>ERZ773130.3378-NODE-3378-length-10525-cov-5.527507_pt1 | contig 10525 bp, 6 predicted proteins | sample MGYA00511919_ERZ773130 | MGnify/ENA primary metagenome ERZ773130 (study PRJEB29015, sample SAMEA2737851) | human gut metagenome | biome: human gut; feature: human-associated habitat; material: faeces | place: China | collected 2012 ...
ATGAACATTGACGAGGTCCCCGGCATCATCGACGCTGTTGTGGCAGCAGGTGTGAATGTCTTTGCCTTCGCCCGTTACTGCCCCACCAGCGAGGAAAAGGATGTCGGCATCGAGCCGTTGCGTTACCGCAAGCTGCTCGCTGACTGCGACAAAAAATTCAAGGAATATGAAGCCGCCGGCTGCCAGACCTACTTTAACAAAAAAGACCACCTGTGGACGCTGTACGGGTACGAAACCGGGGCGTTCAAAATTCCCGAAGCCGTGGAGGACGGTATGATCTACGGCGGCTGCAACTGCGGCAACTGCCACCTGAAATATCTTGGAAAAATTGGACGATTCGCTCGTAAAAGGTTGACGCGGCTGCGTTCGGGGGTATATCATATTTGTATAGATCCTTGCGCGGAGGGAGGAACGCACGATGATCCGAATCGGCATTGTGGACGATGAAAAACAAGAAAGAGACCAACTGAAACAGGCACTGGCGCGGTTTGGCGCGGAGAACGGCACAGAACTGAACGTACAGGAGTTCGACTGTGCGGCAGTCTATCTGGCGGCGCAAGACCGTGATTTTGACATTTTATATCTGGACATTGATATGCCGCAGATGTCCGGCATGGAACTGGCCGAAAAAATCCGGGAGACAGATCAAGACGTCATCCTCATTTTTTGCACGAATTTGCAGCAATTCGCGCTGAACGGGTACAGTGTCGGCGCACTGGGCTTTATTGTAAAGCCGATACAGTGGTACTCCTTCCATATGTATCTGACGCGGGCGCTGAAGGTGCTGCAAAAGCGCGCCGGTCAAAAGACTGCGCCGCCGCACATTGTCGTCAAGGACGGCACCGTGACGCGGCTGCTGGATGCAGCGGAAATCGCCTATGTGGAGGTGCGCCAGCACGACCTGCTGTACAACCTGTGCGGCGGGGACGGTAAGACCGAGATCATCAAAAACCGCGGTTCGATGCAGGAAATCGCGGCGCAGCTGACGCCCTACGGCTTTGTACGATGCAGTGCCAGTTATCTTGTGAACCTGCGCTGTATCACGGCGGTAAGCCGTATGAATGTCTATATCGGCGGGGCGGCACTGCCCATCGGGCGCACCTACAAGGACGCCTTCACCGAGGCATTCTCCCGATATATGGCAAAAAAGGAGTGGGAAGACCCGTGCCGGTCATAAATTGGATACTGAACCAGCAAATCCAGCTGGGTATGATTCTGTGCGCTGGCCTGTTTGTCCCGTGGGGGCAGCGCCGCAGCTGCTTCGTTCCGCGGCTGGCGGCGGGTGTATGGGTCTTTCTCGCACTGACGGATGCCCTGACATTCCTGCCGCTTTGGGCAAAATTGCTGCTGTATACGACGCTGCTGTTTGACCTGATATGGTTCAGCTTTGACTGCAGCCCGCTGCACGCCCTGTTTTATACAACCTGTGCCTACGCGGTGCAGCACATTGCCAGTAAGCTGGCGTATATGCCCATTGGTTGGCTGGTTCACCATGGGCGCACGGACAGGCTCGATAGCTTTTTCATTCTGCTTTTCAGCAACCTTGTGGTCTGTCTGGTCATCTACCGGCTGCTCACCCTGCGCATCCGGCGCGGGCGCCTGCTGTTTGACAATGTCAAGACTGTGCTTTACTCCGGCTTTTTCCTGATTGCCGCGGTCTACCTGAGTGTTGTGCTGGAGGATGTCCTGGACAGCAGCGCAGAGTCCTACCTAACCGCCTATCTGGCGCTGAATGCGTTCTGCATCCTGTTTGCCATCACGATTCTGGCGCTGGAATTTTCAAATTGCAGCATCAAGAGTCTGGAACACGAAAATGAAATGCTGGCGCAGCTGCTGGAATGTGACAAGCAGCAGTATGAGCAGGCAAAAAAAGACATGGAAAAAATCAACATCCGCTACCATGACCTGAAACAGCAGTATTCCCGCGCCACGGATGAGGAACGCGCCCGTCTGGAAGAAGAGATGAACAACCTGAACCTGCGCTATTTCACCGGGAATAAGGCGCTGGACATCACACTGACCCAAAAATCGGCACTCTGCGGGCAGGCAGGTATTCAGCTGGTCTGCTCGGCAGACGGCAGCTGTCTGGAGAATATGAAGCACTACCACATTTACTCCCTGCTGGGCAATGCGCTGGACAATGCCATTGAGTGTCTGACGCAGGTAAGCGATGCGTCTAAGCGGGTCATCACACTGGACATCAGCCGCTGCCGTGACATGGCGGTCATCCGCGTGCAGAACTACACCCCCGCACCGCCGACGCTGCGGGACGGCGCTATCGTCACAACCAAGCAGGATACCGAGGAGCATGGCTACGGCATAAAAAGCATCAAAAGCATTGCCGAGCTGTACGGCGGCACGGCAGACTGCTTTGTGGAGGACTCGATTTTTTACTTAGTTGTCACCTTCCCCTGCGGGAAAAGCCAAAAAGAAACTGCATAACCCAAAAGCGACTGCCGAAAGGCGGTCGCTTTTCTTCTTTGTCATTTGTGCCGTGTTTTTTGACGTTTACGCCAACTGCATTGACCCGGTCAACACTTCCCTTTATGATAGCTTTGTGAAAAAGATACGAAAGGCTTCTGCAAAAGGGAAATGCGCAGCCCTTGGCAGCAAGCGCATCGGATCATTCATCTGTGACAGTTTAGGAAGGAGAAAAACCTATGGCACAAAAGGAAACCTCAAGCAAGTCCCGCCGTTGGCTGGGCTTGTCCGGCGCGGCTGTGCTGGTGGCCAACCTTGTCCTGACCGGAACGACTATTGCGTTCCAGCAGGAAGGCGAAGTCAACCATGCACTCGGCATCGAAGGCTTTGACGCATCTTACGGCGGCACGGAGTTCTCCGCTGACGGCACCCTGTCTGATGCAAGCTACGAAAAGTACATCGAAGCCGCTTATCAGTTCTGTGAGCAGGAAGAAGAAGAGGGCAGCGTGCTGCTCTACAACCGCAACAATGCCCTGCCGCTTTCCGAGTCTGAGCGCAACGTCACGGTCTTTGGCCGCGGCAGCATCGACCCGGTGTTCCGCAGCACCGCAGGCGGTTCCTCCACGAACCCGGATTACCAGAAAACCCCCGTTGACGCCCTGCAGGATGCCGGCTTCAACGTGAACCAAACCGTGCTGGACGCCTACGCTTCCGCCGCCGCGCCGAAAGAAAGAAGCGTTTCCAGCGTGGGCGAATATGACCCGGCGCTGTTCACCGGCAGCGTCACCGACTCGTTTGCGTCCTACGGCGATGTCGCGTTTGTTACGCTGTCCCGCTTTGCCACCGAGGGCAACGACCTTGCGATGGTCAACGACGAGGGCAAGCGTATGCTGGAGCTGGACGACAACGAGAAGGCGATCTTCCAGAAAATCAAGGACTCCGGCAAATTCAAGAAAACCGTCGTCCTGCTGAACTCCGTCTTTGCGATGGAGATGGACTGGCTGGACGAGTACAATGTTGACGCTGTGCTGTGGGTCGGCAACCCCGGCTTCTACGGTATGCCCGGCGCCATCCGCGTTGTGACCGGTGAGGTCAACCCCTCCGGTCACACCACCGCCACCTTTGCCGCCAACTCCCTGTCCGCGCCCAGCGCCGAAAACTTCGGTCTGCACGCCTACAACTACGGCAGCAAAACGCCCCGCGCGGCAGGCGACAGCTTTGTCAGCTATAACGAAGGCATCTATGTCGGCTACCGCTACTACGAGACCCGCTACGAGGACACCATCCTCGGTCAGGGCAACGCCGATTCCACGGTTGGCACCAAAGCCTCGACCGACGGCTGGAACTACGCCGAGGAGGTCTGCTTCCCCTTCGGCTACGGTCTGTCCTACACGAACTATGAGTACAACCTTGACAAACTGGACTACAACAGCGACACCGACACCTTCACGGCGACCGTCACGGTGAGCAATACCGGCGACAGGGACGGCAAGGCTACGGTGGAGTTGTACGCACAGACCCCCTACACCGACTACGACAAGCAGAACAACGTCGAAAAGTCCTCGATCCAGCTGCTGGGCTATGACAAAATCGACGTGGCCGCAGGTGCATCCGAGACTGTCACGGTCGATGTGCCCGGCTACTTCCTCGCGTCCTATGACGCCAACGGCGCGAAGGGCTACATCCTCGATGCGGGCGATTACTACTTCGCCGTCGGCAACGGCGCACACGAGGCACTGAACAATGTGCTGGCCGCCAAGTGCGGTGACGCCGTTGCGGGCAAGCTGATCGATCAGGACGGCAATGTCGTCACCGGCAACACCGCCGCCGTGGCCACTTGGACCGCCCCCAACACCGAGGTCGATACCCAAAAGTACCGCAACTCCCGTTACAACAGCGATGTGGAAGTCACGAATACCTTCGACGACGCTGATGTGAACTACTGGGCGAACGACGACGAAAAAATCACCTACCTGTCCCGCAGCGCGTGGGATACGACCTACCCCACCACGCTGGAGACCCTGACGGTCAACGATAAGCTGTACAACGGTCTGAATATGCAGACCTACGTCAAGGCAGCCGATGCCAAGAGCGTTTCCGACTTCAACCTCGGCGTGGAGCTGGATGAGAAGATCAACTTCAGCGATATGATCGGCGTCGCCTTCGACGACCCGAAGTGGAACGACTTCCTTTCTCAGCTGACGCTGAGCGATCTGCTCATCAACATGGGCGACTCCAAGGGCATCAAGGCTGTCAAGGCTGTCAACAAGCCCGGCTGCACCATCGTCGATGGTCCCGAGGGCATGAACGGTCAGTTTAAGTACGGCGACCGCCGCAACTGCACCGGCTGGGCTACGCTGCCTATCGTCGGCGCAACCTGGAACCACGATGTGCAGACCCGCTTTGGCGAGATGTACGGCGAGGATGCGCTGTATGCGTCCATCCCCATCGCCTACGCGCCCGGCGCGGACACCCTGCGCTCTCCCTACTCCGGTCGTACCTCTGAGTATTTCTCCGAGGACGGCGTTCTCAGCTACTATGCTGCCAAGGCCGTTTCCCACGGTATGCGCAACAAGGGTCTGATCGGTACGGTCAAGCACTTCTTCCTGAACGAGCAGGAAGCCGGCCGTCAGGGCATCTCCACCTTTGCGAACGAGCAGTCCATCCGCGAGATCTATATGCGCGCCTTTGAGGGTTCTCTGGCTGAGGGCGATTCTCTCGGCGTTATGACCGCTTACAACCGTATCGGCGTTATGTACGCTGCCGCCAACCAGGGCATCCAGCACATCCTGCGCGACGAGTGGAACTACGGCGGCTACATCATCGACGATGCGCTGACCGCGTCCGAGTATTCCTCTGCCCCCGAAATGCTGATGGCAGGCAACAACATCTTCTGCCTGGATACCGCCCGCCCGAACGAAATCGAGAAGCTGATCACCAGCACCGATGACGGCGACCTGCTGCAGAAGGTCATTGACTCCAACCATTATCTGTACTACATCATGCTGCAGTCCTCTATGGGCGGCTCCGGCGCGGAGGACGTTGTCGTTTCCGACGCAGCCCCGTGGTGGCAGACGACCCTGCGCGCTCTCGATGTTGTGTTCTGCGCACTGGCCGTTGCCGCTGTCGTGATGTATGTGCTGCACACCTACACGGACGTTTTCTCCGAGGAAAAGCGGAAGAATCGTGCCGCCAAAAAGAATTGATGGAGGTGGAACCCGATGAATAAAGGCTTGAAAAATAAAGGGCTGGGCAGCTGGTTCTGCCTTGCCGCAGCGCTGGTCGCGCTGATCACCGGCATTGTATTCCTGCTCACACAGGCCACGGCTGCCCCTCTGGGTCACTCCGGCACGATGCCCGGCGTGGTGCTGCTGGTCGGCGCTGCCGCTTCGCTCGTTTTCTTCTTTGTTTCCGTTCCGTTCAGCGCGCTGATTCAGGCGGTCATTTATAACATTGCCCTGTATCTTGTCGTTGTGCAGTTGTATTTCGTCTTTGCCGACGTCATCAACCATGTCACCTTTGCGGGCGGCAACGCCGGTCTGTGCGTGTTTTATATGGTCGGCACGTTCATTGCCTGCCTGCTCAGCGTGATCGCCTGCTTCTGCAAGCAGACGAAAACCGGCGAGGCAAAAGCCACCGGAAAACAGTTTGCTGCCGCCGGTGCGGTGGTTGTGGTCGCTGCAGTCTGCGTGGGCGGTTTCTCCCTGCAGAGCAGCAGCCTGCCCTCGAACGGCGATGCGGAGGTTGCCCCCGATGCGGCGCAGACTTCTGCCGATGGTCCCGTTATGAACTACAACGACAACGAGTTCACCTCCAAGACGCTGGATGACCTTGTTGCCATCCCGCAGGAAACCTGGGAAGCCAAGGAGCCGAACGGGGAAGTCGCCTACTTCTTCGAGGGTCAGTACACCGAGGGCTTCAGCACCATCGTGGATCCGGCGTGTCTTGATATGTACTGCTACACCGACGGTTCGATGTGGGGTTCCTTCAGCGGTCCCAGCACCTCCGTGGGCGGCGACTCTATCTCCCATGTTTACGGCTACTGGTACAACTACGATGAAAACGGCGAGAAGAACTTCGTCATTCATCTGCTGGGCAATCAGGACGCCGACGGCACCGTGCGCCCCACCGATGTGGATGGCGGCGCAGATGCGGATATCTTCGTCTTTGACACCGACCACGGCGTATACAGCATGGAAGCCAGCCTGAGCTATGGCGTTATGGGCGGTGCGTTCACCCGCAACATCAACATCTACGGTCAGCCCTATGCCCCTGCCAAGAGCCTGACGATCGATGCCTCCAACCTGCGCACCTTCTACACGGGCGACATCTTCAACCCCGGCGAGCTGGTTGTGACGGCTACCCGCGCCAACGGTGCGGAGGAGTCCATCTGGGGCGGTCGCTTGACCTTCACCGGTTACGACAGCGACACCGCAGGCACCAAGACCGTGACGGCCTCCTTCCTGGGTGCAACCGCTACGTTTGAAGTGCAGGTCGAGGATCTGGTCACCGAGCAGTACACGGGCAGCTATGAGCTGGTGCAGGGCGAAACGCCCACCGCAACGGATGCCGTGCTGCTGGTGGATTACTCCCACAAGGTCTGCACGCTGACTGCCGCCGACGGCTCTGCCTCCATCACCGGCACGCTGGTGGATGTGCAGGACGATGCCCTTACCATGACCCTGAACGGCAGCGATGCCCTGACGGTGCCCATCACCGAGGGGGAGGACGGCAGCAAGCAGCTGACCATCCCCGCCCACGACGAAATCGTTTCCGGCTGGGGCTACAGCAACACCTACTCCATCAACGAGGCTGTGGTCACGCTGGCGGCAGAGTAAGCGTCCATTGTCCCTGATAAAACCTAACGGTATTTGCTGAATGAAAGCCGCGTCTGATGTCTGCTTGCAGGCGTTGGATGCGGCTTTTCTTATGAGAAGGGAAAATATATGCAAAATACAGAACTTTTGCTGAAGGAATTGACCTTGGAAGAAAAATGCGCGCTGCTTTCCGGCGCGGAAACCTTCAAAACGCGGGGTATGCCCAAACACGGCATCCCGCAGATCTGGCTGTCGGACGGTCCCCACGGCTTGCGCAAGCAGGCGGGGGAGAGCGACCACTTGGGGCTGAATCCCAGCGTGCCCGCCACCTGCTTCCCCACGGCGTCGGCTGTTGCGAACAGCTGGGATGCCGCGCTGGGCGAGGAAATCGGCGCAGCCTTGGGCGAGGAAGCCGCTGCGCAGGAAGTGTCGGTGTTGTTGGGACCGGGGCTTAACATGAAGCGCAACCCGCTGTGCGGGCGCAGCTTTGAGTATTTCTCCGAGGACCCGTATCTCGCGGGCAAGCTGGCGGCGGGATATATTCGCGGCATCCAGTCCAAGGGCGTAGCTGCCTGCCCGAAGCACTTTGCCGTCAACAGTCAGGAAACGCGGCGTATGGCTTCGGATTCCATCGTGGACGAGCGCACCCTGCGGGAAATTTACCTGACCGGGTTTGAAATTGCCGTCAAAGAGGGGCATCCCCGCAGCATTATGTCGTCCTACAATCTTGTGAACGGTACGTATGCCAACGAGAATAAGCACCTGCTCATGGAGATCTTGCGCGGTGAGTGGGGCTTTGATGGCGCGGTCATCACCGACTGGGGCGGAAGCAACGACCACGCGCTGGGTGTGAAAAACGGCTCCACGCTGGAAATGCCCGCGCCCGGCGGGGACAGCGTGCGCGAACTGTTGGCGGCGGTGGAAAACGGGAAAATCTCTGAATCCGACATCGACGCCCGCTTGTCAGAGTTGCTGCCGCTGGTGTTTGATACCAAGGCTGCGCTGGACGCTGCCCCGCGTGAGTTTGATGCGGCAGCCCATCATGCGCTTGCCCGCCGCGCCGCCGAGGAAAGCCTTGTGCTGCTGAAAAACGAGGGCTCTTTGCTGCCGTTGGCGGCGGGCAGCAAGGTGGCTGTCATCGGCGACTTTGCTAAGAATCCGCGCTACCAGGGCGCAGGCTCCAGCATGGTGAACTCGACACAGGTGGATGTGCTGCTGGATAAGCTGATCGACTCCGAGTTGAACGTCATCGGGTATCAGCAGGGCTTTGACCGCCACGGTAAGCCGGATGTTGCTTTGCAGAAATCCGCCTGCGAACTGGCGACACAGGCGAATACAGTTATTTTGTGCATGGGTCTGGATGAAATCGCTGAGAGTGAGGGGCTTGACCGCAGCAATCTGCGCCTTGCGCAAAATCAGGTGGATCTGCTGCAGGCTGTGGCGGCTGTCAACCCGAAAATTGTCGTGGTATTGTACAGCGGCAGCGTAGTCGAAACGCCGTGGCTGGACAACTGCCAAGCCCTGTTGTACGCCGCCTTAGGCGGTCAGGCGGGGGCGGGCGCCGTTGCGGATGCGCTGACCGGCAAGGTCAATCCCTGCGGCAAGCTGGCAGAAACATGGCCGTTGGCCTACGCCGACGTCCCCAGCGCCGCCGACTTTGCCACCCGCCGCAAGACTGTGGAGTACCGCGAGGGGCTGTACATCGGCTACCGCTACTTTACCACGGCGGAAAAAGCTGTGCGCTTCCCGTTTGGCTATGGCATGAGCTACACGACGTTTGCGTACAGCGATTTGGTTGCCGATGAACAGGGGGTCAGCCTTACCGTAACGAACACCGGCAGTGTGGCAGGAACGGAAATTGTGCAGCTGTATGTTGCTAAAAAGAACAGTGAGCTTTTCCGCCCTGCAAAGGAACTGAAAGGCTTTGCCCGCGTAACGCTTGCCCCCGGTGAGAAACAGCGCATCACCATCATGCTGGACGATAAGGCGTTCCGTTTCTGGAATGTCAAGGCTAACCGCTGGGAAATCGAGGGCGGCGAGTACGAGCTGCTTGTCGGCGCAAGCGTGGAGGACATCCGGCTGTGCGAGAAGATCTCCGTACATGGAACGGCTACCGTGCATCCGTATGAGGATAGGGACTTGGATTGCTATTATAAGGGCAATGTGCTGCACGTTTCCGATGCGGACTTTGAAAAGCTGTTGGGGCATCCCATCCCGAATGGCAAAACCAAAATTGACCGCAATCTGACCTTGGGCGAACTGAACCACGCACGCAGCCCGCTGGGCTGGCTTGTCTGGCTTGTGCTGACGATCCTGCTGGATGTCAGCTATAAACGCGGCAAGCCGGACCTGAACATCTTGTTCCAGTACAATATGCCCCTTCGCGCCTTGGCAAAGATGACGAACGGCGCCATCAGCATGGGCATGGTGGACGGCATTGTCATGGAATTGCAGGGCTTCTGGATCCTGGGTCTTGTGCGGGTGATTTATGAAGCGATTAAGAATGTGGTGCTGAATGCGCAGATGGAAAAGCGTCTGCGCGGCGCTTGATGGAGGTTGCATTATGCAGTTTTGGAATAATTTTGCGGCTAAACACCCTGCCGCAGCCAAGTGGGTGCGCGAGGGCGGTCTGTTCGTCATCGTGTCGAATCTGATTACCGTGTTCAAGTATCTGCTGCTGCAATTTCTGCCCGCTGCGTTCAGCAGTCTGCCGGTGGTGGATTTCGGCTGGCCCGGCGTGGATGTGACCCTATTTGGGGAAACCTTCAAGTGGAACATCCTCGGCTACGATGCCGCCCACGGCGGTCTGCCGTATTTCTGCGCTTACATGATTGCTATGGTCATCGGCGAGTGTATCAACTTCCCGATCCAGCGCAATTTCGTGTTCCGCAGTAAGGGCAATTTAGGCAAGCAGATTGCGTGGTATGTGCTGGCTTTCTGCGTCATCACCTGCATCGTCAACTCCATCAACTGCGTATGGGTTGCCGTAGCCGGGCTGCTGGTGCCGGACTTTATTTATAACATCGGCACGACGGTTTTGAACGGCGGCGTGTCTATGGTCATTTTCTTCTTTGTCAACAAAATCATCTTCCCTGAAAGCGAGAAGTGATTCTGAAGCCAAAATAACATCAAACCAAAAAGCGCATTGCAAAAGTACATGGCAATGCGCTTTTTTAAGTGCGTCCGAAGGGATTCGAACCTCTGGCCTTCCGGGTCGAAGAACTACGACGCGGCAGTATAGACTGACGTTGAAACGGGAATTTATTGGTTCTGCACATTTGCCGCCA
>ERZ773130.3392-NODE-3392-length-10486-cov-3.554405_pt1 | contig 10486 bp, 7 predicted proteins | sample MGYA00511919_ERZ773130 | MGnify/ENA primary metagenome ERZ773130 (study PRJEB29015, sample SAMEA2737851) | human gut metagenome | biome: human gut; feature: human-associated habitat; material: faeces | place: China | collected 2012 ...
GCTCGACTATGACGCGATCGAAAACATCTTCAAGGAGAATCAGATCGACGCTGCGATTCATTTTGCGGGTCTGAAGGCGGTCGGCGAGTCTGTTGCGCAGCCGCTCAGATATTATCACAACAATATCACGGGCACGCTGAATCTGCTGGACATCATGAGCAAGTACGGCGCGAAGTGCATCGTCTTCTCCTCGTCCGCAACGGTATACGGCAAGCCGAAGAGCGTGCCGATCCGCGAGGATGCCGACCTGTATACGACCAACCCTTACGGCGAGACCAAGCTGATGATCGAGCGCATCCTTGCCGATCTTTATCATGCAGACAACGAATGGAGCGTTTCCATTCTGCGTTATTTCAATCCCATCGGCGCGCATGAGAGCGGTCTCATCGGTGAAGACCCCAAGGGCATCCCGAACAACCTGCTGCCGTACATCTCGAAGGTTGCCATCGGCGCGCTGCCATGCCTGTCCGTCTTCGGCAACGATTACAACACGCATGACGGCACCGGCGTGCGCGACTATATCCATGTGGTTGACCTTGCCGATTCGCACCTGAAGGCACTGGATCGCGCAAAGAGCGTCAAGGGCGTTGAGTACTACAACATCGGTACCGGTGTCGGCTACTCGGTGCTTGACATTGTCCATGCTTATGAGAAAGCAACCGGGCTGAAGATCAACTACAAGATCGTGGATCGCCGCCCCGGCGATATCGACGAGTGCTATGCCGACCCGACAAAGGCGCGTGAGATCCTCGGCTGGACGGCAAAGCGCGGCATCGAAGAGATGTGCCGCGACTCTGCAAACTGGCAGAAGAAGAATCCGAACGGCTACGATTCGTAATAACCGAACAAAAAAAGCGACCGAAAATTTTCGGTCGTTTTTTTCAAAAACCCCTTGACAAACGAAAAGGATTCATGTATAATCATAACAGATTCAAGAATAAGAATCATTACTAAATCAAAAATAGAACCTAATCTTAATTTGGAGGACAGAAAAATGGCTAAATTCGTATGCAGTGTTTGCGGTTATGTACATGAGGGAGACAGCGCACCGGCAGAATGTCCGCAGTGCCATGCACCGGCAAGCAAGTTTGTCGAGCAGAAGGGCGAGACGACCTGGGCAGCCGAGCATGTTGTCGGCGTGGCAGCCGGCGCAAGACAGGACATCATTGACGATCTGCGCATGAACTTCAACGGCGAGTGCTCTGAGGTCGGCATGTACCTCGCTATGGCGAGAGTTGCCTTCCGCGAGGGCTATCCCGAGATCGGCATGTACTGGGAGAAGGCAGCTTATGAAGAGGCAGAGCATGCTGCAAAGTTTGCAGAGCTGCTCGGTGAAGTCGTCACCAACTCCACCAAGAAGAACCTCGAGATGCGTGTAGAGGCGGAGAACGGCGCAACCGCCGGCAAGACCGATCTTGCAAAGCGCGCAAAGGAGCTCGGTCTGGATGCCATTCACGATACCGTCCATGAGATGGCACGCGACGAAGCCCGTCACGGCAAGGCATTTGCGGGGCTTCTCAAGAGATACTTCGGTTAATCTGATTCAAAGACATTAAAAAACACGGTTATCCCCCTCGGATAACCGTGTTTTTTATTAAAAATTATACGGGAAGGACTTGCATCGCACATTGGTGTACGATGTATAATGAACGCGGTATAAAGCAGTAGATTCGGAAAGGAATGATCCTCACATGAAAAATCGTATCGCAGCACTGATGCTTGCATTGCTGATGGCGGTTTCTGTGCTGTCTGTGTCGGTACAGGCAACGGATGAAACACTGTTTGAGCGCTATATTCCCATTAACCAGGCATATTCCGCATCGGTCAATCCCTTCAGCGTTACGGAGGGCGCATCGTACACCTTCATGATCGGCACCCGCTTCAAGGATGAAAACAAGGATATGACGTTTTCCGACCCGCTGAAGCGCAAGGATCTGCAGGGGTATTCTTTCAAGCTCACTTACAGGGGGACATTCGGCTCGCTGGATAAGGAAGAGATGAAGAAAGCGTTTTCGATCAACGAAAACAGCTATCTGCTCGCCATGGATGATCCTTCCGTCGAGCGCTATGAGAACTACCACAAGCTGTACGGCGCGGATACCATCATTATCTCCATCGACCTTTACGATGCGAACAAGAAATTTGTTCAGAACGTAAGCCCCGCAAGCGCCATTATGGCAGCCGGTCCGGATGGGGAATTTCTGACCTTCTCCATGCCGCAGAATTGCTATAATTCCATTTTCTTCTCTACGCAGGACAACATCTTCAAGGGCACGGAGGACCGTTCTTCAAACAGCGGTCGAGCCCTGCACTTTACAACGACGCACCTCTGGCTGGAAGACAAAGGCGTCGCGGCGGGGCTGCTCGGCTCGGCAGGCGGCAAAGTTGAGGAATTCAAATATGAGTTCAAGCAGTATCCGGCGGTCAGCGGCAAAAAGCAGTACATGACCAACAATATTCTGAGCGTCAATGAGTTCATCTCGCCGGACAATACCTATTATCAGGTCGGGCACAAGGATGGCGACATTGACCCGATCGTCGTCAACAAGATCGAGAATGTGGTGGGTTATTCGGAATACGGGCAGGTGCTGGATCCCGGCTATACCAGACGCAGCATTCTGACCGCTGACGGCACGCTCTACGGCGTGACCACCAAATATGAGAAGCAGGTTCTTGCCAAAGACGTCAAACAGGCGGGGAAGGCACACTATCTGACAAAGAGCGGAGAGGTCAAGGAAATTGTCGGCGGCAAGACAATCGCAACCGATTGCAAGGCGTTTGCCGAGCACCGCTATGCTACCGTCATTGCCGTGCTCAAAAATGACAACAGCTGCTACCTCGGCTACACCTATCTCGGCGCAGAGAACGCCTACAGTAAGGGGCTTTCCAAGGTTCTTGACAATGCAAAAGCCGTGGTTGCGGGCGGCGTCTGCGGTGCGGACAATAAGTTCTACCGTTGGAAGGAGGAGGTCATCCGCCAAGGCTACGACGAGGCGGCATGGTCCCGCGGCGAGTTCATCCAGTACAACGATTACAAGCTGTCTCTTGAGCTCCTGACTGAAAATGCCGTGCGCGTTTTCCCGAACGAATACTTTACTGCGGAGGAATCCACCGCCGAGGAAGCCATGACCGGCTTCGTCGTCAACAGCAAGGGGCACATGTGGGCTTTCGGACTTCAGAACATGCTGGATATGGGCGAGCTCGGGCTGATCAAACACATTTTCCCCATCTATCAGCATAAGAACAGCATTCTGGACAACGGCAATTTTGTCGGACTCCTGCCTGAAGAAAACGCAAAGCCTTACGGTCTTGTAGCCAACCATTGCTCGATGAATCGCCCGAAGATCGGCGTGCTGCCCGTGGACTATCTCACGGATGTGCCGGGCGGTTTCAAGGCGCTCGATGGCTACACATATGCGTTTGACAATGATGTCAACGACGGCTCCTCTACGCGGCTGTTCAAGATGAAGCCGACCGAGTTCCATTACCTTGAGGACAAAAACGAAATCTTCAAGGCGCTCGATACCTCAACCAATCCTGTCGGCAATATGACGCTGCTGCCGAACGTTGCAAGAAGCTCTTATCATGCGGACAATCAGAACGGCAACACCATTCTGCTGGAACGTACCGACGGTTCTATGTGGATGACACAGCTCTATCCGAGGGCGTCGGCGTCCGATATTGTTGCCAAGCTCGGCGGCTGGGAGTGCTCCAATGCCATTCAGATCACAGCGCCGACAACAAAGCAAACGGCAACCGTGGACTATGTGGATCTGATCAGCAGCGGCAAGATCTCCACGCTGTTCAACCTCGGTGAGGCGGCAGCGTATCCCGAGACATCGGTCGGCGCGCCGTATGTCACCTCCGGTTCCTATACGCAGATCCTGCCCAAGGATGCGGATCAGATGTACAAGGAGGGCAAGTCCTTTCTGTTGCTCATCTGCAAAAAGGACTGTAACTATTGCAAGAAGATTCAGCCATACATGCAGACCGCAATCGACCGTGAGAAGATCCCGGTTTACGGCTGTATGGATGAAAACGGCTCCGTACAGTTTTATTGGGATTTCGTCAAGGGCAACACGGTCGGCACGCCGCTGTTTGTCCTTGTCAAAGGGAAGGGCGATGTTGAGGTCTATAGCAGCGTTTACACCGAGAGCGCTGTAGACGCAGTCCTTGCGAAAGCGAAGGCTGCCGGTATTGCAGCGGGCAGTACGCCGAGCACACCCACCACACCCGGCGCGTCCGTCGGAAAAGCGAAAATCCCATCTGATAAGCTCTCCGTCAGCGAATACGAGTGGGAAGTGCTGCGCCTGGCAAACCGTGAGCGGCATGCCAATGGCTTGTCGGCACTTTCCATGCCTGCGGCATTGCAGGATTCGTGCGATATCCGTGAGCCGGAAATTGCCACCCTGTTTGATCACACGCGTCCGAACGGCGAACGTCCGTATACCGCGATTGCACAGTCCTTCAAGCATACGCATGTCGGCGAAAATATTGCCTGCGGGCAGTCCACGCCTGCCATGGTCATGGAGGATTGGATGAACTCGCCCGGTCACCGCGCGAACATTCTGCGGGACAGCTTCGGCTACATGGGCGTCGGCTGCCTGAATGAACGGACGAAATACTGGGTTCAGATGTTTTCGGATGCCGGGGACTATACTTCAATCACCACCAGCGCCGGAACGATGAACTTTGCAAGCGAAGCGGATATGGAGAAGGAATATCTGATCTGCACTGCCAAAGACGGCGTTGCGTCCTATCTGCCGATCGATACGGCAATCATGGAGAAAAGCGGCGACAGCTATACGCTCGCGCTCACCGGCAAAACCGTCACCTTTACCGTGGGGGCAGTGAAGCCCATTGCATTTGACGATGTCAAGCCGACGGACTGGTTTGCGGAATCGGTGGCATGGGCACTGCAGAAGGGCATCACGGTTGGTACCTCCGAAACGACCTTCTCGCCGAACGCCACCTGCACGCGCGCGCAGATTATTACTTTCCTGTGGCGTGCGGTCGGCTATCCGAAGACGGGCGCTGCGAATCCGTTCAGTGATGTCAAACCCACGGATTACTACTACGAGTCTGCTATCTGGGCATATCAGATGGGTATGGTGATCGGCGCAACCTTTGATGGAAATACGCCCTGCACCCGCGCCTCCACGGTCACCTATCTGTGGAAAAATGCAGGTTCACCGAAAACGAAAGCTTCCTCGGTCTTCAACGATGTGCCATCAGGTGCCGAATATGCGCAGGCAGTCGCCTGGGCGCTGGCAAACAAGATTACAAACGGTACCTCCGAGACGACGTTCTCGCCCGACAACACCTGCACACGCGGTCAGATCGTCACCTTCCTGCGGAACACATTAAAGTAAAATCACCTCCATAAAGCAAAAAAGTTCCCCTTTACGGGAACTTTTTTGCTTGGCTTGTAATTCTGCCGCTTCTGTGCTAAAATAATAGTATCTGTTTTCCCCGGAGGACTGCTTATGATCCTGACAACACAAACCGATTATATCGGACGCAAGCTCGGCGACCTTGCCGCTGTGGACATCCTTGCCGATGCTGGATTTGACGCGTTGGACTACACGATGTTCGGCATGCGCGAGGACGATTGCCTGCTCAATACCGACGCCTATAAAGCGCATATTACGGCGCTGAAAGCGGCGGCAGACCGCTGTGGTCTGACCTTCCGACAGGCGCATGCGCCTTTTCCGTCCTCCAAGGCAGATGCGGGCTATAATCAGATGATGTTTGACCGCATCACGCGCTCCATTGAAATTGCGGGCATGCTCGGTGTGAAAATCATTGTGGTGCATCCGATGCACCATCTGCCTTATGACGAAAATGCCGCCGAGTTGAAGGCAATGAATATGGATTTCTATCACAGTCTCGCCCCCTATGCAAAGGCAGCGGGCGTTCGGATTGCGCTTGAAAACATGTGGCAGCGTGCCGCGGATAAGAAAACGCTGGTCCCCAGTGCCTGCTCTCGCACACGCGAATTTGTCGATTGGCTGGATTCGCTTGCCGACGATACCTTCACCGCATGCCTTGATCTCGGGCACTGCGGGCTGTACGGCTTTGACGCCGCCGAGATGATTAAGGGCCTTGGCAAGGAGCGTCTCGGCGCTTTGCATGTGCATGACAACGATTATCAGAGCGATATGCACACCATTCCGTTTCTCGGCAAAATGCATTGGGATACCATCACGGATGCGCTCGTGCAGATTGGCTACACCGGCGACCTCACGCTGGAGGCGGATAATTTCTATACGCCGTTCTGCGAAGAACTCGCCCCGGCTGCGGCAAAAATGCTTGCCGCCGTCGGCAGACGGCTGATTGCCATGATCGAAGAAAAGCGCCGTGGGTAGCAGCAAATCCATTTAATAAAGCAAAAACAGCCTTCCGTGCGGAAGGCTGTTTTTGATAGGCACGTTTATTTCGCGTCCTTGAAAAACTTTGAGGAATACAGTGCTTTGCAGATGATCGGGCAAACGACGACATTGGTGAGCAGTTCATAGATGAAGTTGACGCCGGCAAGCCCGATGAGGACAAATGAGATCAGGCTTGCGGATGCTGCTGCGCCGAAGGCTTCGCTGCTTTGCAGCGCACTGCCGAAGCCGAAGTACATGCCAAGGCAGAAGATACCCGTGTTGATGATCGGGCAAAGGGCGGCGGGCAGAAGGACATTCAGCGCGCGGTATTTTGAAGCTTTGCAGATCGCGCGATAGCAAAGCCCGGCGAGCAGCCCGGCAAGTGTGGTCTTCGTGATGCAGATGACTGCCGTCAGAAAAGGATTTGTGGCGATCAGCAGCATGTAAAACGGATCTGCCGCGGTCAGCACCTGAATGAAGGTGGCAACACCCGAGACCAGCCCGAGAAATGCGCCTGCGCCCGGTCCAATCAGCACGGCGGCGATCACCAGCGGTACGAGCGAGAAGGAGAGTGTCACCGGTCCGATGCGCAGACTGCCGAACGCCAGCTGCAAGAGCAGCATCAGCGCCGTGAGCAGCGCGATCTGCACGAGACGCAGTGTCCGTGCATGCGTGGAAGAATGATTCATATTTACCTCCGTTTTTCGACTGCTGCCGTCCTAAATATGCAAACGGTACGGCGCGGTCTTTATTATAACAGAGCCGTAGCTCAGGTTATCAAAAGTCAGAGTAAGTCAGAAAATCTTGTTGTTCTGCGCAAATAAAACCGCCTCGCCGAACAGTGTCAACGTGTCGGAATAGGTGAATTTGTTGCGCAGAAGCGGTTCAACTGCGGGGAACGAGCCGCCGGTGGCGAGCAGTGAGAGGGAAGTGCCGCTATCCTTTGTGCCGAGCGCCTCGCGGATATTGCGGATGAAACCGTCGATCATCAGCGCATTGCCGTTCAAAACGCCGGACGAAATGGAGGCACGCGTGTCGCGCCCGATCAGTTCCGGCTTTTGTTCAAGCGGGATTTCGCCGAGCTGGGCGGCGGTAGTACAAAGCGTTCGCATGGATAATTGCAGTCCGGGAATGATAATTGCTCCTAAAATGCTTTTATCGGCATCCACAACGGAAATCGTCGTTGCCGTCCCCATATCCAGGACGACCAACGGCGTAGCAGCAAGCATAAGGGCTGCCGCAACATTGGAAACGATGTCCGTGCCGAGTTGTTCCGGATTTTTCACGTGAATACCGAAGCCGGTGCGGATGCCGTTGGAAATAACAAAAGGCTTTGCGCCGCACAGCGATTCCGCCGCCGCACAGACCGCTGCGGTCATCTGCGGTACAACGGATGATACAACGGCTGCATGGAGTTGCATGGCGTCAAAACGGCGCAGAAAACCGTCGATTGTTGCGCACAGCTCATCCGGCGTATAATTGTGCGTGCCGAATTTGAAATGACAGACGATCACCGGCATGTGTGCATCGGTAAAACGAAATACGCCGACCGAAATATTGGAATTGCCGACATCAACTGCAAGTAGCATGCCAAAACCTCCGTTTCCGCAAAAACTCCGTATAAGCAGCATACATCCGCTTCTCCTTCTCTCAATTATACAAAATTTGCATTTTGTATAATTGCGGAGCAAATTCGAGGAAGAACTGCAACCGCAAGTATTTTACCCTTTTTTGGACCGAATGTCAAGTGAACAGAAAAAATCAGCGGTTTAGCCCGCTGATTTTTCCGCAAGATATTTTTGTTTGGTTGCTTCGCCGCCGCGCAGATGACGCTCGGACTTGTTGCGCTCGAGCACCTTTTTGACCGCGTTGTACAACTCACGGTCCTCGTGCCGTAATTTTTCCGTGACGTCCTTATGTACCGTGCTTTTGCTGATCCGGAATTTTTCAGCCGTAGCGCGAACCGTGGCGCCTGTCTCCACAATGTATTCGCCGAGGATGACGCATCGCTCTCTGTCATTTGAAAAATGCATAGCCAGTACCGTGCTTTCGTAAGTTTTACTGAAATATATGTTTTTTTCTCCGAACTCATGCAATTTTCGGCGATGTGTGGTAAAATGATTGCAGAAAACGTTTTTGCGAGGTTCACCGTGATAAAAGAAGACGACAAATTCCGCCCATCCTCGTTGTTTGAAGGCATGACTTCCATCCGCGCGGTTCTGCGCGCTGCCGATGCCGGGACCAACGATAGGAGGATCCGCGAAATTTTATATGATAAAGAATTAACAAAGTCGCATTTCAAGGAAATCAACTATCTTTCCAAAATTGCACCTGCGCGCGGATTTACGCTCCGCGAGCTGCCGCATGCGGAGATCGCCGCACTTGCAATCGGCTCATCGCACGGCGGGATTCTTGCCGACTGCACCGAACGTACCCTGCCCGAGCTTGCGGTTGCCCTGCACGATGAAATCCTGCCGGACGGCTTTTATGCCATGCTGGACGGCATCGAAGACCCTTACAACTTCGGTTATGCGCTGCGTTCGATTTACGCCGCCGGTGCGGACGGGGTCATTCTTCCCCGCCGCAACTGGCTGAGCGCCGCCGGCGTTGTGGCGCGTGCCTCGGCAGGCGCGTCCGAGCTTTTACGTCTGTATACCGCCGATGCGGACGAGGCTGCAGCCGGCTTCAAAGCAGCGGGCTATAAAATCGTTTGCGCGGACAAACCGAATTCAACCGGATTATACGAGACCGATCTGCGCAAGCCCGTGTTTTTGATCGTCGGCGGCGAAAAGCGCGGCATCCGCGCGTCGGTGCTGAAGCAGGCAGATGCAATCGTGCGCATCGATTACGGGCGGGACTTCCCTGCCGCGCTTTCCGCAGCATCGGCGGCGACGATCATCGCCTACGAGGTCTTCCGACAGAATCTGAAATGAAAAAATCCGTATGAAATTCGATTTCATACGGATTTTTTGTCATACCGTTCAGGCGTTTTTGCCGGCGAACAGGCCTTTTATGAAATTCCATAGATCGACGAACATCGCGCCGATACGCTGCCAGAACGTTGTTTTGGCAGTCTCGGTTTCCTCACTCTCGGACTTTTTAACGTCGCTCTCCTTGATCTCCTGCGTGCGCATCACGAACTGAATGCCCGTGGTATTCTCGTTTCGTGCATCGGTCATGGACACCGGCGCTGCGCTTGCATCCATCAGCAGCACATTGTTGTCTTCACCGGCGTGGCTGTTCCACTCGTCGTCGATCAGATCAGAAAGCGTGCGCTTTGCATCCCGGATCGTGCCGGTTTGATTCAGACCCACGGTGGCGCTGCGCAGCAGCGCGGAAAGTCCGTTCAGTGTGCTCTTGGTGCCTGCATCAAGGGCATTGCCGCTGCGTTTCAGCAACGATTCTGCCGTGCGGGCGGCGGAAACCAGGCTGCTCACACCGTCGGAGGCGGCAGCTGTAAAAGTTTTTGCATCTTCAATCGCAGCTTTGGCGTCCGGTTCGTACTTTGCGAGGATTGCGTCAAAGCTGTCCAGTTCGTCGAGCAGCGCATCGCCGACCGCGGACAGTTCTGCCATCGAATCGCCGAGTTTATCGGCTGTATCGAGAAAGTCGGTGATCATATCGGGATGCTTGTCAAGCTCGGTCAGCACATCTTTTGCCAAGCTGGTAAGCCCGATCAGCTGCACAGAGATGCCGTCGCCGTCATCGGCGTCAAGCAGCTTTAGCATCTCTTCCAGGTTGAAGATCAATTTGGCACTTGGCTTGCTGAGTGCCGCAATAGCGGTACTGATCTCGGTAATTTTTCCGTTGACGGAGGCAATGATCTTGTTGACCGAATCCGCCTGGTCAAGCTGCTCGTCAAATGAGGGGTCCTGCGCCATCTCGTACAGATCATTGATCTGCTTTGCCTGCTCGGGCGTCTTCCCTGCCGCGATCAGGAACTGCTCAAATGAAAGTGCCGATTCGGGGATTCCGTTTGCGGCAAGGTATCCGAGATACTGATTGTGTGCGGCGGTTGCGGCAGCCGCCAGTTCGCGGATCTCGTCCGGCGTCTTTCCGTCCACCGTGATCTCGTCGAGCTTGGAGAGTCCGCGCATGGTTTCCAGCGTTCTGTG
>ERZ773130.3393-NODE-3393-length-10482-cov-11.768294_pt1 | contig 10482 bp, 8 predicted proteins | sample MGYA00511919_ERZ773130 | MGnify/ENA primary metagenome ERZ773130 (study PRJEB29015, sample SAMEA2737851) | human gut metagenome | biome: human gut; feature: human-associated habitat; material: faeces | place: China | collected 2012 ...
TGATGAGCGTGGAGCCCGGCTTCGGCGGGCAGAAGTTCATGCCCTCGGCGCTGGACAAGCTGCGCTGGCTCAAGGCAGAGCGCGAAGCGCGCGGCGCACATTATCTGCTGGAAGTGGACGGCGGCGTGGACAATGCCACCGCGCCCCAGTGCGTGGAAGCGGGCGCTGATATTCTGGTGGCGGGCAGTGCAGTGTTCGGCGCAGCAGACCCTGCTGCAGCCGTGCAGCACCTCGCCAGCCTTTGAAAGGATAACCATTTATGGATGAATCTTTGATCCGGGAGCAGGAGGCACAGCTCCAGAAGACCGGCCGCTACTATAAGCATATCTGCTTTATGGCGGTGCCGGTGCTGTGCATGGCCTGTTTTCTGTACGGTGTGCGCCCGCTGCTGCTGTGCGGCATTGCGGTGCTTACCGGTAACCTGTGCGACCGTCTCGTTTCGCTGCTGCGCCGCCGCGTGTATCAGGGCAGTGACTTTTCCAACGAGAGCTTTGCGCTCGTCATTGCCCTGCTGATGCCGGTGACGGTGGATCTCTATGTTCTGATCGCCGCAGTGATTGCCGGTGTGCTGATCGGCAAGGAGATCTTTGGCGGCTACGGCAGCTACCCCTTTAACCCGGCTGCTGTGGGCTATGTGGTGGCGGCAGTGTCATGGCCGGAACAGGTGTTCCGCTATCCGCAGCCCTATACGAACATCCCTTTGTGGGACGCTTCCATGGTGCCGGTCTCCAGCGCCATTGAGGACACCCTGCGCAGCGGCGGCATGCTGAACATCGGCTCGCTGGCGCTGGGTCTGGGCGAATATGCTGCTCCCATGGGCACCGGCGCCGCGCTGGTGATCCTTGCCTGCGGCCTGTTTTTGTGGACCCAGAAGGATGCCCACATGTCTGCATCGATCAGCTTTCTTGTGACCTGTGCGGTCATTGCGTTCTTCTTCCCGCGGCAGGCGGGCCTTGCCGACAGTGCCGTGCTGTCAAATATCCTGCCCCGCCTGCAGTGTGTGCGGGATGAGCTGCTGACTGGCGCGATCCTGTTCAGCGCGGTGTTCCTGATCAACGAGCCTTACACCTGCGTGCACCACCGCATGGGCCGTGTGCTGTACGGCGTGCTGGTGGGCGTTGTGAGCATGGGCTTCCGCTACTATGGCGTATACGAGACCGGTGTGTGCTTTGCGCTGCTGGCGGTCAACAGTGTGTCGGCATGGATCGACCGCACCGAGGCAAAGCTGTATCACCTGACCCATCTGCAGGCAGATGCCGGAAAGGGGGCAGCACAATGAGACGCGCAACGGCTGAACTGATCGTAAAAGACCCCGACAAGTTTGCCCACCACGACCGTGTGTTCCTGAATAACCCGGTGGTCATGCAGGGCATGGGCCTTGCCCCGCTGGTGGTGCTTGCCACCAGCGGCCAGAATGCGGTGATGCTGGCGGCGGCGGTGGCGCTGCTGCTGGTGCCCTCCCGCGTGCTGGCCTGTCTGCTGAGCCGCCTTGTGCCCCTGCACGACGAGGATCCCGCCCCGGAAACGCTGCAGAAAAAGCTGCTGCCCCGTGCACTGGTGTACGGCTTCAGCACGGCGGTGGTGTATCTGGCGGTGTATCCCATCCTGAATATGCTGTTCAGCACCAGCCTGCTGAGCCTTGGCATCTACCTGCCCATGCTCACGGTGGAGCCGCTGCTGACCTACCGCTTTGGCCGCGTGCAGGAGACGGTGCACAAGGCTGTCTCCAAGGGCCTGCGCATCACGGTGGGCTATGCTTTGCTGCTGGTGCTGCTGGGCTGCGTCCGTGAATGGCTGGCCGCTGGCACCATGTTCGGTGTGGTTGTCAGCCGCCCGGTGCTGCCCATGGCAAGCATGCCGGCAGGCGGCTTTATCGTGCTGGGCGTGCTGTGCGCCGTATGGCGTGCGCTGGCCCAAAAGCGCAAGGCATATCTCACCAAAGAGGCACGCAACCTTGTGGATGTGCATTCCCAGAAGGAGGCGGACCGCGAACAATGAGAGATGTTGTAACAACAAGCGCAGTGTTCTTCAGCTATGCACTGCTGGCGGTGTTCGCGCAGAACGCCGTCTTTACCCGTGCACTGGGCGTTTCGCGTCTGGTGCAGCTGGTGGGCGATGACCGCACCAGCAGCTGGCTGTTCGGCATGCAACTGTGCATCACGCAGGTGCTGGTAACGCCCTTTGCGTGGTATGCCGGCAGCCGGATCGTGCCGCTGGCAAACCGTGCCCAGCTGCGCCCGCTGGTGTATATTGCCAGCATTGCCGTGGTGTGCGTTCTGGAGCACGCCGTGCTGTGGCTGGCGAAGGGCCTGCCGCACCGCAGCGCATTGCTGCGCATCGTGCCGCTGGCGGGCCTGAACAGCTGTGTGCTTGGCACGGTACTGGTGGAGCGCACCCAGAGCTTTACGCTGGGGCAGAGCCTTGGCTTTGGCCTTGGCAGCGGCCTTGGCTATGTGCTGGCGGTGCTGCTGGTAACGGAAGCCCGCCACCGCCTGCGCAGCAAGGCCATCCCGGAAGCATTCCGCGGCCTGCCCATCACGCTGGTGTATATCGGCGTGCTGGCACTGGCGATCTATGGTTTCACCGGACATTCTGTGATCCTGTAACATTGGCAGGGAGGAGAATCGACAATGGCAAAGTATAAACGTCAGAAGGTCAAGCGCTACCGCCGCAGCTTCTACAGCCGCGGTACACGCATCAAAAAAGGCATCGGCATCGTGGTGCTGGTGCTGGCGGTGCTGGGCGCAGCCTGGCTGGCAGCACCCCACGTGCTGGACTGGGCTACCCACACCTGGTATACTGTGGTGAAGAACCGTGATCTGGAAGCTGAATCGGCATCCCGCGCAGCCGCCTCGTCCGAAGCAGCTGCATCCTCGGCGGTACAGGAAGCGGCTTCGTCCCAGCCGGAGCCGGAACAGCCCAAGGAGCTGGACGGCAAGGCCATTACCGGCGGCAGCTGGGCCACAGTGGATGTGAGCACCCTTGCCGATGATGCGGCCATCCGTGCAGCGGCGCAGCAGCTCAAGGCGCAGGGAGCGGATTACGGCCTTGTGACCCTGAAGGATGCCGACGGCAGCATCCATTATGCTTCGCAGGTGGCGGCGGCTTCCGGCAGCATCGCCGGGATCACTGTGGACCCGGCCCGCATCGCGGCCATCTTCCGGGAGGAGGGCATCATCCCGGCGGCACAGCTTGCGGCCTTTACCGACCCGGTGTCCGGCTATACCGACCGCAGCATGGCCGTGCATTACAGCGGCACCCAGCTTTGGCTGGATAACGTCAGTGCCAAGGCCGGCGGCAAGTCCTGGCTGGACCCCAGCGCAGCATCCGCTGTGCAGTATGTGGGCGACCTGATCGACGAGCTGCACGGCATGGGCTTTGAGCAGGTGGTGCTCACTGGCGTGCAGTTCCCGAACATCATCACCCGCAAGCAGGAGTTTGCAGCGGCGGGCGGCAAGAGTCAGGAGGGCCGCGCTGCCCTGCTGGCTGCGGATATCAGCACATGGCAGGCCCGCTTTGACGGCAGCGTGGTACTGTGGCTGAGCTACCCGGCCCAGCAGTGCACCGACGCTTCCGATGCACTGGGTGCACCGGCTGTGAGCCTTGGAATGCACAACCTGATCGTCACGGCGGATACGCTGGACGCGGCGGCACGCGGACAGCTGCAGCAGTCTGCCGCCGAAGCCGGTGTGCAGAACGTTGTGATCTGCAGCACCGAGAGCTTCCAGTAAAAAGAACATGGATCGCTTTGGTTATTGTAAAAGGGAGAGATCTACTATGAACACGAAATCCTGCTTTGCACCGGCCCACATCCTTCTGCCTTCGGAGCAGATCCCACTGGAAAAGTGGGGCTGCATTGCCTGCGATCAGTTCACCAGTGACCGGGATTACTGGCAGAAAGCCGAGGCTGCTGCGGCAGGCAGCCCCAGCACCCTGAACATGATCCTGCCGGAGGTCTATCTGGAGGACGGCGATGCCGATGCACGCATTGAGAAGATCCATGCCACCATGGATGACTATGCCCGGAACGTGCTGACCCGCGCGGTGGACGGCTTTGTTTACGTGGAGCGCACCGAGCAGAGCGGCAAGGTGCGGCAGGGCCTTGTGGGCATGGTGGATCTGGAAGCCTACAGCTACCGCCGGGGCGCACCCTGCGCCGTGCGTCCCAGCGAAAGCACGGTGGAAAGCCGCATCCCGCCCCGCATGAAGGTGCGCACCGGTGCCGCGCTGGAAACGCCCCATATCATGATGCTGGCGGACGACCCCGGCTGCACCCTCATCGAGCCGGTGGCGGCGCATAAAGCCGAACTGCCCAAGGTATACGAGGGCGAATTGATGCTGGGTGGCGGCCACATTGCGGGCTGGGCTGTGGAAGACCCTGCCCTCATTGCGCAGATCGAAGATGCGCTGGCTGTGCTGGGCAGTCAGGAAGAATTCGACAAAAAGTATCCGGATGCCACCCGCCGCGACCCGCTGACGCTGGCCGTGGGCGACGGCAACCACTCGCTGGCCACTGCAAAGGCCTGCTGGGAGGAGCTGAAAAAGACACTCACACCGGAGCAGGCAGCAAACCATCCGGCCCGCTGGTGTCTGGCCGAGGTGTGCAATGTGCACTCGCCTGCGATCGAGATCGAGCCGATCCACCGCGTGCTGTTCAATGTGGACTGCGCAGCGGTGCTGCTGAGCCTGATCACGTGGAGCGATTCCAATATGGCCGGCTGCAGCTTTGGCGGCAGCAAGCAGCAACCCTTCACGCTGGCCGGGCCGCACATGTCCAATGTGCTCAGCTTTGAGGACCCAACCGCACCGCTGACCGTGGGCACCATTGACGAATTTATCGAATACTATCTTGAGCACCACAAGGAAGCCCGCGTGGACTATGTGCACGACGAGCCTGCTGTGCGCGCCCTGTGCAAAAAAGGTGCTGTGGCATTCCTGATGCCGCCGTTTGCCAAGAGTGACCTGTTCAAAGGCGTTGTGATGGGCGGCGTGCTGCCGCGCAAGACCTTCAGCATGGGCCACGCAGAAGAAAAGCGGTACTATGTGGAGTGCCGGAAAATTACGGAATAATTATTGGAGAACCATGACATTTAAAGAATTGAATCTGTCCGCCCCGCTTCTGCGCGCTGTGCAGGAGGCAGGCTATGAGACCCCGTCGCCCATTCAGGCGGCGGCGATCCCGCCGGTGCTGTCCGGCCGGGATCTGATGGGCTGCGCCCAGACCGGTACCGGCAAGACGGCTGCTTTTGCGCTGCCCATGCTGGACCGGCTCACGGCCAATGCGCCCCGCAGAAAGGGTGCCATCCGCGCCCTGATCCTGACCCCTACCCGTGAGCTTGCTTTGCAGATCGGCGAAAGCTTTGATGCCTACGGCAAGTATCTCAAGCTGCGCAGCACCGTCATTTTTGGCGGCGTGGGCCAGGCACCGCAGGTGGAAGCGCTGAAAAAGGGCGTGGACATCCTGATCGCCTGCCCGGGACGGCTCAACGACCTGATCGGTCAGGGATTTATCGATCTCTCGAACCTTGAGATCTTTGTGCTGGACGAAGCCGACCGGATGCTGGATATGGGCTTTGTGCACGATGTGAAGAAGGTGATCGCAAAGCTGCCCGGGGAGCGTCAGAACCTGATGTTCAGCGCCACCATGCCCACCGAGATCGAACAGCTGGCCGCAGGCATCCTGCGCAAGCCCGCCTTCGTCAAGGTGGACCCGGTGTCCAGCACCGTGGACCGCATCCAGCAGAGCCTGTACCATGTGGAAAAGGGCAACAAGAAATTCCTGCTGCCGTGGCTCATCAAGAACCTGCAGCCCCCGGTGCTGAACGCGCTGGTGTTCAGCCGCACCAAGCACGGCGCGGATAAAATTGCAAAAGACCTCACCAAGCAGGGCATCCCGGCGGCGGCCATCCATGGCAACAAGAGCCAGACCGCCCGCGTGACCGCGCTGGAAAACTTCAAGGCCGGTAAGACCAAGGTGCTGGTAGCCACCGATATCGCCGCCCGCGGCATCGATATCAGCGAGCTGTCCCATGTGTTCAACTACGACCTGCCCGAGGTACCGGAGACTTACGTGCACCGCATCGGCCGCACGGCCCGCGCCGGTGCCGACGGTACGGCGGTCAGCTTCTGTGCACCTGAGGAGCAGGAGTATCTGGCAGGCATCGAAAAGCTGAACCGCCGCAAAATTCCCGTGGTGAGCGGCCACCCGTGGGACGGCGTGCCCGCGCCGGTGCGCCCGGAGCCGCCGGTGCGCGGCAAAAAGCCCAAGGCAGCCGCCGCTGAACCGGCAGAAAAGCCTGCCGCAAAGCAGCCGAAGCCCGCAAAGGCCGAAGCAAAAAACGCAAAACCTGAAAAAAAGGCTGCACCCGTACCCAAGGTGCAGGCAAAGCCCGCAAAAACCGAAAAAGAGGAACCACTCATGGATGATACCAAGCGTACTACCGGCGGACGCAGCAATGACCGCCGTTCCAATAATAACAGCCACCCGCGCCGGGAGCAGAATGCTCCTGCCCGCGGCAGCAATGCGCAGCCCAAGTTTGACCCGCATTTTGTGAGCGCCCCGGAGGCCACTCCGCTGCGCCCGGCCAAAAAGACTCCGGCTGCACCCGCCGCCCCGGCCATCCGCACGGCTGCACAGCCTGCTCAGCAGAACAGCAGCATGCAAGGCCAGAAGAGCCGTCGCAATGACCGCAGCGACCGTCCGGCCCGCCAGAACAGCCAGCCTGTCGCCCAGAGCCAGAGCGCAGAGCAGGGCCGCGGTGCAAACAACGGCCAGCGCGGCCGTCAGAATGCGTCCCGCAATGCACAGCCTGCACCGGCCCGTGCCCCCAGAGCGGAGAGCAGCCGCCGCGGCCGTGCCGCTGCTGCAAGGGACGAAGACCCGGGCCTTATGCTCATCAGCCGTCGTCCGCCGCAGCAGAAGTTCACGAACTTTGAGGAGTATATGAACGCCCACGGCGGTGCAACTGCACCCATTGAGGACCACAGCGACGAAGTATGAGCAAAAATGAACCGTTTGCCCCATGGCAGTGCCCGCTGTGCGGGGAAAAACTGACCGGCGACAGCACCCTGAAATGCACAAAAGGCCACTGCTTTGACCGCGCCAAGGAGGGCTACTGGCATCTGCTGCCGGTGCAGAGCATGCGCACCAAGGCTCCCGGCGACAGCAAGGAGATGGTGGCCGCCCGCCGTGCGTTCCTGAATGCCGGATACTACGGCATCTTTGGCAAAGCGGTGGGTGAGCTGTGCGCAGAGTACGGCCAGCCTGCCAGCCCGGAGGCGGCGCTGCATCTGCTGGATGCAGGCTGCGGCGAGGGCTGGTACGACCGCTGCATCGCGCAGGCGCTTGCCGAAAAAGGCCGCCGGGTGCAGCTGGCGGGTTTTGATATCGCAAAGCCTGCGGTGCGTCTTGCGGCCAAGGCCCTGCCCACGGCACAGTATGCGGTGGCATCCAGCTTCAGCCAGCCGGTGCGCACCGGCTGGGCCGACCTGCTGCTGAACTGCTTTTCGCCCTTTGCGCAGGAGGAATTCCTGCGGGTGCTGCGCCCGGGCGGACGGATGATCTATGTGGTGCCCGGTGCCGAACATCTGTACCAGATGAAGGCCGTGCTCTACGAAAAGCCCTATAAAAACCCGGTGCAGCAGATCGGCTATGACGGTTTTGCCGCCATTGGGGAACGGGAAGTGACCGGCCGCGTCACGGTGCCCCACGAACAACTGGAAGCGCTGTTCGCCATGACACCCTATTACTGGAAAACGCCGCGCGGTGGGGCGGAGCGCCTTGCTGCGCTGTCCCAGCTGGAAACCGATATCTCGTTCCGGTTCCTTGTATTTGAAAAGCTGTAATGATAGCAGTCTGCGTTTTTAATGCACAAGCAACATCCGCAAACTGCATATCGCAAATATGCCGTTTTAATAGGCACTATTTTTGAAAATTGCGATAAAAAGCAAAAAACGCTCGTCATGCAGAATTGTGTGACGAGCGCTTTTTTGCTTCAGTTTCTGTCAAAAGCCCCGTCCCCGAGGGGGCTGTCGAGCGAATGCGAGACGGGAGGAGTTCCGTGTGATAGGTCGTCCACGAAAAACACCACTGCCCCCACCGCCGGAGGATAGGAGAAGTCCGGCAGGTGAGGGCAGCAGTGCTGTATCAGGATAGAGAGATCGCTTAGTGTTTTTCGCCCTTGGGCAGCAGACCGGCACGCTCCAGGGCCGGACGCAGGGCGAGGTACAGGATGACCGCACACACGGTGGAGGCCACGCTGTTTACAAAGGTGACGCCGCCTGCAATTTTGGTCAGCGCCTGTGCCACGGTGTATTCCTGACCAAAGATGTACACATTGCGGAAGTAGCCAAGGAAGGGGTCGGTCAGCACGTTCAGCAGCAGGCCGGAACCGGCAGAAACGATCACCTTGACGAGATAGCCGGAGCTGTGGTTGTCGAGGTCGCGCAGCTTGAATGCCTTGTGCGCCACGGCACCGCAGGTGATGCCGATGATGAACTTGAGCACAAAGGTGGTGACGGCGTAGCCCGGGTCACCGGCCAGAATATCGGCCAGCGCCAGACCAATGGCACCGGCCAGACCGCCGGACACACCGTCCAGCAGCAGGGCGGTCAGGGCGGTGAAGGTGTTGCCCAGATGGAACGAAGAGCCGCCGTAGAACGGCACACGGAAGAACAGATAGGCCACAAGGCTTAAAGCGGCCATGACACCGGTCAGGGCCAGCTCCTTGGTGGTGAAGGTGCGCTTGTACAGCACACTTGCAAACAGAATGACGATGATAACGACTGCCAGAAGCAGCCACATTGCAGTAGTAGACATGATTTTACTTTCCCTCCAAATTTCCAATCCCGCGGGGCCAAAGCCCTGCGAACTTGTCAGGGCGAAGCCCTTCCATCTTGCCTGCGGCAAGACCGTTCGCCGCTTCAAAGCCCCACTGGGGCTTTGATTGCTTCGCAACCACTTACCTACAATCCTACTTGACATTTGGGTGTCCAGCGGGTATGCTCCTATTATACGCAGAACTGACACCATGAAAATACCCAGAATAAAGTTTTTTAATGGGGTCAGTTTGATGCAATACCCAGACAGGAGGGATAATTTATGGTCCATCTGACCACGGCGCTGGATGCTTCTTCTGGCGTGCCGCTGTACGAACAGCTGTACCGCAGCCTTGCCGGAGAGATGCGAAGCGGCACCCTTGCGGCGGGCACCCGGATGCCCGGCAAGCGGCGGCTGGCGGCAGAGCTGTCCGTCTCGGTGAATACGGTGGATGCCGCCTATCAGATGCTGGCGGCGGAAGGGTATCTGGAACCGCGGGAGCGCAGCGGCTTTTATGTACAGGAATATCTGGCCCTGCCGTCCCGGCCTGCCGGCGGGCCGGAACAGCCCGCACCGCCAAAACCGGAACCGCCTGTGCTGCCGGTGCGGTACGACCTTTCCACCCGCGGGGTAGACCCGGAGCTGTTCCCGTTCCGCACATGGGCGCGGCTGCAAAAGGAGCTGCTCTATTCCTCGCCCCAGCTGCTCACCCACGGCGATGCGCAGGGCGACCCGGCCCTGCGGCAGGCGCTGGCGGAATATCTCTCTGAATACCGCGGTGTGCAGTGCGGGCCGCATCAGATCGTGGTGGGCGCGGGATTGGAATATCTGCTGGGCCTGCTGGCACCGCTGCTGCCCGGCCCTGCAGCGGTGGAAACGCCGGGCTACCCCCGTGCTTTGCAGGTGCTGCAGAACAACGGTGTGCACTGCTGCTGCCTGCCGGTGGACGAGGACGGCCTTTCGGTGGAAGCACTGAACCGGTCGGATGCAGCGGTGTGCTACGTCACGCCCAGCCACCAGTTCCCCACAGGCGTTACCATGCCTGCGGGCCGCAGGGCCGAGCTTCTGCACTGGGCAGCCCGCAGGCCGGGCGGGCGGTATATTATAGAAGATGATTACGATTCGGAGTTCCGTTTTGATACCCGGCCTCTGCCCAGCCTGCAGGGCATGGCGGGTGCAGACGGCCCGGTGGTGTACCTCTCCACCTGCTCCCGCAGTCTGGCTCCCAGCATCCGTATCGCCTATATGGTGCTGCCGGAGCATCTTCTGCCTGCATGGCGGAAAAAATACCGCCTTTACTCCGGCACGGTGAGCCGGTTCGAGCAGCAGACGCTGGCCCGCTTTATCACCGAGGGCTACTTCACCCGGCATCTGGCCCGGGAGCGGGTGGCCTACAAGGCCCGGCGGGACGCGCTGGCGGCAGCATTGAACACTGCCTTTGCTCCCGGCGAGCTGACCCTTGCGGGCCTGCACACCGGACTGAACCTGCTGGCAAAGCTCAAAGACCCGCCGCCGGATGCTGCGCTGCGCTGCGCGGCGGAAGCCGAAGGCGTGCAGATGAGCCTGCTGAGCGATTACGACCTGACCGGAGAAGCACCCTCAGCGGCGGGCACGCTGGTGCTGGGTTATGGCTCGCTGAAGGACGAGGCCTGCGCCTCGGTGGG
>ERZ773130.3394-NODE-3394-length-10472-cov-8.199866_pt1 | contig 10472 bp, 9 predicted proteins | sample MGYA00511919_ERZ773130 | MGnify/ENA primary metagenome ERZ773130 (study PRJEB29015, sample SAMEA2737851) | human gut metagenome | biome: human gut; feature: human-associated habitat; material: faeces | place: China | collected 2012 ...
TGCGGGGGTCATTGCCCTCGGTAAAAACGATCGTCTTGGGGTTTGCCTTCAGCTGTGCTACCAGCGGTGCGAACATATCAGCCATTGTTGATTACCTCCGAATTAACTATCCAAAATTCACATCCGGGTGCCTGTTGGACACAAGGATGCCTTTCTCTTTTATTCTAGCACACCCGGCAAAAAGTTCAAGACAAAATTGGCTTTTTGTGCTATTATTTTAGGAGAAAACCATTTTTTATTTGTGAACAAATTATCATTCAGCTGCAAGGAGATCAAACTGCTATGGATTGGGATACATTAAAGGCCGAGTGCCTTGCCTGCCGCAGATGTGAGCTGTGCACTGACCGCACCCATGTGGTGTTCGGGCAGGGTGTCCAGACTGCTGAGGTGCTGTTCGTGGGCGAAGGCCCGGGCCAGAGCGAGGACGAGCAGGGCCTGCCCTTTGTGGGCCGCAGCGGCCAGCTACTGGACAAATACCTGTTTGCCATCGATCTGGACCGGAGCAAAAACTGCTACATTGCCAACATCGTCAAATGCCGCCCGCCCCAGAACCGTGACCCGCTGCCCACCGAGAGCGAGGCCTGTATGCCATGGCTCCGGGAACAGTTCAAGCTGCTGCAGCCAAAGATCGTGGTCTGCCTGGGCCGCATCGCCTCTCAGCGGATGATCCGCACCGATTTCTCCGTGACCAAGGAACACGGCACCTTTGTGCAAAAGAACGGCGTATGGTTTATGGGCACCTTCCATCCCGCCGCCCTGCTCCGGCAGGCGCAGAACAAACCCGCCGCCTTTGCGGATTTTGTGGCTCTGCGGGAGAAGATTCACGAGGTGTGCGGGCACACATATTAACAAGCTCACCCTCTCCGTCATTGCTGTCGCAATGCCACCTCTCCCGAAGGGAGAGGCCTTGGCAGAAAGATGAAGCTCACAAAAACTGCCAAGGGCTCCCACTTTGGGGGAGCTGGCGAGCGGAGCGAGACTGAGAGGGCAAGGCCGTTTCCAAGTATCATCTTCCTTCATTTTTGCATACCCTAAAGCAAAAGTGAGGTGTTCTGATATGAAAACGATCCAAAGCCGTTCCCCCGATTTCTTTCTGGGGGCCACCACACCGGCGGGCTTCAAGGGTTATTTTGAGCCGCTGCGCCGGGAGCCCGGGATGCAGATGCTTCTCATCAAAAGCGGGCCGGGATGCGGCAAATCCACCCTGATGAAGCATCTGGCCCAGGCCGCCGAGCAGCAGGGCCAGCGCATCGAAAAGATCCACTGTGCCAGCGACCCGGACAGTCTGGACGGGGTCATCTTCCTCGACCAGAAGCGCGCCATCATCGATGCCACCGCGCCCCATGTGGTGGAGCCTGACGCGCCCGGGGCTGATGAGCTGGTGGTGAGCCTGTACCACACCATCGATGCCGGAAAGCTGGCTCCCCACCGGGACGAGGTCAAGGCCCTGTTTGCCCGGAATGCCGCCCTGCGGGGCCGGGCAGCCCGGTATATCGCATCGGCGGGCAGCCTGATGCTGGACAGCCGCCGGGCCGAGGCCTGCAGCGCCAACTTTGAAAAGGTGCGTCGCTACGTCAAGCGGCTCTGCACCCGGCTGCTTCCCCGCACCGAGGGCACCGCCAGCGAGGAGCTGCGGCTGCTCTCAGCCATCACCCCCAAGGGGATGGTATTCTACCGGGGCACGGTGGAAGCGCTGGCCGACCGGTATGTGGTATTCCGGGATGATTACGGGGCGGTCTCCCGCCTGCTGCTGGAACTCATCCGGGCCGAAGCACTGGCCCGGGGCTACCACATCATCACCTGCCCCTGCGCCATGCACCCTGAAGATCAGATCGACCACATCTTCATCCCGGCCCTGCGGCTGGCTTTTTTGACCGACAACCTCTGGCATCCCATCCAGCTGCCCGGCGTGCAGGCCGTGCGCTGCACCCGCTTTGTGGACCGGGAGAACCTGTCCGGCTTCCGCGCCCGCCTGCGCTTCAACGACCGTGCCGCCTCCGAGCTCATCGACCAGGCTGTCGCCCTGATGGCTCAGGCCAAGAACTGCCATGATGAGCTGGAGACTTATTACCGGGCCGCCGTGGATTTTGACCAGGTGAATGCTGTTGCAGCAAATTGTCAAAAGATCCTGGGTCTCGGGTAGGCCCTGCTCTGTACAACCTGACCGAAGCGCAGAATCTCAAGAGAAAGGAAGTGAACCCCATGCCAACCATCCGTCTCTCTGTCCGGGAGCTGGTGGAGTTCCTGCTCCGCACCGGCAGCATTGACAGCCGCTTTACCGGCTTTGACCGGGCCAACGAGGGCGCACGCATCCACCGCAGGCTCCAGAAGGCGGCGGGTGAAGGCTACGCCGCCGAGGTGTTCCTCACGGCAGAGCGGACGATGGAGGGAATCGGGTTCACCATCGAGGGCCGTGCCGACGGCATTTTTACCGATGAGGACGGCACGGTGGTCATCGACGAGATCAAGACCACCGCCGCGCCCACCGATGCCATCACGGAGGACATGAACCCCTGCCACTGGGCGCAGGGCATGGTCTACGGGGCCATCTGCGCCGAGCAGCGGGAGCTGGAAACACTGGATGTCCGGCTGACCTATTACCAGATCGACACCGATGAGATCATCCGCTATACCCGGCACTTCTCCGCCGCTGAGCTGGATGCGTTTCTCAACGACTTACTGCGGCAGTATCTTCCCTGGGCACGACGGCAGCTGGACTGGGTGGAAGCCCGGAACCGGAGCCTTGGGGCCCTGCAATTTCCGTTTCCGGCCTACCGTCCCGGGCAGCGCGCCCTTGCCGGGGAGGTCTATCGCGCCTGTGCTGCGGGCAAGGCAGAGCAGAAGGGCGGTACCCGGCTGTTCTGCCAGGCACCCACCGGCATCGGCAAAACGATGAGTGCCCTCTTCCCTGCCCTGAAAGCCATGGGCGAGGGCAAGGGGGAAAAGATCTTCTACCTGACCGCCCGCAACACAACACAGGCCGCTGCTGAGGATGCACTGGCCCGTCTGCGGGCGGCAGACCCGGCGCTTTCCCTGCGCAGCGTGACCCTGACCGCCAAGGAGAAGGCCTGCCTGTGCAAGGATGCTGAGGGCCGTCCCGCCTGCCTGCCGGAAGCCTGTCCCTACGCCAACGGCTACTACGAGCGGCTGAAGGATGCGCTGGCTGACCTGCTGGACAGCGCCGTCCCCTATGACCGGGTCGCCCTGACCGAGACTGCCCGGCGGCACAGGGTCTGCCCTTTTGAGCTGGGGCTGGACCTGAGCGAGTGGTGTGATGTGGTCATCGGGGACTACAACTATCTGTTCGACCCCACCGTGCACCTGCGACGCTTTTTCGATGCGGCGGGCGACTACATTTTTCTCATCGACGAGGCCCACAACCTGCCGGACCGGGCCAGAGCCATGTACTCGGCACGGTTCTGCAAGAGCAGCCTGACCGCTGCCAGACGGGCCATCGGCAAAGGAAAAAGCGCACTGAAAACTGCGTTGACAAAGGCAGACAAAGGCTTTCTGGAAGCACGGCGGGCGGTAGCGAAGCTGGCCCCCCGCCGGGGTCCATCGCCCACCGAATCGCCGGCAGAGGATCTCACCCAACAGACCAGCCTTCTGGACACCGAACCGGCAGAAGCCGTCTTCCCGCTGCCGGAGCCTTTGCTGGCGCGGGATGGCACGGTCTTTTTGCAAGAGCTGCCGAAGGAGCTGTTCCGACTGCTGTTCAGCCTGCAGGCCCCCCTGCAGGACTGGCTGGAGGCCAACCCGGAGGCCGATGCCCACGCCCAGCTGCTCGAGCTCTACTTTGCGGTGCAGGATATCACCCGGGCGGCAGAGCGGTACGACGCGCATTTTGTCACCCAGCTGACAGCCCGGGGCAGCGAGCTGGAATGGGAGCTGCTCTGCCTTGACCCCGCCCCCTTTGTGGATGCCAGCCTTGCCGCCGGGCGGGCCGCGGCACTGTTCAGCGCAACACTCACCCCGCCGGGCTACTACCGCTCCGTGCTGGGCTGTCCCGATGCCCGGGCTGTGGCACTGGAAAGCCCGTTTCCGCCCGAACATCTGGGGCTCTACTGCCTGCCCCGCATCTCCACCCGCTACCGGGACCGGGAGGCCAGTGTGCAAGCCGTCTCGGATGCGCTGGCCGCACTGGCCCGGGCCAAGGTGGGCAACTATCTGGCCTTTTTTCCCAGCTATGCCTATCTGCGGCAGGTATATGAGGACTTCACCGCCCGTTACCCGGACATCGGAACGCTGGCCCAGGAGAGTGGTCTGGATGACGCGGCCCGGGCGGCGTTTCTGGAACGGTTCGGCCCAAACCCCGCAAAAACGCTGCTGGGCTTCGGGGTCATGGGCGGCATCTTCGGCGAGGGCGTGGATCTGGTGGGCGACCGGCTCATCGGGTGTGCCATCGTGGGGGTGGGCCTGCCTCAGGTGAACCCCCGGCAGGAGATTCTGCGCCGCTACTATGACGAGGCGGGCGGCACCGGTTTCGACTACGCCTACCGCTTTCCGGGCATGAACAAGGTGCTGCAGGCGGCGGGCCGGGTCATCCGCACGCAGGAAGACAGGGGCGTGGTGCTTCTGCTGGATGACCGCTTTGCCCGCGCCGAATACACCCGCCTGTTCCCCCGCCACTGGCACCAGCTCCAATACCTGCGCAGCACCACAGAGCTGGAGCAGCAGCTTGCCGCCTTCTGGGCGCTGAACCAATAGAAAAAGCCTGTCAGCGCAAAAACCGACAGGCTTTTTCTCATGCTCCGGACATTTTCCGGCTCTTACTTCTTTCTGGGCAGGGATCTGCGCAGTTCATCCCAGGCAGTCATCTCCACCAATGTGGTGGCGCGCAGGGCGGCAAACGCTTCATCCAGATACTGCATCTCGCTCACCGCGCGCATGGCGTGATCCGAAATACACCACTTCCCAACAACCGTCTGCGCCATCCAGTAGACCATCCGCTCGGTCTTTTTCCGCTGTTTGGTGCCCTCGCGGTAGCGGTCGGTGTTCTCCGCATCGTTCACGGGAACGCCTGCCGCTTTCAGCATCTCACAGCACTCCCAGGCTGCATCCACGATCATCCTGCGCTGTTCCACTGTGGTGCGGGAAAGTTCCCCATCCACCGCATAGCAGGCATAGGCGCAGGGCAGGATAAAGGCGATGTGGCTCTTGAGCCACTCGTCCATATCACTGTAATAGGTCAGCTTGTAATGAGTCCCCTCAAAGGCAGCCTGCAGCCGCAGGCGAAATGCGCCGGACAGGGGTGCGGTTGCGCCGCCGACAGTCATTCCCATCCCCATGTGCACACTGACCAGCCGGTCATGCTCCCGGCGGCCCGCATTGTTCTGGAAGCCAAAGGCGATCTTATCCACCGGGCGCTGCATGGCCTGCAGCATCTCCTGCGCATAGGGATCATTGCCCACAAAGATGAAGTACTGGCTCCGGTTTGCCTTGAGGATGGGCAGCACATCGGCCAGCTGCCCGGCCTGCACCGTGACTAACACAAGGTCATACACATCCTCGGGGGCCAGCACATCTGTCGTCTGCATCCGATCCACCGTTGTTTTCCGCTGGAGCATGTGGCGGATGGTCAGGCCCTTCTGGTCAATGACCTCCTTCCACTCGCCCCGGGCCAGCAGGGTGACCACATTTTTCTTGTTCTGTGCCAGACTGTGGGCCAGCTGACAGCCCTGAACGCCTGCGCCGTACACCAAGATCCTCATAACGAGATACCTCCTGTTTTGCATGATCAGCCCGGCCAGAAACACCGGGCTGTTACTTTTTCAGGAACGAGAAGAAGCCCTTTTTCTCATAGGGCCGGGTCTGCACGCCGGTCACGGTGTAGCCCGTTTCGGCAATGGCAGCCTTCAGCGCCTCCACATCCACCGGCTGCTCCGAGATGATGACCGTCTCGCCCCTGGTGTGGGAAGAAGTCACCTTGTTCACCCGGGCGGTCTTGCGCACCACATCATTGATGTGGCTCTCGCACATACCGCACATCATACCATCGACCCTCAGGATCGTTTCTACCATTGTTGTTCCCTCCATACTGTATCTGCGGGCCCCCCTGTCAAACTGCACAAGTCCAGCCCGCTGTTTTCGTCATTTTGTTAGTTTTAGCTAACTCATTGCAGAAACAAAAAGGCTTCTGCCCCGCACAGCACTGCTCTGCGGAACTTTGCCGATCTGTTTTCAGTTTTATCATACCATACCGGTGGGCAAATTTCAAGCTGCCCGCAAAACCGGCCGGGGGACTTTATCAAAGGGTCAGTTCATGGAAAACAGCGCTGCTTTCCAGCTCTTTCCATTGCATCGTGTTTCCTTCCAGGGTCATGTAGCTGTGGGGGCTGTTCTCCTTGGGGATGCTCACAGAACCCGGATTCAGATAAAGATTTCCCTGCCCGAACTCTGTCCAGGCCGGAACATGGGTGTGCCCATGCAGCAGCACATCTCCCGGGGCCAGCGGCGGCAGATTTTTCACATGATAGATATGCCCGTGGGTCGCATAAATGAGCCGCTGCCCCACCGGAAGCACCGCATAATCGGCCAGCACGGGGAATTCCAGCACCATCTGGTCCACCTCGGCATCACAGTTGCCCCGCACGCAGAGCAGCTTCTCCTTTTTCCCGTTCAGCAGGGGGATGACCTCCTTGGGGGCGTACTCTCGGGGCAGGTCGTTGCGGGGGCCGTGGTAGAGCAGGTCGCCCAACAGGAACAGCCGGTCGGCTCCCTCCCGCTCAAAGGCTTCCAGCATTTTGCGGCAGTAGTAAGCCGACCCGTGCAGGTCCGACGCGATCATCCATTTCATGGCAGATCCTCCTTTTGTGCGTTCTGTTCTTATTTTACCGCCGCCGCGCCCCATGTCAAGGGCAAGGGCCCGCTGTAAAAAGTCATACTTTTATTTTAAAAAGTCCTTGACAAGTATCCCTGTGATGTGGTATCTTTGAACTAATAAAATATCGTGTGGATTTTTACAGCATTCTGCAACTTTTCGCCACACAATGGTACAAAAGCCATTGTGTGGCTTTTGCTTTGCCTTCAAATCCAAATCTGACCCTCAGGAGCAATGAAAATGAACGATACTTTTATGAAAACCAGACCGGTGTTCCCGCTGCTTCTCTCCATGGCCCTGCCCAACGTCATCTCGATGCTGGTGAACAGCCTGTACAACATCGTAGACAGCCTCTTTGTGGCCCAGATCAGCGAGCAGGCCATGACAGCGCTTTCGCTGGTGTTTCCCATCCAGAACTTTGTCAATGCAGTGGCCATCGGCTTCGGCATCGGCATCAATGCCCAGATCGCGCTCTACCTCGGCGCAGGCGACCACGAGAACGCCAACCGGGCCGCCACCCATGGCATGATGTTTTCCCTGCTGCACGGTGTGCTGGGCATGGTCCTCTGCATTGCCATCATGCCCGGCTTCCTGCGCCGCTTCACTACCGATCCCGCTCTGGTGGACATGGGCGTGACCTACTCCACCATCGTGTTCCTGTTCTCGCTGGTCAACATGGCAGACCTCGCCTTTGAGAAGATCTTCCAGTCCGTGGGCCGGATGAATGTTGCCATGGTGGCGCTGATCACCGGCTGCGTGACCAACATCGCCCTCGACCCGGTCCTCATCTTTGGCCTTGGGCCGGTGCCCGCCCTGGGCATTGCCGGTGCGGCCCTTGCCACCGGCATCGGGCAGACCGTTTCCCTTGTGGTCTACCTCTATGTCTACTGCACCACCGAAGTCGCCGTCCGCTTCTCCCGCCGCTGCCTGCGGTTCGATGCCGCCCTTGACGGCAAGCTCTATGCCATCGGTGTACCGGCCATCCTGAATCTGGCCCTGCCCAGCCTGCTGGTCACCTTCCTGAACGGCCTGCTGGCGGTCTACTCCCAGAGCTATGTGACGGTGCTGGGCATCTACTACAAACTCCAGACCTTCCTTTACCTGCCGGCCAACGGCATCGTGCAGGGAATGCGCCCGCTGGTGGGCTACAACTACGGTGCCCGGGAGCATGGCCGTGTGTCCAGGCTCTACAACCTGACACTGGGCCTGAGCGCCGGGATCATGGCCATTGGCACCCTGCTCTGCCTGACCATTGCAGGCCCGCTGATGGGTCTGTTCACCTCTAACCCCGAGACCATCGCCATCGGCCAGACCGCCCTGCGGATCATCTGCCTGGGGTTCATCATCTCGGCAGTGTCTACCACCTCCTCCGGCGCGCTGGAGGGTCTGGGCAAGGGCGTGCCCTCGCTGGTCATCTCCCTCTGCCGCTATATCATCTTCATCATGCCCATTGCGTGGGTGCTGTGCGGCCGCATGGGCCCTACCGGTGTCTGGCACGCCTTCTGGATCACAGAGGCCCTCTCTGCCGTGATCGCCTACGCGGTATATCACAAGGCAGTCCATCAGAAATAACCCTCTCTAACAAAAATTCCCGCTCGATGGAGCGGGAATTTTTGTTATCATCTCTTCTTTTGTAGAAGGCTGCTCTCAGATCAGGCCCAGAGTTTTGAGCTCCCTTGCCACGCCGTCCTCCGTCACAGCCGGGCAGATGCGGTCGCAGAGCTTTTTCAGGTTGTCAGAGCCATTGGCCATGCAGACGCTGATGCCTACCACATCAGTCATCTGCAGGTCGTTGTCGCTGTCGCCAAAGCCGATGGTATCGGCCAGCGAACACCCCAGATCATCACAGATGGCCTTGATGCCGGTGCCCTTGTTGAACTTGCGGTTGATGAGCTCCCCGTTGACGATGGCTGACGGGTTATCCCCCAGCCGGGACTCGCAGAAGATGAACTGATCCTCATACAGCTGCTTTGCCTCGGCAAGGCAGGCCTCGTTGGGGGCGATGAACACCACCTTGTAAACCGGCTCTCCGTGGTATTCCTCAATGGGCCGGATGGTCATGCCATACTCCATCGTTTTGCGCCAGCGCTCGGCCTCGCTGTTCAGCTGCCCCGGCTTGCGGGGGAACAAATGGGCGAACCGCTCGATCATCCTGATGCCGCCGTAAGTATCGTCCCGGGCTTCCAGTGTACACTCGGCACCGGCACGCCCCAGCACCTCCCGCAGGCCCTCGACCTGTGCGGACTCCATGGGAAGATCCACGAGAATTTTCCCATCACAGCCTACATAGCCGCCTGCAGAGCAGACAAAGCCATCGAAACCGTAGGCAAGCAGCGGTTTCGTCATGCGCAGGTTACGTCCGGTGCACAGAAACACCTTGTGGCCGTTGGCCCGGGCCTGCCGGATGGCCTCCACGGCACTGGCCGGAACGGTCATCTCACCGGGCGGCAGCAAAGTACCGTCAATATCCAGAAAAATCAGTTTTTGCTTCATAGTTTCCTCACTCTTTCACTGCCAGTTCATGGTAAAGCCGCGAATCAGCAGACCCACGGCCAGGATCGCCAGCAGCACCAGCAGAACGGTGCGGTTGGCCTGTTTCTGCTTCTGCCTGGCCCGGGCACGGCTGTTCCGGCTGCCGCCCTGCTTCCGGTTCTGGGATCTGCCGCCGGAGCTGCGGCCGCTCGTGTTCTGCTTTGTGCTGCTGCGGCGGGAAGCACTGCCGGAAGTCCCCTCTTTTTTCCTGCCCGCAGTGCTCTGGCCGGACTTTGCCGCACGAGGGGCATTCTCTTCCGGGGCCGCCGACGCAATGGGCTTTTTGGCCCCGCAGCGGCTCAGATAATCCTCAGCCAGCCGGTAATACTGGCCCAGCTCACTGGTGCGCAGGGGCGTGCCTGCATAACCTTCTTCCAGTGCTTCCACGGCCTCGTTGAAGAGGATCGCCGCCTGCGCAGCCGCTGTGCGGTCAGAAGCATGGGCCGCTTCATTGCGGGCAGTGCGCACCGCGTTGCAGGCCCGGCGGGCAGCAGCAGGGTGCTCCGTATTGCCCAGCAGATCCAGCTGGTGCGCAGCATCCTTTTCAGGGTCCAGCAGCACCCGCATACACAGGGTGGTATCCAGCTGCTGCCAGCTGTTTCGGCCCGCCAGATCGGGCAGACGGTCATAATATTCGGGGCTCTCCTGCTGGCGGGTACGGATGTGATCCAGCAGGGCTCCCAGGCTGTGCTCCCCGGGCTTGTTCTCCCAGTGCCAGCGCAGTAGCTTGCGACTGATCTCATCGCAGGTGGTTTTGATCTCAAAAGCGGTTTGCAGTGCTTCGTCGGGCATAACGTTTCTCCTTCGTACAACCAAAAAACGGAGGAAGCGCAGCCTCCTCCGTCATTCATTTACATCATAAACTGATAATAGACGAAGCCCCACAGCGCAATGCCTGCGCAGACGATGGCGGTGATGGGCGGGACCCAGCGGACGAGGGTCTCGGCAATGCCGTCACGGCTCTCTTCCGCATCGTCCTCCTCATCGTACTGCTCCACCTCGGGTTCCGGCTGGCGGGCCGGGGCGGCACGGCGGGCAGCAGCAGGCATCACACGGGTGCCCTCGTCATCCACAGCCGCTGCACCGCTGCCGGGGAACGCCGCGCGGGTGGCGGCATCCA
>ERZ773130.3396-NODE-3396-length-10467-cov-2.795620_pt1 | contig 10467 bp, 10 predicted proteins | sample MGYA00511919_ERZ773130 | MGnify/ENA primary metagenome ERZ773130 (study PRJEB29015, sample SAMEA2737851) | human gut metagenome | biome: human gut; feature: human-associated habitat; material: faeces | place: China | collected 2012 ...
CCACCTCTGTTGCAGTTAATACACAGGCTACTCTAGAATGCCGCTTCTGACATTTTCCCGTTACCATCAGACACAGTGCCAGCAGCCCACCGATCCACTTTATTTTCTTCTTTTTCATCAATTACAATATTAATCATTTTCTTAATCTGTTCTTTATATGCCGGTTTTAAAATAAAACCAATAGTCTTTATACTATATGCATCATATACATATTCATTGTAACCTGATACAAACGATATTCTCCATATTTTATCTGACTTAATAATTCTATCTTTTATATCTATACCATTCATTTGTCCTAATTCTATATCAAGAAATAACAAATCTATCTCATTATTTTCATCATTATTACAATAATCAATTAATTGTTGTCCCGTCGAAAACTTTATAATTTCAAAATCTTTTTCCTGTTCTGTTAAAATTCCTCTACAGATATCAGAAACCTTTTTCTGCTCATCTAAATTATCATCGCAAATTCCTATAATCATGTTGTATCCCCTCATCAATAAATACATATCCACATATATACTTTATAATAATCAATTTGTTAAACTAAAATATTTCTTTAAAATATTTTACAATAAAATATTAAAAGCTGGAAACCATACTTTAATTTTAGATATTGATAATAAAATACCATGAAAATTAAATATAATGTTTTCCAGCAATTTTAATATTTTATTAATCACACCCTCTGCTCAATCCATTTATATATATCTTCAAATATATAATCTTTTTGCAGTTCACTGTGAAGCTCATGGCGGCATCCTGTATATATTTTACATGTCACATCTTCAAAATGCTTTTTATAAATATCATACAGCTTTTCTACATCTTTGCCATATCCACCAACCGGGTCATCTTTTCCTGATACCATCAATACAGGCAGGTCAACCGGAGCTTTTTTGATATTTTTCTTATTACTTACATATGCAATAGTATTAAGAAGACCGTAATAGCCATTTACTGTAAATATATATGAACACATTTTATCATTTTCATATGCATCTACTACACTCTCATCTGTTGTAAGCCAGTCATGCTCTGTTCTTGCATTATCATACTTTTTATTATACGCACCAAACATTATCTTATTGATAAGGCTGCTTCTGTATCTGTCACCTTTTAATCTGTCTGTAATATTACTTAATGCGAGTCCTGCACTTACAAGTATATGAGGCTGGTTGCCTGTTCCCATGATAACTGCACCATCAAGTTCTTCTCCATGCTTAATAATATATCTTCTTACCATAAATGAACCCATGCTGTGTCCTGCAAGAAAATACGGAATATCAGGATATTTTTTCTTCATTATTCTTGTAAGCCTGTGCATGTCCTCAACAAGATATTTCCCCGGGTCTTTGTCATCCGCAAAGTACCCATAATTATCTTCATCTGTAACTGAATGTCCATGTCCTATATGGTCGTTACCAACTACAAGTATTCCTCTTTCTGCCATATACCTTGCCATATCATCAAATCTTTCAATATGGTCAATCATTCCATGACATATCTGAAGAATGCATACAGGTGTGTCATATTTTTCACAATCCGGATACCATATCTTTACAAATATATCATTTATAGTATTAGATGACTTAAATCTCTTATTATCTGTTTTAATCATATATACGCCTTTCTATACATGTTACAATTAATCTGCCTTTTACCTTAATTCCATACACCAGATGTATTCTACTAATCAGCATTATCAACTTCCAGTATATTCCAATCATGTATCAGCATATCCACAATTACCTGCTAATTGATATTATCAGCTCCCCAGTCTTTCGTACTCATATTACCTGAATAGCTTACATGGGCTACTCCCATAAATGCATCCTTGCCAACCTCTTTTACTGATTGTGGAACTGTAATATCAAGACTGCTGCTGTTACTAAAGGAACAATATCCGATTGCCTTAACACTGTCTGGAAGTGTAAGCTTATTAAGTTGTGTACAGCCTGAAAATGCATAATCTCCTATTGATTCTATATTGCTATTAAGTTTTATGCTCTGGATATCCGTATTATTATAAAATACACCTGCCGCTATTATCTTTACAGCATCGGGAACTGTATATTCAGATGCTGATGTCTTAACTCCGACAAGAATATTATTTACAACAATTTCAGTATGGCTTTCATACTGTACTGATTCCCACTTTGTGTTACTAAAAGCATTAATTCCTATACTTTCTACCGACTGTGGCACAGTTATATTTTCAAGTGCCTTACAATTATAAAATGCATTGGAATTAATTGTTTTAATACCATCACTTATAACAATCTCTGTCACGTTATTATCATCTTTAAATGCTCCGGCATCTATAACCGTAACAGCTTTGTCATCGAGCTGTGATGGAATAGTAAGCTTACTGTCATTCTTTCCCTTGTCTGTAAGTCCTGTAATCTTAATATTCCCATCATCCATAGTCTCATATTCAAATACCTTTATTGCCTTGCCACTTTTCTGACAGGCTGTCATCTGCACAAGCATAACAGACATTATCATTAATAATAATATCCTGCTATATAATGTCCTGTTATGCATAACCTTAATAAACTTCATTTTTTCCATCCTTAAAAATACTTAATATTATTTTGACCACATATAGCAGTAAGCCTGTGTTCTTGCAGCAAAATGCTTATCTTTCAATAATTCTCTTACCTCTGCCTTTGTATACCAGCCAGCATATATCTCTTCAAGGGTTGATGTACTCGGAGCAAATGTGCCTTCAGCCTTTCCAATTATTACGGCATTAGTTTCATTGGAAAAACCGATAGCACTATAACTGTCAAAGAGCTGATCTTCTATCTGTATAATATTAAGTCCCGTCTCTTCCTTAAGTTCACGTCTTGCTGCCTGTTCCGGTGTCTCACCATCATCAATAAGCCCTGCCGGAAAATTATATACAAATCCCCCGACAGACATTCTGTACTCCTTATTAAGAAGTATTTTCTCATCATCTTCATCGGTCATAATTATAACTACACCGTCTGTATGATTATTTCTTAAGGTATCTATTGAATCAATATTCTTATCTCTGCTTATAATTTCATATACTTTCTTTTTATGGTCTTTAGTTTCATATTCAAGGTCATAACGTGTAATAAACTTGCCTTCGTTTACCTTTCTTATTCCTTTATATTCCATACTTTTACCATTCCTTTTTTATTTGTGCATGCTGAAAGACTTCATATCATAATTATTCAGATTATCATGTACTCCTCTTTCATCAGCTTCTCCGATAAGCTTATCCCTATCCTTTTTAAACATGTTTTCAGGTCTGTGCTGGCTAGGTCCTCCGACACATCCACCTTCACACATCATGCCCTCTACAAAGTCTGCATTTAACCTGCCAACCTTAAGAAGTGTAAGAATCTTCTTACATTCTGCTGCACCTGCACATTTTTCAACTGTATACTTAGATGTATCAACTCCCTGTTCCTCCATGCTCTTAAGGACTGCTGCTGTTACACCACCACCGTTACCGAAGCGTTTTCCATATACACTTGCCTGCTGGCTGTCATTTTCCTCTGGTTCAAATGTAACATCCTTCGCTCTCATCATGGCTCTGAATTCACCAATTGTAAGTGCATAATCTGCTGTTCCCTCATTAGGATTATCTTTAACTTCACTCTTCTTGGCTATACATGGACCTACAAATACTGTAACTGTTTCAGGATCCTTTGCCTTTAACATCCTTGACACTGCACACATAGGTGATACTGTTGTAGATATATTGTCTGCAAGTTCCGAAAAATGCTTTCTAATCATATTAACAAATGCCGGACAGCATGAGGTTGTCATCTTCTTTCCTTCTTTATTAGCCTCAACCCATTCTTCTGCTTCCGCTGCCGCTGTCATATCTCCACCAAGACCTACTTCTACCATATCGGCAAACCCGAGCTTATGGCATGCTGTTCTTATACTTGACATTGTAATATCTGCTCCGAACTGTCCTTCCATGGCAGGTGCAAACATCGCTATAACCTTTTTACCTGCAAGGATATCCTTAATAATATCAACGATATCTGTCTTAGAACCTATCGCACCAAAAGGACATCTGTGTATACACTGTCCACAACGGATACACTTCTCATCATCAATTACACATAACCCGTTTTCATCCATTGTAATTGCATTGACTGGACATGTCTTTTTACATGGCCTTATAAGATCAGCTATTGCATTATACGGACAGTTTCTTGCACACATGCCACATTCCTTACACTTTGACGGGTCAATATACGCTCTGTCTCTTCCCATTGAAATAGCGCCGAATTTGCATGACTGCTGACACGCCTTTGCCATACACTTACGGCAGTTATCTGTAACTATATAATGTGATAACGGACAGTCAGCACAGGCCGCTTCTATTACCTGGATAATATTATCAGCGCCATTTCCATCGCTTTCTGTAGGACATTTTCCCTCTGCAAGTCTGATTCTTTGTCTTACTATCTCTCTTTCTTTGTATACACAGCATCTGAACTGTGGATTTGGTCCTGGAAGAAGTTTATAAGGAAGTTCATCTTTCTTTTCTTCAAATTCTCCCTCGTAAGCAAGCTTTGCTACCTGATAAAGTACTTCGTGTTTAATCTTTAAAATTGTCGCATCATTTGTCAGCATAATATCCTCATTTCTACGCACTCGTGTAAATCATTTCCGTGTAATTTTAATCATTTTTGTAGTTTCATAAATAATTTTTTATATAATTTTTTAATCATTTCATGTCGATTTCTGACATTCATTATGTAAAAACTTCCTGTGCGTCTGAAGCTTTTACATATCCTTACTTATAATATCAGTTAACGGCTCCAGCTGCGTAAGCATATTTCTGATATTATCAAATATCTGGCTCTTTTTCCCATCACTCTTTTCTATATCTGTTATATATTCTAATACCTGATCATATTGCTTTTTTGACAATACAACATAATCCGATATGTTATTGATTTTAGACTGCGATGTATCTATCGCAGATACGATATCCTTTTGTATATCATCGACCTTGCCGGCACTTATATTAACATTTTCAAATATATCATGTGCTTCACCAACATTTTTAGAATTGTCATCAAGAAGGTCTCTTGAATTGGTAAGTGATACATTGAGCTCCTTCGTTCCCTGTTCTACACCGGCTATTCTATGATTAATCATCTCAATAAGCTTCTTTATCTCATCGGCAAGCTCTCTAACCTGCTCTGCAACAACTGCAAAACCTCTTCCATGCTCTCCTGCTCTGGCAGCCTCGATAGAAGCGTTAAGGGCAAGCATATTAGTCTGGTTGGCAACCTTGATAATTCCCATTGTACATTCTTTAATATCTTCTACGGAATGTTCAAGTGTTACAAACGTACTATCCATAACATCAAAGCTTTCTACAACCTTTCTTGAATCCTCCTGTAATAGAATTACTTTATCCTGTGCTTCACTGACTGAATTAATTATCTCATTCTTAACCTCGTCAAATACACCGGCTATCTCCTTTATCTGGTCAAATGTTTCCTGAAATTCATCAATCCCTGTACTAACTTTATCTGCCGCAGCTATTACATCCTGAAATGAACCCTTAATATCAGCAATCTGTTTGGTAACAATTACTTCCTCATCAGAAAGATTATCAAACTGCTTTTCAAGATACTTTGCCGTATAGACAACCGGATATACCGAATCTTTATTAATACCACTTCCGCTCACAGCTGTATTTTGTACTACTTTATCTGCATGTTCATTACCTTTTGTATATTTATTTCTTTTAAATAGACCCATACTAATCTCCATTCCTGAGCAACTTTTGTTGCGAAGAGGCGAAGAAAAATTTGCGCAGGCAATTTTTCTTCTGCCATCAATAGCTATTTGTTCTGCTCCGAAACAAATAGCCAGTTTACTTATGAACTTGTGAACAATAAGCTATCAGTCTTATTGTTCACACTTTTACCTTCTGACATGTTAATCCTGCTTCTTTATTAATTGCTTATGTCACTTTATTTACTCAAAAACAACACATGACATAGTCTGATTGGTGTGCTGTCCGTTAAAATGTTCACCCAATCCGATAAGTCCTGAATGAGCACCAAGCGAAGCCATTCTCTTAAGATAATTATCCATATGTCCCAGCTTATTAAAATACTGATATCTGAATACACAATTGATAGAAAATATTCCTGAAATATGTGAAAAATCCTTATTGATTAAATCTATAGTCTCTTCAAGAATTGCCTTATCATCTCCTGCTTCAAGTATATATAATCTGTCCTTAGGATTAACCTTTCTGTAACAATACAGATCGCCATTATTATCCTTTTCCTTTATAGAAACAATATATATTTCATCACCAATACATCTTCCAAATGGATTTTTAAAGGTCTGCTCTAATACATTATCATCTTTTATTCCAAGTTCGTTTACATATGTATCTGCTGCACTTCGTCCATCAAGTGAACATATCTTATATTCCTGAGGAACAGCTTTTGTACATATATATGTTTTATCTGTAGGTGTATAAATATTTTCCTTATATACTTTAACCCTTCCTGTATTATTCTTAATTACTGCATATGCACATGCATCACTGTATATTAAGCCATTGACACATACCTCTTTTGTCCATGTCGTACCCCCTGTCAGTTGTACATCCCTGCCTGCGATAGCTGACTGGATTGTTGTAAGTACACATTCATCATTGCCTGTACAAAAATCAATTATTACTGTATTACCCTTTCCCGGACCAACCTTTGCTATGCTGTCCTGAATATTCTTAACAGCGGCTACCGGTGCTTTTGATACATAATTAATCACTCCGGTATCAACTGTAATATTTCCTGAAAATGCTGTGATTATTATTCCATTTTCAACAACACTGTTATTACCATATGCCTGTCCGACACAACCTATGCTTGGGACATCCGGAAATCGGTCATTAAGCTTTACCGCTGCCTCCCTGAATAATTTTTCATCTCCAACCGTCATAATTATCAGCTTAGGATCTCCAAGTCCTCTTAAAGCTTCGTCAATATCCCCACGACTGCTTATACCTATAAACTCTTCCATAACTTATCTCCATTTCTTGATATTTCTAGAATAGCTTAGTGTCAAATCTGTTTAAATAACCTTACAGATATTTACACCTGATAAATAATACTTTCCATTGTTATAATTTTATCATTTAACATTACTTTTTTCTACAAAATTATAATGAAATACGTAATTTTTTATAATATTTCTGTATACCCTAACTTATATGTATTTTATAATTTGCTGCAAACATATATAGAGCAGACAAAAATATAATATAAAAATGGTTGCTGCACAGATATACAACAACCATTTTTATATTATAAAGTAATCTTTTTGATTAATTTGACAAACTAATACACAATTTAAAACTAATTAATGCAATACATGTGCCAACAGCACATAGCACCATGCCTGATATTCACATAAAATTAACCTGTCATTTTGCTTTTATGCTGACATTATATGATATCTTCGACTATTAATTGGGGAACAAGTCTGTTTTCTTTTAATACATCCTCTACTAAATATCTGTCAAGAAACTCTTTTTTTATTCCATAGTTATATACCTTAACATCACTATTTCCATAATATGAAGCAATCTTTTCTCCAAATCCGCCATCTGATATTCCATCTTCCAGAGTTACAACTATATTATGGTCTTTCTTAAGTTCTTCAAGAAGTTCTGTATCAAGCCCTGTTATATATCTCGGATTGATAAGTGTTGGCTGTACGCCTGTCTTTTCGGCTATAAGTCCGGCTGTTTTTTCACCCATCTGATAAAAATCTCCAAGTGCGATAATGGCTATTTTGCTGCCCTGCTTTGTAATCTTATATTTATTAAGGTTACTATAATCCGTATCCATATCACCGTCTGTATGAATTACACCATTACAAGGTATTCTTATTGCTACAGGATATCTGTCCTGCTCTATACTCCAGTCAAGCATTGCAAAATATTCTTCACAATTAGTTGGAGCTAAATATACCAGATTAGGAATATTAGACATCATAGCAATATCATATATTCCAAGATGTGTTACATCATTCATTCCATATACAGATGCAGTATTGACAAGCAGCGTCGCAGGGTTGCTATTGATACAAAGATCCTGTGATATCTGGTCATAGGTTCTTTGGAAGAAGCTTGAATGTGTTGCAAATACAGGTTTACATCCATTCTTTGCAAGTCCCGATGCCATAGCTACGGCATGTTCTTCTGCAATACCCACATCAATAAATTGTCTTCCTGCCTCATCTCTTTTATCTTTGGTAAATCCTATACTGGTTGGAACTGCTGCTGTAATTGTAACAACCGAACGGTCTTTCTTCATCTTCTCCATCATATAATCACATGTAAGCGAAGCATAGCTTTCACCGTCAGATGATACCTTACATTTGCCTGTTTCTTTATCAAACGGCATGCACCAATGCCAGTTTTCTTTATTCTCCTCGGCTATCTTATAACCTTTACCCTTAAGTGTATTCATATGCACAACAATAGGGTGGTCAATGTCCTTAACCCTTTCAAATGTTGAAATTAATGACTCAATATCATTGCCATCTGTGATGTAAGTATAGTCTAACCCCATAGCTTTAAAAAGATTACATTCACATGTTCCATCAGAATCTCTTAACTGCTTAAGATTCTTATACATTCCACCATGGTTTTCAGCGATAGACATATCATTATCGTTAAGAAGAATAATAAAGTTGCTGTCCATCTCGCCTGCAAAATCAAGTCCTTCGAGAGCTTCACCTCCACTAAGTGAGCCGTCACCTATTATTGCAATGACATTACCATCCTCACCCTTAAAATCCCTTGCCTTGGCAAGACCGGCAGCAAGACTTATAGATGTTGAAGTATGACCTACATTAAAGAAGTCATGCTCACTTTCTTCAGGATTCGTATATCCTGATATATCTGAAAAATGTTCATCATTAACAAATGCATCCTTTCTTCCTGTAAGCATCTTATGACAATAACTCTGATGAGATACATCAAATACGAACTTATCCTTAGGTGAATCAAATACATAATGGAGTGCAATAGTTGCCTCTACCATACCAAAATTAGGTCCAAAATGTCCTCCACGCTTACTTAATCTGTTCATAAGTGCAGCTCTTAATTCCCCTGCAAGTTCTTTTAATTCAGTTATATTCATCTGCTTAACATCCGCTGGTGAGTTAATTTTTTCCAAGTACATTCAATTCCTCATTTCTACACATGCTTATTTTTTATTACTATTCCTTAAGATATCCGCTCTATAATCTATAATAAATGTGATATCTTAATTAACACCTGTTATCTGTTAAGTGTTATAAAGTAACCTGCAGCTCATGTGTAAGTTACAGATTACCCTTAAAGCCGTTAATTTCATACACCTGATACAGTATGATTATCTGATAATAATTATTAACAGTCTGTTTTAAGCATATGTTACAACTTAAAGCCGCCTTTAAGTCAATATATTTAGGATACTTTATATTTTTTTAATTTTTATTGTTCATTTTATCTGTTAAAATCAAGACTTACCCTGCCATTAGATGTCGCCGCCTTAAGCTTATATTTTCCACCATTGGTTGTATAATATCCACCGGTTTTTTTATCACCATTTATATATATGCCTCCATTGGAAACATGTGATTCAATACTATAGTCACTCTCAGGATTAATAAGCTCCAGTTCTATCCTGCCATTGTCTGTTTTACAATCTATGTCTGCATCAATTTCAGCATTCACATTAATTTTGCCATTATCTGTATTTACTACAAAACTTTTCTTAAATATACCATTACAATCAATTTTACCATTAGATGACCTTATGTCTGTGGACTCCTTAACACAAATCTGCCCATCTATCTGTATTTTTCCATTTGAGGTTTTATATCTTAGAATATCAGTAGTACATACTGAATTAAAATCAATACTGCCATTGGAAGCCTCAACGTTTATCTTATCCAATTCTGAATTATCAGGAATCTTTACTATTATTGTATCCTTACTTTCTCCTGTTATCCATTTTAAGATATCTGAAAATGGAAAAAAAGCTATTATACTTCTATTGGACTTACCTGTAACATTTAACTTATTCCCTGTTATATTTATCCCCGGCTGGTTATTATAATTAAATCCATGTGTTTCCACTTCAAATCTGTCACTTTCAGACCTTGCAAATTCTATTTCTGCAGAGTCCACCTCTATATTAATATCCTTTATATCTGTATCAGACACGGTCTTTTGCTGTTTTTGTCCGTCACTTTCCGTATGAAAAACACCGTTATAATATGATGTTCCTACATTTGCGCCTGCAAAATAGCCACACCCCATAAATATTATTCCAACCGTTATTAATATTCCTGATATAATTAATGAATTTTTTGCCAGCCTTTTCATATATTCTGCTTCCCCCTTCTTTTTGTAAATATTCCCTTTATCTTAGA
>ERZ773130.3400-NODE-3400-length-10459-cov-21.809304_pt1 | contig 10459 bp, 9 predicted proteins | sample MGYA00511919_ERZ773130 | MGnify/ENA primary metagenome ERZ773130 (study PRJEB29015, sample SAMEA2737851) | human gut metagenome | biome: human gut; feature: human-associated habitat; material: faeces | place: China | collected 2012 ...
GATAATTTTGTGATATAAAATAGCATTTTATTGATTAGAGGTGTCAGATATTGCTGTTTGACTGGAACACCATCGCCGCGCCGGCTGCACTGCTGGACGTGCAGCTTTCCGCGCCCCGCACTCTGACCGGCGAGGGGCTGTGGGTCTGCCTTGTTTCCAGTGGCCGATGCACAGCCTCCCTGCCCGGGGCGTCGGCCACGCCCGCCGGCTCTGTGCTGGTGCTGCCGCCGCAGTCCGCTGCGGCGGGACACCTGATTTTGAGCCGCGCCCCGCTCACCCTGACCCCGGAGGACAGCTGCCACCTGTTGTGCGTCCAGCTGACCGGGCAGGCCAGCACGCAGTTTTTAAACGGCCTGCGGGAGCTGCCCTACCTTGCCAAAGGCGAGACCTGTCCTGCCGCCGCCGAGCTGATGGGGCGCCTTGCGGAGGAAAAGCCCACCCACAGCCGCGCCCGCAGCCAGCTGGTCTTTGCCCTGCTGTGCGAACTGGCGGATGCCGACAGCGCCGCGCCAGCCCTGCCCCCGCTGGTGCAGGCCGCTATTGAGGACATCCGCGCCAATTACGCCGGGCTGTACGGCGTGGAGGAGCTCAGCGAACGGCTGGGCGTCTCCAAAAGCCATCTGGTGCGCACCTTTACCGCCTCCGTGGGCGTGCCGCCGGGCAAGTACCTGACCACCGTGCGCATCGAAGCCGCACAGCGGCTGCTGCTGCACCGGGAGTATACGCTGGACGTGGTGGCCAGCCTGTGCGGTTTTTCCGGGGCCAACTACCTGTGCCGGGTCTTCAAAAAAGAAACCGGCCAGTCCCCTGCACAATGGCGGGCACTGACCGGTCGCGCCGCACAGTCCGGGCTTACGCCCGAGGAGACCATGCGGGAACAGGAGATGTATATTTAAGCCGTCTCGGCCTTTTTTCTGCGCAGCAAAAACAGGGTCAGCAACGCGGTGAGCAGTTCCGAGGCTGGGAAGGCTGCCCATACACCCGGCATCCCGAACACCGCACTGAGCACCAGCGAGCAAACCACAATGGCTACCATGCCCCGGCAGATAGAGGTAACGGAGGCCTCCACCGGGCGGTTCACGGCGCTCAGATAGCCCGCCGCCATAATGTTAAAGCCTGCAAAGAAATAGCCCACAAAGTACATCCGCATCCCGGTGTGGGCGTACTGCGCCATCTGCACCGAGTTTTCGCTGTTGAACCAGCTTACAAAGGGATCGGTCAGGCCGAACACCGCAGCGTACAGCACCGCCGCCAGCACCAGCACGGTGCCGCTGCCCAGCAGCAGCAGTTTCCGCGCCCCGGCGTGGTCGTTCTGGCCGTAGCAGCGGCTCACCAGCGGCTGTGCGCCCTGTGCCACGCCGTTGAAGATGGCGGTAGCCACCAGCGCAAAGTTTGCCACCACGCCGTAGGCTGCTACGCCCACGTTGCCTGCCAGACCCAGCAGCAGAAAGTTGAACACCGTGGTGGTCACGCCGGAGGAAAGCTCGCCCACAAAGCCGGAGATGCCCAGCTGACAACTCTGCCCCAGCAGCCTTACCGAGGGCATCTGCCGCACGAATTGCAGGGTGTTCTCCTTTTTAAAGAAGTGGCGGCTGCAAATGGCGATGCTGATGATGGGCGAAACCGCCGTTGCCAGCGCCGCACCGGCCAAGCCCAGCCCCAAGGGGAACATAAAGATATAGTCGAACACCACGTTGAACAGACTGCCGCTCAAGGTCGCCACCATGGCAAGGGAGGGGTCGCCATCGTTGCGGACAAAGGCCGAAACGATGTAGTTGCACATAAAAAACGGGGTGAACAGCAGAAAGATGCGGGCGTAGGGGATGCCCAGCGTCACGATGCCTGCATCGCCGCCCATGAGCCGCAGCAGCGCCCCAGGCACAAAGGCACCCGCCAGCATCCACGGAATAGACGCCAGCACGGCGCACAGGATGGCGTTGGAAAAATACCGCTGTCCCCGGGCATCGTTCTGTGCCTTGGCAATGGCGTAGCGGGTAGCCGAGCCCAGCGCGATCATGGAGCCAATGGCAAAAATAAAGTTATAAATGGGCAGGCAGAGATTGAGCAGAGTAACGCCGTCTGTACCGGCGGCCTGTGCAATAAAATAGGTATCGGCCAGAATATAGCACGAGGTGCCCAGCAGACCAAAAATATTCTGCGAGACATATTTAAAGAACTGTTTTGTCAGATCCATACACTTTTCCCTTTTTCCCTGTTTTTGCATACGTCTGGAAATTGTAGCATATCTGCCGCCGCAAGTCAACCGCAAAACCCGCCCATTACCGTATAAAAGAAGCAGTTGCGCACAGCGCCCTGCGGGTGTATACTGAACACTGCCGCACCTTGCGGCACACCTGTATGCAGAAAGGAAGAAGCCCTATGTCCGACAGGATCTTATTTTCCATCGGCGAAGCGCTGATCGATATGATCCCCTCCCGGGTGGGGTGCAGCTTTGACGAAGTGCCCGCCTTCAGCCCCCGGGTGGGCGGTGCCCCGGCCAATGTCTGCGCCGCCGTTGCCCGGCTGGGCGGCCGCAGCGCGCTGCTGAGCCAGCTGGGCGACGATCCCTTCGGTCATAAGATTGCCCGGGTGCTGGCCGGATGCGGCGTGGAGCTTTCCCATCTGGAATTTACCGGCAAAGCCAGCACCGCGCTGGCCTTCGTCAGCTTAGCGGAAAACGGCGAGCGTACTTTCAGCTTCTGCCGCAAGCCCTCCGCAGACCTGCTGTACGCCCCGGAGCAGATCGACCCGGGCTGGTTCTCGCAGGCCTTTGCCCTGCATTTTTGCAGCGTCTCGCTGGTGGACAGCCCCATGCGCTACGCCCATTTGGCTGCCATCACTGCCGCGCGGGAGGCGGGCGCCATCCTCAGCTTTGACCCTAATCTCCGCTTTCCCCTCTGGCCGGACCGGGAGCAGCTGCGTCAGACCGTGTGGCAGTTTCTCCCCCTGACCCATATCCTGAAGCTTTCGGACGAGGAACTGCCCTTCCTCACCGGCACCGAGGATATTGAAGCCGCGCTGCCCGCGCTCTTCACCGGAGATGTGCAGCTGGTGCTGTACACCTGCGGCAGCAAGGGTGCCCGCGCCTACACCCGCACCGCCAGTGCCCGCGCCCGCAGCCCCAAAGTGACGGCGGTAGACACCACCGGCGCGGGGGACGGCTTTATCGGCTCGTTTCTGTGGCAGCTGCAACGGGACGGCGTGACTGCCGCCGAGCTGCCAAAGCTTTCCCGCAAGCGCCTGACCGAGTATCTGGCCTTTTCCAACCGCTTCTGTGCCATCAGCGTGCAGCACCACGGCGCCATCGACAGCTACCCCACCTTGGCACAGATGGAGCAGCCGGAAGCCGATTTTCCCCGGCTCTGAGGGGCGATTTTACCGCCCGTTCTGTATTTTTTAACATTTATATGCTATATTGTATAAAAAGTCCGCTCTTTCACCGCCCAAAAGGAGGAACCCATGCCCTTTGAATTTGCTTTTCTGGACTGGCTGTACCAGTTCCGCAACCCGGTAATGAACACGATCTCCATCTTTTTTGATTACGCCGGTGCCCACGGCGAGATCTGGATCGCGTTCACCCTGCTGCTTCTGCTCTTCCGGCGCACCCGCAAAGCGGGCTTTGCCATGGCGGTGGCGCTGGTGCTGTACATGGCGGCGGGACACTTCTTCCTCAAGCCGCTGTTCGCCCGCCCCCGCCCCTGCGATATCAACACCTCCATCACCATGCTGGTGGCGCGTCCGCATGGGCATTCCTTCCCCTCCGGGCACACCGCCTCCGGGGTGGCAGTTGCCTACGCGCTTTGGCTGCAAAACCGAAAGCTGGGCGCGCCCGCGCTGGTGCTGGCAGCTTTTATCGCCTTTACCCGGCTGTACCTCTATGTGCACTTCCCCACCGATGTCCTCGGCGGCGCAGTGCTGGGCATCGCACTGGGCGCTGCGGCCTCCGCATTTGCAAACTATATGGCAAATCGTAAGAAAAAACAACAAATTGTATAAGAAAAGGTCGCTGCACGCATTTTGTGCAGCGACCTTTTTGCTCTATTATTCCACCGGGAGCTGGCATTTCCGGTTCTGTGCCGGGTCCCAGCACACCAGCTCCAGCCGACTGCCCGCAGGCAGGGCGGCGTCCGGCTTTGCCGCCTGCCAGCAGCGCTTGAGCGCCGCAGCGGCATCCTCTGCGCCGGGCAGTTCGGTGCACAGCACCGTGCCCTGCCAGCCGTTTTCCGTATACAGGCTCAGTGCGCCCGCCTTGCCGTCCAGAATGGCGGTGATGTCCTGCTGCAGCTGCGCGTAGCCCTCGGCGGTGGCGGCGTACTCGCCGTGCCACTTTTCAAAAAACACCGAGAACTCCCCGCACAGTTCAATCAGCAGATCCTCTGTGCCGGAGGGGCTTTGCACCACCAGCGCCAGATCCTGCTCTTCCATGTAGTCAAAGTCCGGGTCATCCCATGTGTGCACGGTGACTTGCTGCCGGCTGAGCAGCATCAGCAGTTCTCCCTGCTTTTCAGCGGTATCAAAATCGCCCTGCGGGCTGTTCCAATCTGTGTTCATCGGTGTTCCTCCGTTTATCCGTTGTGCGGGCAGAATTTCAAGCTGTCCGCTCGCTGTCGTCTCCGTGCTTTTCCGCTGCGGCGCGGGCCTTCTGTTCCTTTTTGGCGCAGTAGAGCGCGCGGTCGGCGCGGTCCTTCACTGCGACCACGTCCTCCCCGGAAAAGGCGGCAGAGCCAAGGGAGACCGTCGGCAAAATGGCAAACACCTTGCGCCGCTCTGCCAGCAAAGCTTGCAGCGTTTTTGCGCAGCGGGCTTCGCTTTCCTCGTCCTTCAGCAGCACACAGAATTCATCGCCGCCGATGCGGTAGCAGTAGCCGCAGCGGGCATAGGCTTTTTTGATGCAGTCCGCGATCTCGGCAAGGCAGACGTCCCCCTGTAAATGGCCGTAGCGGTCGTTGATCTGCTTGAAATCATCCACATCAAACACCACCAGCACCCCGCCGCTGCGGCGCATCTCAGCGGTGCGGTTCAGGTAGCTGTTCTGGTTCAAAAGCCCGGTCAGCGCGTCCAGCTGGTTCCACATTTCGCTGCAATAAATATAGTACAACACCGACAGCAACGTGACGCACAGCCATGTAACGTGCAGCGCCGGCAGCGCGAGCTGGATCACGGTCTCCGCGCCCAGAAACAGGGTCAACGGATAGATCAGCATGCGGCTGCGGTTCTGAAAGGCCGCCGCCGTGCGCACCGTAGCCACCATAAGGTACAGCATGGCGGCATAGTACATGGCCACATAAATATAGAAGTACGCGCCCCGGGCGTAGAGGTTTTCCCTGCTCACCGAGAACACCAGCCCATAGGGCAGCGTTGCCGCCAGAAAAAGCAGATACGCACCCTCGCAGCACACCGCCGCCTTGAACCCGCGCCGGATGATGGATTTTTTATCCAGCACATATACCAGACACAGCGGCACCGCCGGTGTCAGTCCAAAGCCCAGATAGTTGGACAAAATATTCAGCCAGCGGTAGCCCGGCGGTGCGCCGTCCACCACGATGGTGATGACCTCCAGCACCGAGATGCACGCAATGAGCGCAAAGGCCAGAAGGAACCCGCGCTTCTGCTTTTTATTTAAAGATTCGCTCAGCCTTGTAAGAAGGCACATAAAGCCGAGCACAAAAAGATCAATGGTCGTTAAAATAAAAAAATATCTATCCATTGCAAGTTATACCGTTCTGTGAACTGATGCCCCGGACAGGGCACATACAATAGTATTGTATCACTCCACAAAGCTTTTCTCAACCGGGAGCTGCGGATTTACCTTCGCAGTCCATTTGCAGGGAAAATTGCAAAACGTTCTTTTCTCTGCATAAAAGTCCTCGGCAGAGAGGACACGCTAAAAATGCTTCAGCGCTTCCCGGACGGCTTTTTGCGGTGGATATCCAGTTTGGACAATGCGCATACCGTTTCGATATGCTCCGTATGCGGGAACATATCCACCGGGGTAAAGCCCTCGGCCTTATAGCCCAGCTTTGTCAGGGTGGCAAGGTCGCGGGCGAGGGTGACGGGGTTGCAGCTGACATAGACCACCCGCTTCGGTGCCATGCGGGCCACGCTGGCAAGAAATTCCGGGGTGGAGCCCTCGCGCGGGGGGTCCATAAAGATCACGTCTGCCTTCTCCCCTGCTGCGGCCGCTTCGCGGATCCAGCGTGTGGCGTCGGCGGCAAAGAAGCGGGCGTTCTTTACGCCGTTGTGCCTTGCGTTGCCAATGGCGTCCTGCACGGCGTCCCGGTTCAGTTCCACGCCCACCACCTGCTTTGCATGGTCGGCGGCGGTCAGGCCGATGGTGCCAATGCCGCAGTAGGCGTCCAACACCACCTCTTTGCCGGTCAGCTTCGCGGCCTCCACCGCAAGGCCGTACAGCACTTCGGTCTGGACGTGATTGATTTGATAAAAGCTGCGCGGGCTGATGGCATAGGTCTTGCCGCAGAGGGTATCCAGAATGAATCCCTTGCCGTACAGCACCTTTTCCGCTTCGCCCAGCACCACGCTGGTCTTGCGGCTGTTCACGTTCTGCACCACGGTGGTCACAGTCACGCCGCGCTGCGCTGCTTCGGCCAGCAGTGCCTTGACAAAGTTTTTCGCGCCCGGCAGCACCGGCTGCGCTGTCACCAGCACCACCATCACCTGCCCGGTGGCTACGCCCCGCCGCAGCAGGCAGTGGCGCACAAGGCCGGTGCCCTTGTCCTCATCATAGGGCTGGTAGCGGCAGGCGTTGGCGGCAGCCCGCACCGCCTGCATGGTCTTGTCCAGCACCTCGTCCTGCAGCAGGCAGCTTTCCACCGGCAGCACCTTGTGGCTGTTTGCCGCGTAGATGCCGGAGGTCAGTTTTCCACCAAAGCCGGGAGCAAAGGTGGAAATCACCTTATTGCGGTAGTGGTAAGGCTGCTCCATGCCCCGGATGGGGTGCACCGGGCCGTATTTGCCCACCAGAGCACGTACTTTTTCTTCCTTCTGTTTCAGCTGTTCGGCATAGTCCAGCCCCAGCAGGGGGCAGCCGCCGCAATTTTTGGCACGCAGTTTGCAATCCATGGCAGTTTCTTCCTTTATATAACAGATACTCTCTTTTCAGGATATCACAGGGCGGGGTGGATTGCAACCGCAAGCCGGTGCGTTTTTTGCAGTTTTCTTTTTTACCGCCGGGGCTTTACTTTCCCGCGATGATTTGCCATAATAGGGACAGAAAACGACCGTTTACGGGAGGGCTACAAGATGAAGATCATGGTTTTTGATGTAGGCGGCACCGAGATCAAATACTCGGTCATGGATGAGCAGATGCACCGCACGAACAGCGGCGCGGTGCCCACGCCGCAAGATACGCAGGCGCAGTTTCTGGATGCAGTCTACCGGCTGTATGCGCCCCATAAGGACGAGGTGAGCGGCATTGCCATGGCGCTGCCGGGCTTTGTGGATAACCGCACCGGCTATGTTTCCAACGGCGGAGCGCTGCTGTACAACACCGCCACCCCGGTGGGGCAGCTGCTGGCGGAAAAGTGCGGCTGCCCTGTCATACTGGAAAATGACGGCAAAGCCGCCGCCATGGCAGAGCTGGCAAACGGCGCGCTGAAGGACTGCTGCAACGCTGCGGTGTTCATCATCGGCACCGGCGTGGGCGGCGGCATCATTGCCAACGGGCAGCTGGTACGCGGGGTGCACTTTACCGCCGGAGAGTACAGCTTTGTCAACACCAACGCCGAGGCGTGGGACGCCCCGGACCAGAACATGGCCTGCCAGTGCAGCACCAGCAATCTGCTTAAATGGTACCGCGCCCGCAAGGCACTGCCGGAGGATGCCCCGCTGGACGGTCGGAGCTTTTTTGCCGCCGCCAACGCCGGGGAGCCGGAAGCCTTAGAGGTTCTGCGGCGGTTCTGCCACGCGGTGGCGGTGCAGATCTACAACCTGACCGTTCTGCTGGATGTGGAAAAGGTGGCCATCGGCGGCGGCATCAGCAAGCAGCCCCTGCTGCTGGAAAACTTGCGCAGCGCCTACGATGGACTGTACGCCTCCCGGGCGGGACAAGCTTACATGGAGGGCTTACCCCGCTGCCAGATCGTGCCCTGCGCCTTCAGCAGCGAGGCCAATCAGGTGGGCGTTGCCGCCGCATATTTTGAAGCTATGCAGAAAAAATGTTGATTTCCAGCCGGTTTCATGGTACTATATCTGCCGTGTGCTCTGCACGCAAAACACGAAACAAGGAGATTTTGAACCATGAACACTCTGCATAAATTTGCCGTTCTGACCCTCAGTGCTGTGCTGACCGTCTGCCTGCTGGCAGGCTGCGGCGCTTCCGCTTCCTCTACCGCTTCCAGCGCAGCCTCCTCTGTGGCTTCTTCTGTGGCCGCTTCTGAGGTTGCTTCTTCCGCTGCCAGTAAGGCACAGGCCACGGTGGAGTTCACCGTTACCGCTGCGGACGGCAGCGTGTCCAGCGTACTGCTGAACGTGACCGACGGCGAAAAGCTGAGCACCGCACTGGCTGAGGCCGGTATCATCAGTCAGGAAGAGGCTGATGCCGGCTTTGTGACCACCGTGAACGGCGAGACTGCCGACTATGATAAGGATCAGGCATGGTGGTGCCTGACCGACGCTGCCGGTGAGATGACCACGGTGGGCGTGGCCGACATTGAACTCCACGACGGTGACAGCTATGCCTTTACCTACACCAAGGGGTAAAAAGCCGGTGGCGTTGCACACCCGGGTGCTGCGGCTGGTGCTCAGCGGCCTGATGGGCGCGCTGCTGGTGGTGAGCAAGCAGGCCATGAGCGGTCTGCCCAATCTGGAGCCGGTGAGCCTGCTCATCATCCTGTTTGCACTGGAGCTGCCCCGAGAGACCCCCGGCGCCATCACGGTATTCATTCTGCTGCAAGGCGTGCTGTACGGCTTTGGTCTGTGGTGGGTGATGTACCTGTATGTGTGGTATCTGCTGGCGCTGCTGGCATGGCTGCTGCGCCGCATGGACAACGCCTTTTTCTGGGCGGTGTTCAGCGGGCTGTACGGCCTGTGCTTCGGCGGGCTGTGCGCGGCGGTGTATCTGTTTGCCAAAACGCCCGCCTTTGCCCTGAGCTGGTGGCTCAGCGGCCTGAGCTACGATGCACTGCATGGCGTCGGCAATTTTGTGCTGATGCTGCTGCTCTACCGCCCGCTGCGCCGTGCGCTGCAAATGGCAAAAAAGCAGCTGCGGGTATAAATAGTATTATATAAGCGATGGGGCTACTGCATTTTGCAGTAGCCCCATCGCTTTATGCTTTATTTATTTTGGCAAAGGCCTGCCGGACATCGCCGGAGAAATACAGCGTGCCCAGTGCGCACACCGGGCCTTCGCCGCCCAGTTCTTCCGCACGCGCTACACCGGCCTCAATGCTGTCCGCAGCCTCGGCGGTGCAGCCGTAGGCGCGGATATGCTCTGCCAACGTCTGCGCCGGCATGGCGCGGGGGTTGTGCGCCGTCACGGTCACGAACCGCTCGGCCAGCGGTGCCAGCAGCGCCAGCATCTCGTCCACGTCCTTGTCTGCCATGATGCTGACCAGAAAGACGAATTTCTGCCCGGGGAAGCGGTCTTTCAGGCTCTGCACCGTGGCGCGCATCCCGTGGGCGTTGTGGCTGCCGTCCAGCACAAAGGCCGGGCTGTGGCGCAGCAGTTCAAAGCGCCCGGGCCAGCTTACCTGCTCCAGTCCGGTGCGGATGGCGCTTTCCGGGATGTTCCAGCCCTGCTGCCGCAGCACCCGCAGGGCGGTGATGGCCAGCGCGGCGTTGCGGGGCTGATAGCTGCCGATGAGCGGCAGGTACACCCCGTCCAGCCCGTCAAAGCTGAATGTAACTGCGTCCAGATCCCCGCCGGTGACCTGCAGCTTTGCAAAGTCCACCTCCGTAAAGGGAGCGTGCTGCTGTGCCGCCACCCGGCGCAGCACGGCGTCTGCCTCCGGTGCGCCGCCGTAGCTTACCACCGGGCACCCCGGCTTGATGATGCCGGCCTTTGCCGCGGCGATATCCGCCAGCGTGGGGCCAAGCTCCTTGACGTGATCCATGCCCAGTGCGGTGATCACCGCGCAGGCAGGCTTTTCGATGACGTTGGTGGAATCCAGCGTACCGCCAAGCCCCACCTCCAGCACCACGATATCACACTGCTGCTGCGCAAAATAGAGCATTCCCAGTGCGGTGATGATCTCGAACTCAGTGGGCACGTCCTCCATGGCATCGGCGGCGGGCTTTACCTGTTCTACCAGCGCCACCAGCGCTTCGTCCGGGATCTGCTGCCCGTTGATCTGGATGCGCTCGTTGAACCGGTTGATGAAGGGCGAGGTATACAGCCCCACCCGGTAACCGGCGGCTTGCAGGCAGGAAGCCAGCATCGCCGCCGTACTGCCCTTGCCGTTGGTGCCCGCCACATGGACGAACTGCAGCTTTTTGTGCGGGT
>ERZ773130.3401-NODE-3401-length-10459-cov-7.979912_pt1 | contig 10459 bp, 7 predicted proteins | sample MGYA00511919_ERZ773130 | MGnify/ENA primary metagenome ERZ773130 (study PRJEB29015, sample SAMEA2737851) | human gut metagenome | biome: human gut; feature: human-associated habitat; material: faeces | place: China | collected 2012 ...
GCCTGAGCCTTTGCGTGACAGCGGCTCTGGCGGCTCCGGCGCATGCGCTGGAATACAGCATTGACGCGCCGGACGATTATGACTTTGGCAGGGATACATCTATTGAGGTCATCCACACAGCGGACGGCGGCGCTATGAAAAACGCCGACATGAGCAAAAACGCAGCGCTCATTCCGCCTGTTTTCGGCTCGGAGAGCATGAACGCCCTCCATACCGGCGAGTACCTCACGCCCAACCTTGCCCCCGGTGGTATTCCCGCGTCCGGCGCGGTCATTGGCGGCAGCGCCGCCACTGTTGTCACACCCGGCAGCACGGTGAATGGCGGCAGCGGCTATCAGCCCGCCGTGCTGTTCACGGAGGTGACCAGCGACCTCTACTACAAAAACGGCTCCCTCGGCAGGCTGGAGATCCCCACGCTGGATCTGAGCGTCCGCATTTATCAGGGAACGGACAGCAAGGCGCTTGCCAAGGGGATCGGGCACTTTGAAGACACCTCCATCTGGAACGGCAACGTCTGCCTCGCCGCCCACAACCGGGGCGCCAACAGCTACTTCGGCCAGATCCACACGCTGGACATCGGGGATAAGATCACGTTGACTACCAAGCTGGGCACCCGCACCTACAAGGTAACGGATGTTTTCAAGGTCAGCGAAACGGATCGCGGCGGCCTTGCGGACTCCGGTGAAAATATGCTGACGCTCTACACCTGCGTCCGCAACCAGCGGGACCAGCGCTGGTGCGTCACCGCAGCGGAGGTCTGAATCTTTCTCCCTTTTGCCGAATCAGTTCTGTTCGACTTCTGCCCCTCACTTGTGATATGGTGAAGCTGCGAAGAAGATTTTCACACATACACAGTTAGAATGGAGGCAGAAAGATGAACGAGAGCAAAAACGTGAGAAAGAATGTCAGTATGATGCTCACCGGCATGGTGATCGGCGCGGCGCTGACCGGCGGCTCTATCGCGGTCGCGGCCGGGATCACGGCGGAACCTACCTGGCAGCCCATCTTTGTGGATGGTCAGCAGGTGGAAATGCAAGCCTACAACATTGCGGGACACAACTATGTGAAGCTGCGGGACATGGGCAAGCAGGTCGGTTTCAATGTTTATTGGAACGCCGGAGTCCAAATCGACACCGGACATCCATACACGGGGATCGCCCCTGCCGCATCCGGTATCCGCGTCAGCAGCTACAAGGGCAGCACCCTCCGCCCCGGAGACCGCAGCGGCTTGAATATCAGTCCCAGTGAGGAAATAAAAAGCGTGGTCTCCACACGGCCCGACATCATCCGCGTTGAGAATATCTCCGGTCTCTGGACCGCCATCGCGGTCAGCAGCGGCACATCCGACGTGGTCGTGACCGATCAGCATGGCCAGACCGCCGCTTTAACGCTGACGGTAGTTGACGGCAAGCAAGGCGCGAGCATTCCGGAATCCGGCGCCAGTCAGACAGACGCGGCACGGCAGGAGATCGTCCGGCTGGTCAATCAGGTACGCCGGGAAAACGGTGTGCCGGAGCTGACGGTCAACGCGGCTCTGATGGACGCGGCGCAGCATTGCGCGTCCCTGCGTGTCACATACCACCAGAATAAGGTGGAGTGCGAGGCGGTAGCGGCCTCCGGGTATCCCCATGGATTTGGATCGAACATCACCGCGTTCGCAAATGTGCCCGCCTCTGAGATTGCAGGGCGGGCAGTGGAGAATTGGCGGAATTCTCCCGGCCACTTCCAGACGATGATAAACCCTGATTGCGACACCATCGGCGTCGGGATCTCAACTGATGAGGGTGGAACGATCTGCTTCCTGTTCGTCGGTGATCCCAACGCGCACAATCCCTACGCATAACCTATCCGCAACTCAATATGCTCACATGGCCTTCCAGCTTCATTGCCGGAAGGCCATTTTTTATGAGCAAATCTTATGAGCAAATCTAAAAAGAAAGGTCAAATAACGATGAAAAAGACATGGCATTCATTGAAAAATCGCGTGACCGCGATGCTGCTGGCCCTGATCTGCGTCCTCGGCCTGCTCCCCTCTACCGCGTTGGCGGCAGGGGCCGACACCATCAAGTTAGAGCGGTTCGGCATGAGCGGCGTTTCCTATCAGTCTGCCAGCCTTGGCAGATGCACAATGCACCAGATGTATTACGGCGTGGCCGGAAAGACCTCCGTGGGCTTCTGCGGGACGAAGGGCGGCGGCATGGGCACCTCCCTGATCGGCCAGACCTGGGGCGATCCGAAGCCCGTCACCGATCCCACCGTCAAAATGATGATGGCCTATTACTACGCCCACTCCCTCGGCATCTTCACGGACAAGGCCCACGCCCTTGGCGTGGATGACATCTGGGATTCCGGTTATAGCTGGTACATGAACGCCTGGGTACAGGCCATCGTGTGGCGGTATAAGGACGGCTCCCTGGGTGATCCCGCCACCGCCTGCGCGGAGGAATTGATGTACGTCTGGAACTCGCTGAAGGGCGCGAGTTATACCAGCATCGACCAGACCTGCGACGGCACCACATTCCGGGATCGGGCGAAATATATCCTGGATCTTGGCAAGCAGGATGTTTGGGGCGATTGCGCCGTAAAAGAGTATTCCTTCACCGGCGCTGGCTCTGCCGCCCACCCCGCCAGCACCGTCCAGAGCGTTATGATCGGCAGTCTTACCGTCACGAACGAGCAGTACAAGCTGGTGGTCAAGAAGGTGGACGCCACCAACCCCACCAAGGGCCTTGCCGGAGCGCGGTTCCATGTGGAATCCACCAACGGCTCCTTCTCCAAGGACATCGTCACCGGCGCGGACGGCACCTATACCTTCTCTCCCTTGGACGCCGGAACCTACGCCGTAACGGAAACGGCGGCTCCGAACGGCTACGAGATCGACAACGCGGGGCCTGAATATGTAGTCCTACCGAATAACGGCAGCAGCACCGTGACGATCACCTTTACAGACACCCCCACCGTCACCGCCACCGGTAAGATCCGCAAGGTGGACGCGGACGATCCCACCAGAGGTCTCGCCGGGGCGGTCATCAAGATCACCGGCGTGGATAACAATTTCACCGGCACCTATACCACCGGAGCGGGCGGCGCGCTCACGGATGTGCCTTGGGATACCATGCCCATCGGCAGCTATGTGGCGGAAGAAGTGACGCCGCCCAACGGCTACTCTCTGAGCAAGGACGCCGGCAAAGTCCGTCAGGAATTCTATTGGGACGGCAAAACGGACGTATCTCTCGTTTTTGAGAATGACGCGAAGGTAAAGATCCAGCTCATCAAGCTGAACGATGCCAACAGCCCCCTCCCCGGCGCGGTATTCCACGTCCTCCGGGACGGGCAGCTGATCGGCACGGAGGTCACAGACGCGTCCGGCAAGATCACCGTCCCCCATGTGACGGAGGGGATGTACGCCTTTGTGGAGGTCAGCGCCCCCGCCCCCTACGCCAAGCTGACCGCCCCCGTCTGCGCCCATGTGGATCAGGCTACCGTCAATGGCGGCGGCACCGTGACTGTAACAGCCAAAGACCAGAAGCTCCCCAATCTGACCATCCAGAAGCTGGATAAGCAGACCAAGCAGCCCATCCCCGGCACGGTCTTTGAGATCAAGGGCATCCATTACGGCTATCATCAGGACGTCACCACCGGGCCGGACGGCAAGGCGGTTCTCACCGCGATCCCTGTTGACAGCTATGAGGTAAAGGAAACATCCGTCCCTGACCCCTATGTGGTGGGCGGCGAGACGATCCAGACCATCTACCTCGGCCCCGGTGACGATCAAAACCTCGTATTTGAAAACCTGAAAATGCCCCGGCTGACCGTCACCAAAATCGACGCGGAGGATTCCAAGCCCATCCCCGGCACCGTGTTCACCGTGGAGGGCATCGACAGTGATTTTTCCGCCGATTGGACCACCGGCGCGGACGGCACGGTGACGGACCGCGTGGCCCCCGGCAGTTACAGAATTACAGAAAAATCTGTTCCCGCTCCGTACTACCTGCCCAGCAAAAACGCCGACAGGGAGCAGACCGTCAGCCTGAACGCCGGTGACGAGGTGAATGTCACTTTCAAAAATCGGAAAATGCCCCAGCTCACCATCTACAAGGAGGACAGCGTGGCTGGCGCGCCTGTGGAGGGAGCCAAGTTCCACATCACTTACACCAGCAGCGGCGAATCCGCCGAGGCCCCTGCCACCATCGATTACGGAAATATCCTCACAGACGCCAAGGGCGAGATCCGGCTCCATGAGCAGGGCAAGCGGCTCTATCCCGGCGCGTACACTGTGACGGAAGTGGAACCCGCTCCCGGTTTCCAGATGAAGGAACCCTCCACCCAGAAGATCATCCTCCACGGCAGTGAGAGCAAGACCCTGACCTTCCAGAATACTCCGCTGAATGCCATTGTTGTTGAGAAGTATGACAGCGTGACCCATGAGGCGCTCCCCGGCTGCACCTTCCAGCTGCGGTTTTTGGGCGGCACCTCCGGCACCGGCGGCACGACCATCGGGCAGAAGGTCACCGGCAAGAACGGCACCGCCATCTGGACGGGGCTGAAAAGCGGCACCTATATCGTGGAGGAGGTTGACCCTGCCGATGGGTACTCCATCATCAACGCCTCGGAAACGATCTATCTGGCGGACAGCGGTGAGCAGAGTGTTGTCACCGTCCGCTTTGACAACGCCCCGGACGGCATCCTGCTGATCCGCAAGGTCTGTTCCGTGAACCCCAGCGTGACCCTCGCCAACGCGGAATTCAAGATCACCTACGCGGACGGCACGCTGATCGGAGACAGCAACGGCATCTTCCGGACGGATGAGCACGGCGAGATCCGCGTCCCCGGCCTGAAACCCGGCAAGAGCGTCATCGTGACGGAAACGAAGGCTCCGGACGGCTATATCATTGATACCCAATCCCAGACCGTTCAGATCAAGGAAGGCCGCACGGTCAGCCTGACCTTCAAGAACCAGCCCAAGGGCAAGCTCATCATCCAGAAGCGGGACAGCGCCACCGGTCAGCCCCTTCCCGGCGCGGAGTTCCGGGTGACCACTGCCGCTGGCTGTGAGGTGGGGCTGGACGGCGTGATCGGCTCCAGCACCCTGACGCAGAACGGTATCTTTACCACGGATGGGCAGGGCGAGATCACGATCACCAATCTGGCCCCCGGCGCTTATGTGCTGACTGAGATCAAGGCCCCGACAGGGTATGTGATGGATCGTGCGTCCACAAACGTGGTCATCGGCAAAAACGGCGATACGCAGACGGTCATCGTGAAAAACTCCAAGGCCGGAACCCTGGTGATCGACAAGCGGGATTCCCTCACCGGGAAGCCCTTGCAGGGCGTGACCTTCAAGGTGACGACCTCTACCGGTGAGTTTGTACCCGCTGAAAACGGACAGATCAGCAGCAACGGCCTGTACTTCACCGACAAGGACGGCAAAATCACCATCCATGGTGTGGTGGGGACGCTGGTGGTGACGGAAACGGCCACCATTCCCGGCTACACCATCGACGAGGCCAGCCGCACCCAGACCGTGGTAGTCGATCCCAATGACACTCAGACGCTCCACTTCACCAACACGCCCAGCACCACCCTTGTGATTGAAAAGTATATCGAGGGCACCACGACGCCGCTGAAGGGCGTGACCTTCCTTGTGACCGACAGCAGCGGCGCTGTTGTGGGCAGAAGCAACGGAGAGTTCATCACCGATGAGAATGGCCGCGTCGTTATCCATGACCTGATCCCCGGCACCACCGTTACGGCGCGGGAGGTCAAGACCGTGGAGGGTTTTGTGCTGGATAGTTCCCCGAAATCCATTCTCATCAAGGCGGGCGAGGTGCAGACCCTGCGCTTTTATAATGTCCGCGCGGGCGGGCTTACCGTCATTAAAAAGGACGAAAAAACCGGAGAACGCATCCCCGGTGTTCAGTTTGAGATCCGGAAAATGGATGGCGAGATCGTTGGTGCCTACACCACCGATGAAAACGGCGTGATCTATCTCCCCGAAGCGGAAAACGGCTGGTACACCGTGACGGAGCGGAAAGCTGCCGAGGGCTACCGTCTGGATGACACGCCCCATCGGGTCGAGGTCAGGGATGGGCAGACCGCCACGCTGGAGATCACCAACAAGACCATCTCCGGCATCCTGATCCACAAGGTCAATGCCATCACCGGCGAGGGCATCCCCGGCGTGTCCTTCCTCCTCTATGACAGCGGCAACAATCCCATCGCGCAGGAGACAAGCGATGACCGAGGGTATGCCCGTTTTGAAAACCTAACTGCTGGCCGCTACTATCTGCGTGAATTGGAAAATGAGGGATATATTCCCGACACGCAGAAAAAGACCGTGTATGTAAAGTCCGGCGAAACCACGGAAGTCGAGTGGAAGAATACCCCCATCACCGGTCAGATCCAGATCGTCAAGACCTCGGCGGACTATAATTCCATGAATGGCTGGCCCGCCGGAACGCCGATCCCCAACACCGTATTCGAAATCTACAATGCCCGCACCAACCGTCTGGTGGATACCATCAAGACGGATAAAAACGGGCTTGCGGTCAGTAAGCCTCTGCCTCTGGCGCGGTACAAAATCGTAGAATCCAAGGCGGCGGAGTTTTACGGGCTAGATAAGACACCCATTGAAGTGGAGATCGAACACGCCGGTCAGATCGTTAAGGCGAGCATGACCAACAAGAGCCTGTACACGAATGTGTCGATCAAGAAAACCGGCTACGTGGAGGTCATGCCGGGGCAGCTTGTCCGCTACAACTTCACCGGTATTGCCAACAATTCCACCACGGCGCTGGAATCCTTCTACTGGCGCGATACCCTGCCCGTCAAGGCGGTGCGCCTTGAAAAGATTTACACCGGCACATGGAATACCCCTGGAAATTATAAGATCGTGTACCGCACGAATCTCAGCGGCGATACCTGGCGCACACTGGCGGATAACCTGAGCACATCCAAAAACTATGTGCTGGACGCTTCCCCCGCGGCGCTGGGACTTGCCGCCAATGAGTATGTGACGGAGTTTATGGCTGCGTTCGGCATCGTACCTTCAAACTTTCGTCAGGTGGAGGCCCCCCGCGTGGACTGCAAGGCACTTGCCAAGCTCACCGGCGGTACGCAGTTCGTCAACCAGGCGGACGCGGGCGGCGTCTACAACGGGCAGTGGATCATGGCGACCTCCCGCTGGGTCACCCGCGTCTATGCTCCCAGCAAGCCCCTGCCCCGCACCGGTTATTAAGAGCTAACAACAACGGATGCCGCTCCGCAAGGGGCGGCATCCCCAAATTAAGGAGGTTAAGATCTTGAAACACAAAAAAATCATGATTTTGGCGTTGGCGCTCCTGCTCCTGACCGCGCTCTGCTGCACCTCCGCCCTTGCCGCGGGCGGCGATGTGGCAGGCGCTGTGGAGCAGACATGGAAGGAGGCCGCTACGCAGATTAAAAGCGTGGTGGAGAAGGTGGTGTTCCCGGCGCTGGATATGATCCTCGCCATCGCGTTCTTCGTAAAACTTGGCGGCGCGTATTTTGATTTTCGCCAGCGAGGTCAATTTGAATGGACCGGTCCCGCCATCCTCTTTGCCTGCCTCATCTTCACCCTGACGGCTCCGAAATACATTTGGAGCATCATCGGCATCTAAGTAGTGCAAGGGTAAAAATCAGTTGCTTATTTTCTGTGTGCTGGGTATAATGGAAATTAGGAAAGGAGGCGGCGCGAATGACAGAATCTGTGAAAAATGAGCTTTCTGATATCTGCCGGATCATTGACGCAACTGTGGATACAGAGAAGATCTATCTTTTCGGCTCATACGCCTATGGTACACCAACCGATGATAGTGACTACGATTTGTGCGTCATTATCCCGGAAAATTCCATGCGTCCGGCAGACGCGGTCAAGGCGATCCGCCGTGCGCTCTTTTCAGCGCAGTCCGTCCCCTTGGATGTAATTGTTTATCGCTCTAACGCATTCCATCAGAGAGCGGAACACGCTTCTCTGGAGCGGAAAATCGCAAGAGAGGGGGTCTTGCTGTATGAGCACCGGCTGGAGCAGCGAATGGCTTGACTTTGCCTATATGGATCTCAGCGCCGCGGAACATCTGCTGACGATGCGTCCGCTGCCTGTGGAAATTATTTGCTATCACTGTGAACAGGCTGCCGAAAAATTTCTAAAAGCCACGCTTGTTCAATTCGACAGAGAGCCGCCCAAAACGCATGACCTTATCCAGCTTTGTAAGCTGTGCTGTGAAGTAGACACGCGATTTGAGCAACTGGCAGACTCCTGTATTGAACTGACGCCATACGGCGTTCAAGTTCGCTATCCATCCAATTTAGAACTGGATGAATCCGACGCCGTCTGTGCGTTAAAGGAATGCAGGCTCGTTCAAGACTTTGTTTGCCAGAAACTTGGATATGAACCGGAAAGCAAAGATACCCAAAGCTTTGGACAGACAATGAAATAAGTAAAGACAGCAGTCAAGGCCGTCGCCCGAAAGGGCGGCGGCCTTGTCGCGTCTCCGGAGGTGAATGAACAATATTTATTTGGGATTTTGTCGCCGCGACAGTCCTGGATCAGCTCATGGATTGGGTCTATGGGCAGGCCATAGGCTTTCTCGGCAACTTCTTTGCCCTCATGGGCAATATGGGCGTGGAGCTGTTCGAGCTGGAATGGGTCAGCGCCATCGTCCTCTTTTTCTCCCGCCTCGCGTGGGCGTTATTTACGGTCAGCGTGGTGGTCTGCGCCTTTGAATGCGGCATCGAATACTCCACCGGCAGGGGGAATCTCCAGCAGTGCGGGATGAACATCATCAAGGGCTTTCTGGCGGTGAGCCTGTTCACCGTTGTCCCCGTCCGGCTCTATGCCTTATCGGTGTCGCTGCAGGGAACCTTTTCCGCGGGACTTACCGGCTACGGCCGGAGCATCGGTGAGGTGGGACAGGACATCATAACGGAGCTCAGCGAGATCCAGACGCTCTCGGACGTGATAAACAGCTCTCACTTCGGTCTCGGCATCATCACCAGCCCCATTATGCTCCTTTTTTGCGTGATCCTCATGGGCTACGCGGTGCTGAAGGTGTTTTTCGCCAATCTGAAACGCGGGGGCATTTTGCTCATCCAGATCGCGGTGGGCAGCCTCTATATGTTCAGCGTCCCACGGGGCTATCTGGACGGCTTTATGGGCTGGATGCGGCAGGTCATCGGCTTGTGCCTGACCGCCTTTCTCCAGTCCACCATCCTCATTGCGGGACTCATGGTGTTCAAGGACCACGCGCTGATGGGCGTGGGGCTCATGCTCTCCGCTGGCGAAGTGCCGCGCATCGCCGGCAGCTTTGGCTTGGACACCACAACAAAGGCCAATATTACGAGCGCCGTGTATACGGCGCAGGCTGCCGTCAACACCACCCGAACCATCGCCGCGGCGATCAAATGAAAGGGTGATGATATGACCTGGTTAACACAAATCACCATGGGCAGCCTGTTCGACGGTATCGGCGGATTCCCTTTGGCTGCGGTCCGCAACGGCATCACGCCGGTATGGGCGTCGGAGATTGAAACCTTTCCCATTGAGGTGACAAAGCTGCGCTTTCCCGGCATGATCCATGTAGGCGACATCACTAAGCTGCATGGCGCGGAGCTGCCGCCTGTGGACATCATCTGCGGGGGCAGCCCGTGTCAAGATCTCTCCGTTGCCGGTACAAGGGCGGGTCTTACCGGCGCACGTTCCGGCCTTTTTATGGAGCAGATGCGCATTGTGCGCGAAATGCGGTTGGCAGAGAAAGCCCGTGGCCGGGAGAGCGTCAACATACGGCCGCGCTGGATGTGTTGGGAGAACGTGCCGGGGGCTTTTTCGAGCGGAAAACCGAAGTATGAGGACTTTCGGATCGTGCTGGAGGAGATCGTGCGGATCTGCTTTCCCAACGAGCTTATCCCAGGCCCCTATCCTTACGGATGGCCCGATGTCGGTGATCTCACGGCAGGCGATATGTTTTCTATTGCGTGGCGCTGTCTGGACGCGCAATTGTGTGGCGTCGCGCAGCGTCGCAAGCGCATTTTTCTCCTTGCTGACTTTGCCGGGCCGCTTGCGCCCCAGCTTTTATTTGATGTATTTGACGAAACGGAAAACAGTGAGAAGGAGGTCTCATAGATGTACCGATTCGACACGAACGGGCAGATGACGATGCTTGATTTAGACACGGCTGAAAGGGGCGGAGCACCGCCCAAGCGCAGACCGGGCAAGCCGGACTCCGAACTGGTTTCGATCCCGTATTTCCACTTGGATCTGCTGTCCTCTCCCGTGGATCTCTTTGGACAGCGCCATTGGGAGCTCCGATCTCCATGGCGGGAAGGCAAGCGGCCCCTCAATACCGGGGCCGCGCCCCGCCGCCCGATCCGCGTCTCACTGTCTGGCATACTGGAAGCGTACCCGTCTCTAAAGTATTATTTATCGAAAACCGCCTGTCTGGGC
>ERZ773130.3402-NODE-3402-length-10454-cov-2.455236_pt1 | contig 10454 bp, 8 predicted proteins | sample MGYA00511919_ERZ773130 | MGnify/ENA primary metagenome ERZ773130 (study PRJEB29015, sample SAMEA2737851) | human gut metagenome | biome: human gut; feature: human-associated habitat; material: faeces | place: China | collected 2012 ...
CCATCCCAATGCCGAAAGATCTGCAACTGATCCCACCTTTACCCCAACAGTTTCTCCACCATCTCCGCATCAAACACCACCTGTTTCACATGGTTGACCTCAATCTGGTACAGAGCGTTGGCAGCGATGTGCTCGGCGGCCTGCTCTAAGTCACGGATCCCGCTGATACCGGAATGCTTCTCGATAACGATATCTAAGCCCTCTGGAGTCAGGACACATTCTTCTGGTTTCATGCTCATGCGCTTCATGACCTTTGGAAGGGCAAATCTGGAGAAAATGATCTTCTTTTCTTCTTCGGTATAGTCCGGGATATCGATAACAGCAAAACGCGACATCAACGGCGCGCTGATCTGACTCTTATCATTGGCAGTAGCGATCGGATAGAAACCACTGGTCGGAACCATACATTCCATGTAGTTGTCAGTAAAGCCCAAGTTATCAAGCAGGGTCAATAATACGTCCGCCGGATTGCCGTTGCCTTTGCCGGATGCGGCCTTATCTAACTCATTGATGATAAACACCAGATTGGACTCGCCGGCCATGGAAAACGCATCCATGATGATGCCGGGCTTTGCATTGGCATAGATACGGGAGCTTCCGGTCAGCTGCTCAGGATCATTGATGGAACTCATATCCAGAGTCGTCCATGGCAGCTTCAGGATTCTTGCCACCGCATAGGCGATCTGGGATTTTCCTGTTCCTGCTGGTCCTACTAGCAAAAGACCGTATGCCGGAAGCGTATGAGTACGGTTGATCTGGATAATGGTCTCGATGATACGCTGTTTCACCTTCTCCATGCCGTACAGCTCTTCGTCCAGGATCCTTCTGGCCTCTTCCGGGTCAATGGATTCAAAATAGTTATTCTTCCACTGAATATTCATCATGGTGGACAGGGCTCTCTGGGCGTGGCGGCGCTCCTCTGGGGAAACCTCATTGGAACGGGCTACCGCTAAGTTTCGCTTTGCCCACAGACGGATATTGTCCGGAAGTGTCTTCCCCGCGCAGTTCATAAAATCGGTGATACTCTGAAGGCTGGTCAGTCTCATGTCATCGCCCAGCTCATCTGCATCCTCTTCTTCGATCCCATCCTCCGGTGCACTGCTGACAAGCAGACGTTCGATCATAAACTGTAAAAATCCGTCCGCTGCGGACAGCTTGGTTCCGCCTCCTAAATCTGTTTCGCGGATTTTGTATACTGCATACCCATCTTCCCGGTTCTCACCAGACAGCCGGACATGGATATGATTCTCACCAAGCCATTTTAACAGGCTCACAAAACGGGCGTCTATTTTCAGGATGTCAGCCGGAACAACACCGTCCTCTTCCTGAAACTCAAAGGTACTGCGTTTGATGGGATTGGTAAACATTCCATATGAATGATGTTTCCATTGTTTGTTTTTATTATCTATCACCAGTATAGGCTTTTGAGGTGATGCACTTTCCTCACTTGACATAAATGTTTCATATGTGCATACCGCATTTTTCTTTTCTTCATCAGGTACACTATTAAAATCAAATACAGGCATTGTAATTCTCCATTCTTTTGTTATTAGCAGACAGCAAAGCGGATAACAAATATCCGCCTTACTCTTGCCGGTCAGTGATTATTACACCAGACCTTTTCTGCCTACTATGATAATGTCACGGATAAAATATGTCAATCCGTCTTTTAAAACTCAATTTCCTTAAGATAACGCTCCACCGCATCCTGCCATGTCGGAAGCGGCTTAAATCCATTCTTAACAAGTTTGCTCTTATCAAGTCTGCTGTTAAACGGTCTTGCGGCTTTTGAAATGCCGTATTCCGCCGTAGTAACAGGAGCAACCGTTAAATGCCCGCTGTCATATTCACTGTGTCCTAAAGCCACAGCTTCGGAAAAAATAGCCGTTGCGAAGTCATACCAGCTGATAAAGCCGCCTTCGTTGGTTGCGTGGTAGTAACCGTATTTGTCGGTTTCAATCATATCGACAAGCAGTCGTGCCAAATCAAATGTATAAGTCGGTGTGCCAATCTGGTCATTGACAACCGTCAGTTTATCGTGGTTTGCACCGACCTTTAACATCGTTTTGATAAAGTTATTGCCGTTTAGACCGAATACCCATGCAATGCGGACGATAAAATACTTGGAAAGCAGACCGGAAACGGCAAGTTCTCCGTCTAATTTGCTCTGCCCGTACACATTTAACGGTGCATAGTCCTTACAGTCCGGTTTCCAGCTGTCAGTTCCCTGACCGTTAAATACATAGTCAGTTGAAATATACATGCAGGCAATATCCAGATGTTTACACATTTTAGCAATATTTTCCGTACCGACAGCGTTGACAAGATGGACTTTTTCCTGATTTTCGGGATCTTCTGCGGCATCGACAGCCGTCCATGCCGCACAGTGAATGACCGCTTCCGGAGAAACCGCTGTCAGTGTCTTTTTAACACTGGTAAAGTCTGTAATGTCCATTTCTTCAATATCAACACCGACAGCAGTATGTCCGCGTTTTTCAAGTTCATTTACAACGTCATGTCCGAGCTGTCCTTTGACACCGGTAACAAGCACTTTCATAAATTCATGTCCTTTCTATTAGCGGTTTTTATACATTTTTTCATAGTAATCCTGATATTCGCCGGAAATAATCGTTTTCCACCAGTCCTGATTGTCCAGATACCACCGGATGGTTTTCTTAATGCCGTCTGCGAACTTTGTTTCAGGAAGCCAGCCCAGTTCATTGTGAATCTTTGTCGGGTCAATGGCATAACGCATATCGTGTCCCTTGCGGTCGGTTACATAAGTAATCAGGCTTTCCGGTTTACCAAGCTCCTTGCAGATAATCTTTACGATATCTATATTTTTCATTTCGTTATGGCCGCCGATATTATAAACCTCACCGACACGTCCCTTGTGAATAATTAAATCAATCGCCTTGCAGTGGTCCTCTACATAGAGCCAGTCACGCACATTTTCACCTTTTCCGTAAACCGGAAGCGGCTTGTCATTTAAGGCATTTGCAATCATTAACGGAATCAGCTTTTCCGGGAAATGATATGGACCGTAGTTGTTGGAACAGCGGCTGATTGTTACCGGCAGGCCGTAGGTTCTGTGGTAGGCAAGCACCAGTAAATCCGCACCGGCCTTTGAGGAACTGTAAGGACTGCTGGTGTGAATCGGCGTTTCTTCCGTGAAGAATAAATCCGGTCTGTCAAGCGGCAGATCGCCGTATACTTCATCGGTAGAAACCTGATGATAACGTGTAATGCCGTATTTGCGGCAGGCGTCCATTAAAACGGCAGTACCTTTGATGTTCGTATCCAGAAAGATTTCCGGGTTTTCAATAGAGCGGTCAACATGGCTTTCAGCGGCGAAGTTGACAACGATATCCGGCTTTTCTTCTTCAAAAAGACGGTAAACGGCCTCACGGTCCGTAATGCTTTCCTTTACAAAACGGAAATTCGGGTTGTCCATAACAGGCTCTAACGTTGATAAATTTCCGGCATAGGTTAGGCAGTCTAAGCAGACAATCCTGTAATCCGGGTATTTGTTTAACATATGAAAAATAAAGTTGCTTCCGATAAATCCGGCACCGCCGGTTACGATAATGTTCATAATAATTCTCCTTAATTGTGTAAATTTTCTTTTTCTAATAACATGAATGTTATTGCTTAGGGAAATACCCTGTTTATCAAACTGAGTTTTCAAAGAAAACAAAGTTTTAATTAGTGAAGTACGTCCATGTATTTTTCATCAAGTACATCTTTTAAATACTGGCCATACTGATTTTTCTTTAATATTTCATAAACTTTAAGAACGTCTTCTTTTGAAATCCATCCGTTAAGGTAAGCGATTTCTTCAAGACATGCAATTTTTCTATGCTGATGTGTTTCAACAGTCTTAACAAAGTTAGTTGCTTCAACAAGACTTTCATGTGTTCCTGTATCTAACCAAGTGAATCCTTGTCCTAAAAGTTCAACATTTAATTCGTTGTTTTCTAAGTAGATTCTGTTCAAATCAGTGATTTCTAATTCACCTCTAGCACTTGGCTTAAGGTTTTTAGCATATTCAACAACCTTATTATCATAGAAATAAAGACCTGTAACGCAGTAGTTACTCTTTGGCTGTGCAGGCTTTTCTTCTATAGAAATAGCCTTACCTTCTTTGTCAAATTCTACGATACCAAATCTTTCAGGATCGTCAACATAGTAACCAAATACTGTTGCGCCTTTTCCACTTTCTGCATTTTCAACAGCAGCTTTTAAACGCTTCTTAAGTCCGTGACCTGCAAAAATATTATCACCAAGAACCATGGCAACACAATCATCACCAATAAATTTTTCGCCAATGATAAATGCCTGAGCAAGTCCGTCAGGGCTTGGCTGAATCTTGTAAGATAGGTTTACACCGAACTGGTGACCATCTCCTAAAAGTTCATGAAAACGTGGAGTGTCCTGTGGTGTTGATATGATTAAAATATCGCGAATGCCTGCATTCATTAAAACAGACATTGGATAGTAAATCATAGGTTTATCATAAATAGGAAGTAACTGCTTAGAAGTTACCATTGTTAGTGGATAGAGACGTGTGCCTGAACCACCGGCTAAAATTATACCTTTCATACTAAAAATCTCCTTTTACTTTTCTTAGGTTATGTCCGTTAATTATCGTTAATATCATAATAAAAGATAACGTTACGTAACCTTCAAGCGCTTTTTAAAAAAACTTTGAAATAAATCTTTTTTGGGATTTATTTCAAAGCTTTATGAAGATTTTTATTTATTACATACGAATATTCCGGCTTCTTTAGTAATGTGAAGAGGGATTTTCTTTTCTACGTATGATTTAAATTCCTGATATTTGCTAAGAATATATTCGTTTTGGTTTCCGTGGCAGGAAAGAATGTATTCTATAAGTGGCTCTGATTCGGTTACGTCTAGGTAATCATCATACATTTTTAAGGAAATGTTTTCAAAATAATTTCTTAGAAGATGTTCACCGTTATCCAAACCGAATTTTTCATACAATTTATTGTTAGACAGAGTTATTTTTGAATCAAAAGATTTAACTAATTTGTCTATCTCATACATATGCTTACTTCCGTATGTACTGCAAATAAATTTCCCGTTAGGTTTTAGAACTCGATAGATTTCGGAAAGTACTTTATCTAAATCATCACAGTAGAATAAAACGTGGTTCGCAATTATAAGGTCAAATTCATTATCACCAAATGGAATCTGTGAGCAGTCAAAGTTTTCAAATGAGAATCGGGAATCTTTCGTTCCAATCCCTCGTCGTGCATCTCTTAACATTCCCTGTGAAATGTCAGATAAACATATTTCTATATCAGCAGGAATCTGTTTAATGTTCTGCATCCATAATGCACCGCTGCCACAACCAATCTCCAGTATTTTCATTCCTGACTTTATATTGTAGTTCTCGTATAGCCAGTTAAACCAAGGTTGTTTGTTGTGAGAGTATAGGTTGTGTAAACTTATTCGTGCAGAAATATTTGTGGCGTTTTTGTACTGTGCTTTTATTGATGTTTCGTCATTAGTAAGATGAATAAGGTCAAGCATTTGGCTCCAATCGATGTTTTGATTTTCAGTAAGAGCCTTAGTAGTATCTTTTATAGCTTTTTCAACCATCTGCATTTGCTCTATTCTATCTTCAACAAGTTTAAGCTGCATGTTTAATGAGTTTAAGAGCATACTTGAATTATTGTCATCAATGGTAAGTTCCTTAATATCATCAAGAGAAAAGCCAAGGTATTTTAAGAGAAGAATTTGCTGAAGTCGGACCAAATCCTGTTGCGAATAGTACCTTGTGCCATAATCAGTTATATATGTAGGTTTTAAAATGTTCTGTTTGTCATAATATCGTATTGTCCTTACAGTGACGTGTGCCATCTTGGCAAACTGCCCTGAGGTATATAAATTAGATTTATCCATATATTGCTCCTTGCATATACTTTATTTCGTTAAGAGTCTATTCCTATTATAAATGAAAAGTTGAAAAAAAGGTGGAATTTACTGAAAAATTGTGGATAATAGAAGGAGAAATATCGGATTTGGTGTACAACACCCTGGGCGGAACCGTTGGCGGCGCGGTGTACTATGTGATATATAGGGTTAGGCACAAAGGGGAATGAAGCCGAGTGGGTGAGAGGTCTATGATTGGTGGCAAGCACCACAATTAAACCGGTTATTTTGTATTTTTGGAGAAACCTTAGAGGAGAAAGGTTTCTCTTTTTTTGACTAAAAAAGAACTTGTGTTCGACAAGAGTGAGTGGCATAATTTAGGAAAAGAAGTCGAACGGGATGGGAGGGATAAGTAAAATAAATAATGAATAACAAAAATAATGACAAAATCACATTGACATAATGACGGGCTAATAGTAAAATGGTAGAGTGTAGTGCATAGATAGTATTTAAGATTGATTGAAATTATAGGGTGTACATAAAATTTAAAAAAGTGGTTATTAATAAATGATATGATAATTATTTAGAAAAATATTGATTTTCTTAAAAATCTGTCATATTATAATTATACAAGAGATTGTTATTTTTAGTACGATAGTTGTATTAAGGGTGATGATGATTGGATTTTGGTGTACCACTACCGAAGGCGTTGAAGTGTGGGACGATATAGGTTGGTGTGCTGCTACCAAAGACGTTGAAGTGCAGAACGATATAGGTTGGCGTGCCACTGCCAAAGGCGTTGAAGTGTGGAACGATAAAGGGAAGCATAAGCTTCCTTTTTTTTAACCATTAATAGTTTTATGTATTCCAATGAAAATAAGAAAGATGGGCAGATACGCATGAAGTTTGAGAAAGTACAATTTGTATATATAGACATTAATTATTTAGAATATTTACATGGGATAGAGCCTGAAATTTTCTTTGATAAGAATGAACCCAATTACAAATTAAAACCACATTTAGGAATATTGTTGAATAATGAGGGGAAAGAATTTGTGATTCCGTTAACTTCAGGGAAGGATAAACATAAGGAGTGGGCAGATGTTACTGCAAGTTGGTATAGGATTTATGAGGTAATTGACATTACAAAAGATCAAGTGAAACCTGATGATGTCATTGTAGAAATTAAAAATCAGAATATTTTGAGTAAAATAGATAAAAATAAGCAAAGTGATTACAGACAAAGAATTTTAGCTGTTTTAGATTTACGTAAGATGTTTCCTGTGGATGAAAGTGTATATAAGAAAGTAGAAATTAACGTAAGTAGTGATATGCCGAGAAGTGAGATGCAAAGGGCATTTTTGATGATTAAGGAATATAATTTTTTGACAGAAAAAGTAGAAGAAATAGAGAAAAAGGCTACAAAGATATATGATAAACAGATCACAAAAAATAAAGTTTTAAAGTATCATTGTGATTATCGAAAATTAGAAAAAGCGTTTGAGGAGTACAAAGAAAAACAAGGTTGATTGAAGAAGCATTTAAAAGAATATGGGATTGATGTTTTTGCAATGAATCAGAAAAAATTAGTTTAGGAGCAAATAATAATGAACATTATCGTAACCGGTGGAGCCGGATTTATTGGAAGTAACTTTGTATTTCATATGTTGAATACATATCCTGATTATAGAATTATTTGTGTGGACAAGCTCACTTACGCAGGTAACTTATCCACTCTTGAACCAGTTATGGATAACCCTAATTTCCGTTTTTGCAAAATCGACATTTGCGACAGAGATGCAATTTACAAACTTTTCGAGGAAGAACATCCTGACATGGTTGTTAACTTTGCAGCAGAAAGTCACGTAGACCGTTCAATAGAGAACCCGGAAGTGTTCCTTAACACTAATATTCTTGGTACTGCAGTTCTTATGGATGCCTGCAGAAAGTATGGTATTAAGTGGTATCTTGACAATAAAGAATGGTGGGAAACTATAATTTCAGGAGAATATCAGAATTAATTTTGCCATTCTGATTAGAAATTAAAATACGTGCCATATAGCTAAAACGCTCTATGACACGTATTTTTTTATCTCTTACTTCAGCTTCACCTTAATTGTCTTGCTCCAATTACCTTTTCCATATTTATTATATCCTCGAACACGTATGTAGTATGTTTTCTTTTTCTTCAACTTTGTAATTGTAGCTGAGTTTTGCACAGTTGTTTTTTTCTTTAGTGTTTTCGTATTTTTCTTAAATCGTTTGTTAGTGGAGTACTGGACATAGTAGCCACTTTTTCCGCGGGCAGTCTGAGCTTTCCATTTTACATAAATAGAAGTTTTTGAATATTTCTTTGCTGACTTGATTTTTACAGTTGCAGGAGCAGGGTTCTTTTTTGTTTTTATTTTAACTGTTTTGCTCCATTTTCCGTAGCCAACATTTGTTTTGTATGCCCTGATTTTGAAATAGTATTTTGTGTTATATTTAAGGTTTTTGATAGTAGTATTTGTAGTTTCAGGTTTTGTAATGTATTTATATTTAAATGCCGTGTTAAATGTTTTGTCAGTGGAATACATTATTGTGTAACCTGTTGCGGAACCTTGCTTGTCCCAACTTAAATGTGCACTGGTATAAGAAGAAACGGAACCTTTCAGTGTTTCTTTCTTAGGCAAAATCAAAAATGTAGTTGAACATACGCTAACGTATTTAACTTCTGTTGCAGTAAGTTTAACCTTGGCAACACCGGTGTTAATGTTAGATGAATAAGTAATCTTGTAATGATATGCAGGAACTAACTGACCGTCAACGTACAGATTGACAGTAGGTTTGATTTTTTTATCTGTTGCGTAGAAAACGTTATTACTCAATGTAATCGTACCTTTTTTTATTGAAACAAAAGGATTGTTTTCTTTATTGGAAGTAGAAATTACACCGTTGTTAAAATTGATAACTACATTAGCATCTGCAGTTCTATATAATTTGATAAAACGTCTTGCAAGTCTTTGAAGTACTGATTCCTTAGGAAATTCACATATATCAGGAGTTCCGCAGGAAACAACTGCGTATTGTGGAGCAACTGCGTCAAGGAAGTTGGCACATGAAGAAGCGGCAGCACCGTGATGACCTATTTTAAGAACATCAGCCTTAAAATTATAACCTTGTTTAAGAAGTTCATTTTCCATGGTAGATGGAAGGTCGCCGGTTAAGAGAATAGACTTGTTATCGCATGTGACACGCATAACAATGCTGGCTTCATTATAGGTTGAACCTTGTGAACCGTCATAAATCACTTCCACAGTTGCATCGCCCAATTTGAATTTTTCACCTTCCACCGGAATCCTGAAAGGACAATCTTTCTCCTTAACGGTTTTTATAAAACTAAGGTAGTCTTTGCTTGGTTTTGTACATGGTGAGTAAATTACCTGACCGATTTTATATTCCTTGAAAACAGCAGGAAAACCGCCAACGTGGTCCCCGTCAGGGTGGGTTGATATAACGTAGTCAATTTTTTTATCCGGAATGTTTAAAGATTTAAGATATGCAAGTACCTTTTCAGATGTTTGTGAAATACCTGAATCCACAAGCATGAAATGTCCGTTACTTTCGATAACAATGGCATCACCCCTGTCAACATAAATGGCATGCATTTTCATTTGCCCTGCTTTGGCAGAAACATTAATTGCCAAAATGCTAAACATAAAAAGAGCAAGAAATGCAATAAACTTTGTTCCTAAATTAATTTTGTTTTTCATAATTAAGCCATGTCCTTTCTAAATAATAATATGTACGTTTCAGGATAATCCAAAAAACAATTACCATAAATACAAGTACGCCTTCAAAGAATCTGCCCACAGCCAGGAGCATATTGAAATCTGAACCTATCCAGAAAACAAATGTGACTAAAATCTGTAGAACAAAAGTAACGTACCAAGTCATTTTGCACCATTTTCTTTCATCTCTACAGCAAATGTCCGTGCACATCTTAAGAAGTCCGCTACTGAACATAAAAGTAGTTATAATATTGCTTCCAAGATAAGCCAGTCCCAAAACGAGAGCTGTATTGCATAGAACTATTCCGTTAAGGAAGAATGGAAGTGCCAAAATAACAATGTGCAAAATTAAGGCGAACAATGTCGTAACTGAACCGTATTTGAAACGGTTATTAACTTTAGCTAAGTTTAAGCATGCAATAAATATAAGAAGAAAACCTAAAGCATCACTGAAAATATCTACTGAAATATTTCCAAAATAAACGTGGTCAATAACTTTTGCCGTGCTCTGACCGGTGTTTGTTGATGAATTGGTTGAGCTATTATCATTTGTTGTATTATAATGTGAATTTTCATCAGCTTTTTCTGAACTTGTGTTAATAACTTTGTAATCGCACCAGGCATTATAGTTAGATGCAATGTTATAATACTGAAATTCTCCGATTACCGAACCTGAATTGTTATATTTATGCGGATATTTAAATGGAGTTGTAACATTAACGTCCAATGTTATGAGAACGAAACCAATTGCCAGCATAAAAATAAAAAGTTTAAATTTGTTTT
>ERZ773130.3420-NODE-3420-length-10401-cov-2.265320_pt1 | contig 10401 bp, 7 predicted proteins | sample MGYA00511919_ERZ773130 | MGnify/ENA primary metagenome ERZ773130 (study PRJEB29015, sample SAMEA2737851) | human gut metagenome | biome: human gut; feature: human-associated habitat; material: faeces | place: China | collected 2012 ...
AGATCGGCTCTTTGGCAAAGCCTATGACACGATCATTATTGAAAATAACATATCCGGCAGCAGCTGGTACTGCTTTCCAGCTAACTTTATCCCCCTTTTTTTTCAACTTTGCGGGAGATGGCAATTTTTCCATCATCGCACGGGGATTCCATCCGTCATCTCCCGGAATTATACGTTCGTATACATAGCCATCCGCTTCTTCCTTGGTGATTGTTGCGCGACAGGAACCTTTCGGCGGATTATCCGGGCCACGTCCGTCATATTCAGTCTTACGTTGGCTAAGGTCGAGTACATTACCCTCGGCATCGCGGCTGTCATACTCTGCAAATAACCCCGGAATAGCCCCCATGTTTGTCCACCCCTCGGGAGCAAGAGGAATGCGCATAGTGGTATGTATATAAACAGCACGAGGAGAATTATGCCACGGACGTCCTAACTTTTGTTTACCATCGGCAGCAGCGGCATTACCATCCACTATACAGTTGCGAAATACATATCCGAACCTCACATTTTTATGGGAAGGAGCAACTATTACCGAACCACTGCGCAAATTATATAACGTACAATTTTCAAGCAAAGCATCTCCACTGCCATAAAAGTAATCTACCGCTCCCTCAATCCAGCAATCCTTCGCATAAAGACGGTGAGAGTCAGTTCTGGAAGTCATCCAAGTATCCTGGAAAGATCGAAAAATACAATTATTGTATGCAGCACAATCAGCCTGGCTACTCATAGCCAAAGCTTGAGGACCATTTTGGCTATCTACCCCCCAGTCATTAAGATAAGAGATATTCTCCGTATAAAAATGATCTCCCTTTATATAAACAACACTACCTTCCAATTTATGAACTTCAGAAGAAGGGTTATGAACAGAATGTTTCCAGTAAGCTGTTTTAGCAGGTTCAGTTCCCTCTTCCGGTTTTCCACCGACATTCAGACAGTGATGGATAATCGTCTTATTTTTATCCTGTCCGATAAGATGAATATAAGTTTTAGTAGCGGGAATAATTACTTGCTCCCGATAAGACCCGTTTTTCAGAAAAATCAGCCAAGGCTCCTGCCGATTGTCCGGTGCAGCATTAACAGCATCCTGAATACTCGTGTAGTCGCCGCTACCATCCAAAGCTACTACGGCCTGATACGGCGATGAACTATCTTGAGCATATCCTCCCGATAGAATGCCCATAAATAGTACTGTAAAAATTATCTTCTTCATACTTAATATATTAATAATTGGTTCAACTTCTACTTTACCAGACTGTTCATATAGACTTCCAAATTGGTATAACCTTCCTTACTCAATGTAGTAGTAACACCATCAGAAGCATCCTTCGGGTTCAGCCCATGAGCCGTTTCCCATGTATCCGGAATACCATCGCCATCAGTATCTCTTAGCTCATCATCTGTAACACCGCCATTCGATAATTCCGGCCAAGCACCGGTGGATCCCTCCGGTTTCACATCTGCCGGTAAGTCGATCAATCCGGGAGCATTTTCAGCGCCTTTTGTCACGCTGCCAATATAAGTAGCCGTACCGTTTTGGGTTTCCTCTATAATACGTATATCTATAATATCACGTTGTTTGGAACAACCGGCGTGAGCCAATACAAGATCATACGCCTGTTCAGCAGTATGTGTAGTGACAATACCTGCATCCAAAGGTTTGGCCAGGCGCATCTCTTTCTTCACTTGTTTAGTGAAAGTATTATCGCAGGATGAATTCTTGATTTGTTCGTAAATACCCTTTGTCCAGTTATCCTTGGTTACTTCCTTATTACCTTCGATTACATTACCGTCCACATAGAATTTCCCCCATACATGTTCCATAGGTTTCCAAACATTGGGCTTACCATCTGCTTTGGTACAATATTTCGTAGTACGCACTCCAAGAGCGGCAATACGATAGCGTACAGGACTGTTTTTGGGAGTAGCCGGACCCGGTTTGTAATAATTGTTCACGATGTTTACATGCATTCCCTCTCCACCGTAACAGCCATTTCCCGCCCAATTATAAAAAACATTATTACGCATATCCACATGTTCGCGTTCCTGAGTGAAAGGACGGGGACCAAGACGTGGGACACGACTTTCATGATGTGCTAGCAGATTATGATGAAAAGAAGCTTTCGCTCCTCCCCAGATGGCTCCATATCCGTGTTTTCCTTTGGCATGACCGGCCGTCCGAAGGCTTTCGGAAACAAGACACCACTGGACAGTCAGGTTTTCACCACCGTACACCGAACAACACTCGTCTACCGACCAACTGATAGAACAATGGTCTACAATAACATTCTTGCAATCGGTACTTCCAAGTCCGTCGGGTTCTCCACCACCTTCATTGCCGACACGAAACCGTACATAACGAACAATAACATTGTTGGCGTTAATAGTTACCGGACGTCTGGCAATACAAATACCTTGCCCCGGCGCCGTTTGTCCGGCAATAGTCAAATCTCCGTTAGTGATTCTTAAAGGTCTGTTCAGGAAGATAGTCCCGGCTACATCAAAAACCACCGTACGTGTACCTGTTTGCGCAAGCGCATAACGTAACGTTCCTGCTTGCATTCCATCTTCCAATGTAGTGACGTGATAAACTTTACCACCGCGACCACCGGTAGTATTCCGGCCAAAACCTTCAGCGCCGGGGAAAGCGATTAATTCTTCTGAACCGGATGCTACTTTATTATCGGATATAGTAGTCGCTCCTGCCGGTATTCCACCTAATAAGAACAAGAAGAGCCATAAAAGGCATAAGTCCTTCATCTCTATTACTCGGTTTTTCATTTTGTTTTTCATATACTTCCTCTTATAGATTTGTTTGTTGGTATGCAAAAGTGAGCAATCATGAAGAAAGTAAGGGGTAAAAACTGGTAGAAAAGGAGGAATGATTCATATACTTTATGGAAACAAAGTGAACGGCCTGTCCGGTGAAACCCCTGTTTCACTCTGACAAGCCGTTCGTCTCCCACCACGGGAGTGCTTTCAGCTAGGTAAAAACGATGAAAGCAATTTTTATAATCTGTTCTGAATATCTGAGTTACTATTACGTTGTCCCTTGCTGCGGATATCCCCACCAAACGTGTAGGAAACACCGATGCGGAAACCGGTAAAGGCAAACTGATTGTCCGTCGTCATCCGGACTCCATTGGAAACAGTTTCAAGCTTCGAATGGCTGATTAGAATATTATTGACGTTTAGGCTAAGACTGAGCTTATTATCCAGCATGCGATAGAGCAAACCCGCACTGACACCATAAGTAGGTTTTATCAGATATACTCCACTATACTGACGTGAAGTAAACCAACCTGAAAGCGTTCCGATAAATGTCTTCTTCGGATTAAGGAAGAATGTATTGCGCAAACTGGCATTATAAGCCCATCCTTTCTCTTCGGCTGATGTGGAAGCGGCACTGGAAGTTGTGCGACTATAGTTTACACCATGCTGAACATAAGCCTGCATCCATTTTGTACGGAATGTATAGGAGTTATTCAACCCGAAAGAGTGTGTCTCCATAAAGTTATCCCACAGGAAAGAACTGATATTCGTTTCCGGATCTAAACCTACAACCTGAAAGAATACATCGTCCGAATAAGAATAAAAGGCAGAGATATTGAGATTATTCTTGAATGTATATCCCAATTCGGCATTATACGTATAACTCGGCTTCAGGTCTTCCTTTCCACGAGCATAAGTATACTTGTTCTGATAGAACGGGAAAGGGTTCACCATATTCTGTGAAGGGCGGGAAATGCGATTGGACAAACTAAGGTTCAACGCATTCTGCTCATTGGGTGAATATAGGAAATAGAGTGTAGGGAACAGACGGGTATAATCGTGCTTGTCCGTCGTATTCTCCGACTCAGAAATACCGGTAGTACGGGTGTGTTCCATACGCAAGCCCAGCTGCATAGAGAACTGCTTGCCAAACGCGCGGTTATAGTCAGCGTAAAGAGCATAGATTTGTTCTTTATAGTGGAAATAATCGTCCTGCACCAGTGTCGGGTCCGAAGTATCATAATTGATACGGTTACGGGTATTTGTGAAAGAAACCTTGGCACCTGCGGTCACCTTATACTTTTCGAAGGGAAGTGTAAAGTCAAGTGCAGAAGAGAATACATCTACTTTGCGGTTTTGCAAATAACTGTAATCAAAATTGGTTCCGGGTATAGTTACACCGTCAGGAGTCTGAGTGTCAGACAGGAACCCCATGTGACTATCTCTTTTATCATACAGGTAATCCACATCCCAGGTCATCTTTTTACCCTTATCACCCCAGGATTTGTCAGTATGGAAATTCAAGTTAACGCGGTCGGCTTTAGTTCCTTCCTCACTGTCAGAGAATAAAAGAGAGTCCAGACGGGCAGTAGCCACGTCATAAACTTCCGTAATAGAAACTGCTTTGGAATCTTTTGGGTTATTGTGGTTATAAACAGCTTGCAAACCTAACGTCCAGTTGCGTTCCAGCGCAAAGTCCACACCTGCCTGACCATAATAACTCTGCATATATTTCTTATAATCCGTACGCCCATCCCAAGTATTCTGAGCAAAATAGCGACGATTCGCCTCACGGTTCTCATAGTTGCCTTGCGTAGTACCTGCATTGATGAAAGAAGATACACGACCTTTGCTGATGTTCAGGTTTACACCACCATAACCGTAATTCTCCTTTTCACCTGCATTATAAGAAGCAGATACCGTACCTCCCAGATAATCTTTAGGACGTGACTTCAGACGTATATTGATAATACCTGCATTACCAGCCGCATCATATTTGGATGGCGGAGTAGTAATTACTTCCACTTTCTGTATTTGAGAAGCGTCATAAGAACGGAGATAGTCAATCAACTCGTCACCGGAAAGTTTCGTTTCACGATCATTGATATATATCTTCACGCCTCCTTTACCTATAATATCAATACTGTTCTGACCAACGCGCAGACCGGGCACTTCACGCAAAAGGTCGAGTGCATTTCCTCCGGCAGTAGCGATGGCATTATGTGTATCAAAAACAACTCTGTCTACCAGACGCTTGATTACCGGACGAGCTGCCGTAACGGTTACTTCATTCAAAAAGGTAGAAGAGGATTTCAGGGTGAGCATACCTACATTCTTATTTCCCTGTAAGGAGACGGGCAAATAGATATCTTCACAACCTATCAGAGTAATATGTAACAGATATTCCCCTTTAGGTTGAGTAAAGGTAAAACACCCTTGGGCATCCGTCAGCATACCCGTAAGATAAGTACTGTCTTTAGCCTGTTTCAACAGAATGTTTGCTACTTCCACCGGCTGATTGTTTTCGTCCTGTACGCAACCGGAGAGTTGATAACTTTGAGCAGAAATAGAAACCGCTACACATAACATAAGGAATAAGAACGTAAGTCTTCTCCCAATAGACTTCATTGAATTTGCTTTCATCGTTTGATTGATTTTTATGTTTCACTTTTCGTTTTTACCTGATGCAAAGTTAGGGGTGAAACATGTCTCAAACACTCTATATCGGGATATAAAAGTTCTATATTAGAAGCACATATAACACTAATTATCAATACATTACATACAACAGATTAAGAATCGCAGCTTGTAGAAAGTGGGGAAAAAGTAAAAATGTTGGGGAAATATTCCCCAACATCGTATCCCGGTAAAGAAGACTCTCCTCATTATTTCCGATAGTCATAAAACCCGACTCCGGTCTTCCGTCCCAATAAGTTAGCGCGAACCATTTTCCGCAACAAAGGATGAGGCCGGTATTTGGAGTCACCGAATTCCCGGTACAACACTTCCATAATAGCCAGACAAACATCCAATCCGATCAAATCACCCAGTTCCAATGGTCCCATAGGATGGTTAGCCCCTAATTTCATCGCGGCATCGATTTCCTCTTTTTTCGCCACTCCGTCAGCTAATATACCGATGCCTTCGTTCACCAGAGGGATCAGAATCCGGTTGACTATAAATCCAGGAGCTTCCTCGACACTGACGGGCACTTTCCCGATTTCCTGCGATAAAGCAAATACCTGATCATGCACCTCTGCCGAAGTCAGCCGGCCTTTGATCACTTCCACCAGTTTCATAGCCGGAACAGGATTGAAGAAATGCATACCGATCACCTTTTCCGGACGGTTAGTCACAGCGGCCACTTCCGTTATAGAAAGCGAAGAAGTATTGGTTGCCAATATCGCTTCCGGTTTACAAATTCCGTCCAACAATTTGAATATCTCATGCTTGGTAGCCATATCTTCAGCTATCGCCTCGATCACCAAATCAGCATCGGCACAATCCTCATATTTCATCGTATCTTTAATCCTGGCCAATACCTGATCTTTAACCCCGGCTTCCAATTTACCTTTTTCCACCATTCTGGAAAGATTTTTATCCATAGCTTTGTGGGCTTTTGCCAAAGAAGCTTCAGAACGGCCTTTTAACAATACCTCATGTCCGGCCTGGGCAAATACCTGGGCAATACCATGTCCCATAGTCCCTGTTCCAACAATGCATATTTTCATAATCGATAAATTTAAATTACAAAGATTTTAATTCCCTTTAAATTCGGGTTTACGTTTCCATAAAAAAGCTTCCATGCCTTCCTTCTGGTCGGTCGTTGCGAAACACAACCCGAACAAACCGTTTTCGATGACGATACCGGTATCCATATCCGTTTCCACTCCCCGGTTGATGGCTTCTTTGGCATAACGGACCGCCAATGGCGCTTTAGCAGCAATAGTCTTTGCCATAGCCATACACTCATTCATCAATTCTTCCGGTTCCACCACTTTGTTCACCAGTCCGATCCGGCAAGCTTCCTCGGCATGGATAACCGCAGCCGTATAAATCAACTCTTTGGCTTTACCTAATCCGACTAAACGCGGTAAACGCTGGGTACCGGAAAATCCCGGCGTGATCCCAAGTCCCACTTCCGGCTGACCGAACTTCGCCTTAGCCGAGGCGATACGGATATCACAAGCCATCGCCAGTTCACATCCTCCTCCTAAAGCAAATCCATTCACGGCAGCAATAACCGGCTTAGCCATCAGTTCGATTTTCCGGAAAACAGCAGCCCCTAACTCACCGAAACGCCGGCCTTCTTCGGCCTTCATCACACTCATTTCAGCAATATCGGCTCCCGCAACAAACGAACGTCCTTCGCCTGTCAGAATAACCACATCGGTTTCCGGATCGGCTGCAATTTCATCGAATACCCGGTCCAATTCCTGTAAAATCACCGTATTCAATGCATTCAATGCCTCCGGATAATTGATCTTTACCAGACAAACACGATCTTGTTTTTCCAGCATTAATTTTTGATACTCCATGTCCGGGCTTTTATTTGTCAGTTTTCCGGATGTTTGCCAACCTCTCGGTCAGCAACGGAACGATCTGTTTCACATCCCCGACAATTCCCAGGTCGGCAACGTTAAAAATCGGAGCATATTTATCCTTGTTCACAGCAACGATAAATTCCGATTCCTCCATTCCGGCCAAATGCTGAATAGCTCCGGAAATACCCATAGCGAAATACAGATCGGGACGAACGGTTTTCCCGGTTTGGCCAACCTGACGGTCATGAGGCATAACCCCGGCATCCACCATGGCACGTGAAGAAGAAACCTCGGCATTCAGCGTTTCCGCTAATTTTCCGAGCATCTCAAATCCCTCCGTATTACCTACACCACGGCCTCCGGATACGAGAATCTTCGCTTCTGTTATATCGATACGGTTCTTTTGTTCTTTCACCGTCTCGAGAATCCGCACTTTAAATTTCGACTTATCGAAATGAATATTCACCTTCTCTACCGTTCCGGCACGTTGTTCATCTTTCGGTTTCGTGCGCATCACTCCCGGACGTACGGTCGACATTTGCGGCCGGTGTTCTTTACAAATAATCGTCGCCATCAGATTTCCTCCGAATGCAGGACGGGTCATCAGCAAATCCCGTTCATCCGAGATAGCGAGGCCCGTACAATCGGCTGTCAACCCGGTCTCTAAACGGGCGGATAAACGAGGGCCCAAATCCCGGCCGATCGTCGTCGCTCCAATCAGTACGATACTGGGTTTACGCTCATGTACAATCTGTGTAATCGCCTGAGCGTAAGGCTCGGTATTATATTGTACCAGCTCCCGTTCGTCAGCACACAATACGACATCGGCCCCATAAGCGATCAATTCCTGTGCCTGACCCTCCACTTCATAACCCAACAACATCGCCACCACTTTTTCATTCAGGCTATCGGCCAACTCCCGGGCTTTCCCCAATAATTCGATGGCAACTTTCTGAATAACTCCTTCCCGTTGCTCTACGAATACATAAACGTCTTTATATTGAGATTTATCCATCTTCATCAGATTTTAAACTTTAGATTTCACCGGATTATTCCCGGTTTTCCTCTAAAATCATGTATTAAATAATAAATTTCTCTTTCAATTTTTCGATAATAACATCTACAGCTTCGGCCGGTTCCACTTCGAAAACTTTTCCGGCTGCTTTAGCTCCTTTGGTAAAAGACTTCCATACCCGCGTCGGCGAACCGTTCAATCCCAATTTAGCTTCATCCACACTGATATTATTAAAATTCCAGATTTCCACTTCCCGATCGTATGCCTCTACGATTCCCCGCACAGACATATAGCGCGCTTTGTTTGCCGTAGCCAGAACAGTAACGACACAGGGAGATTCCACCTGTACGGTTTGATATCCTTCTTCGGTAGATTTACGGATCGTAAACAACTTGTCACCATCGAATTCCAAATTCTCGACATACGTCACTTGTGGCAAATCGAGATGCTCGGCAATCTGAGGTCCTACCTGCGCCGTATCTCCATCGATCGCCTGCCGGCCGGTAATGACCAGGTCGAAATCCAGCATCCGTAAAGCACCGGCAATAGCATTCGACGTAGCCAATGTATCTGCACCGGCAAACTTACGGTCGCTCAAATGAATCGCCCGGTCGGCTCCCATGGCAAAAGCTTCACGCAAAATATCGTCGGCCTGAGGCGGTCCCATCGTAATAACGGTTACCTGCGCACCATATTTATCTTTCAAGGCCAAAGCCATTTCCAATCCACCTTTATCGTCGGGATTCATAATGCTAGGTACACCATCCCGTATCATTGTTCCTGTTACCGGATCGAGTTTGATCTCTGTCGTATCAGGTACTTGTTTTATACAAACTACTATTTTCATGTATTCTCTTTTTATAAGTTCAATGCGGAAAACATTATTATTTCAATAGAGCAGCAGCAATCACCATCCGCTGTACTTCAGAGGTTCCCTCATAAATCTCCGTAATCTTGGCATCTCTCATCATCCGTTCGACCGGATACTCACGGGTATATCCATACCCTCCGTGGAACTGTACGGCTTTTGTCGTCACTTCCATCGCTGTTTCAGCAGCAAATAACTTAGCCCGTGCCGAATCGACAGAGTAAGGGATTTTCCTGTCTTTCTTCCAGGCAGCCGTCCGCACCAACAAACGGGCAGCTTCGATCTTGGCATTTAAATCGGCCAACTGAAATTGGGTATTCTGAAATTGTCCGATAGAGCGTCCGAACTGTTTCCGTTCTTTCACATATTTTATTGTCTCATCCATGGCTCCCTGAGCAATTCCCAAGGCCTGTGAAGCAATTCCCATACGTCCGCCATCGAGCGTCTTCATCGCAATTTTAAATCCTTCACCCGGTTTACCCAGCATATTTCCTTTAGGCACAATACAATTTTCAAAAATCAACTCACAGGTTGCGGATCCCCGGATCCCCATCTTTTTCTCTTTTTTACCGATGGAAAATCCCGGAAAATCCCGTTCAACGATAAAAGCAGAGATTCCTCGTGTACCCTGCGACTTATCGGTCATCGCCATAACAATGTAAACGTGTGCATAAGCTGCATTCGTAATAAATATTTTGGACCCGTTGAGCACATAATGATCCTCTTCAGCAACAGCCATCGTCTGCTGGGCAGAGGCATCGGTACCTGCATTCGGTTCGGTCAGACCAAAAGCTCCGATCCATTCTCCCGAACATAATTTGGGTAAATATTTTTTCCGTTGTTCTTCATTTCCGAATTCATAGATCGGAGAAGCACACAAAGAGGTATGGGCAGAAACAATAACCCCGGTCGTTGCACATACCCGGGACAATTCCTCTACAGCCATAGAATACAATACGTTATCACCACCGGCTCCGCCATATTCCACCGGGAAAGGGATACCCATAATCCCCAGTTTCGCCATTTTTTCTACCGTTTCTGGAAGCTTCTCACCAACTATGAGACTGACCAGAAAGAACTGAAGCTGCAATTGATCAATGAGCTTTTCGATTATATGGAGTCCAATATTCCAGACTGGGAGAACAATCATTATGTCCGATATTCACTTCCGCCACATATTGGGCGACTGCTCTGTCTTT
>ERZ773130.3425-NODE-3425-length-10376-cov-2.679876_pt1 | contig 10376 bp, 4 predicted proteins | sample MGYA00511919_ERZ773130 | MGnify/ENA primary metagenome ERZ773130 (study PRJEB29015, sample SAMEA2737851) | human gut metagenome | biome: human gut; feature: human-associated habitat; material: faeces | place: China | collected 2012 ...
ACATGCGATAATCCGCTATAAAGCTCTTGACGAATGCTTCGGCAATCGTTACAAGGAGTTTGCCATCTTGGATTTGGTCCAGGCCTGCAACGACAAACTTTATTCTGCAACCGGCGATAGCAAATACTTGGTTGATATCCGTCGCGACGGCGATGCCCATAATGGAATAAAAAAGCGTCAGGAGTATCTTGATATCAAGCATATGGAGTCGGAAGCCGGATGGAGTATCGAACTTGAAAAATTTCGCAACGACCGCAACGAACAATGTTACCGCTATAAAGATCCGGACTTTTCCATTACTCAAATGCCGCTGACATCTGAGGAATTTGACCATCTTAAGGAGACAATTCTTATGCTGGGCCGCTTTCAAGGGATGCCGCATTTCGAATGGATGGAGGATTTGCTAGTGCACCTTGAAGATAAGTTCGGACTTCGCGGCACCACAAAACCTGTTATGGGCTTCGATCAGAATGTGGATTTCACCGGATTGAAGCACATTAATCCACTCTTCGGTTACATCACTCAGAAGCAACCTATATTGGTAAACTATCACACTGCTCGCGGAGTCAAGCATCTCTGGACCATTCATCCTTATTATTTGAAGGAATTCAATAACCGCAGGTTTCTTTTCGGTTGGTGTGAGGATTTGGGCTTGATTACCAACTTAGCCCTCGACCGTATCGACTCATTTGAGGCGGCTAACAGCGAGTTTCGCGAGAACGCCGATATTGATTTCGAAGAATTCTTCGATGACGTTGTCGGCGTCACCATACCTGACTCCCCGGTAGAATCTGTAGAACTGAAATTTTCTCCCTCCCGTTTCCCTTATATAAAAAGCAAGCCGATTCACATGACCCAGCGCTATCCCGATCCCGAGAACGGCGTTGTTGAAATCAGGGTCAAAGTGAATAAGGAACTTGAGACTCTCATCCTTTCCTACGGTAACGACGTAGAAGTTCTCTCACCGCAATCGCTGCGAGATTCCATTGCGTCCCGGCTTGAAAGCGCTTCACAACTTTATAAAAACTGAGCATCATGGCTACCCCACAAGAATTAGGCACACTCATATGGAATATCAAGGAACTCATACGTGATGACTACAACGACAAGGATGTAGATCAGGTATTGCTTCCCTTCACTTTGCTTCGCCGACTCGACTGCGTGTTTGAGCCATACCGGCAGGTGGTTGAATCATGCAAACAGACTTTGCTGCGCATTAATCCCGATGTCAATCTCGACGAACATCTGCCACAGATGGTAAAAGCGCGAACCAAGAATGCTCTTCGCTTTTACAACAGCTCAGGGTTCTCGCTCAGCAACCTCATCGACAACCCGGCGGCGATTGCTGACAATTTCAAGACTTATCTTGACGGTTTCTCGCCAAACGTCCGTGATATTCTAAAAAACTTTACTGCCTCTACCGGTGGAACTCTATCGGCAATCTATACCCGTTTGGCAGAAAAAAACTTGCTTTTGTTGGTGGCTAAGGAGTTTGCAATAAACATCGACCTTCATCCCGACAAGGTCGACAACCATGCCATGGGCCTCATCTTCGAGATGGTAATTCGTTACACTAAGGAAGCAACCGGCGAAAAGGCAGGTCAGTTCTATACTCCCCGCGACATAGTCCGTTTGCTCGTGAGGCTTGTGCTCAGCGGACAGGAGCACAAACTTGCGGAGAGCGGCCGTGGTTATAGAATGCTCGACCCATGCTGCGGCACCGGCGGTATGCTTACTGTTGCCCGCGAATATATCGATGAAATTGCAAGCCATGCCAATGTCGACAAGACCGACCTAAAGCTTTGTGGTCAGGAACTCAATGAGCAGACCTATGCCATTTGCAAGGCTGACATGCTGATGAAGGGCGAGGATGACGACGGGATACGTCTCGGTAATACCCTAAACGATGATAAGTTTCAGGGTGACACTTTTGACTTCATGATTACCAATCCTCCCTTCGGCGTGGACTGGAAAAAAGTAGAAGAATCCGTAAAGAATGAATCAGAGATAAAAGGCAGCCGTTTTGCTCCTGGCCTCCCGGCCACATCCGATGGTTCGTTGCTATTCCTTCTGCATCTCATCCACAAGATGAACAAGCAGACAGGCTCGCGTATAGGTATCGTGCTGAATGCATCACCCCTCTTTAACGGCGACGCCGGCTCTGGATGGAGCAATATACGCAAACATATCATTGACCGTGACCTTCTTGATGCCATCGTAGCTCTCCCGAGCAACATTTTCTTCGGAGCTTCCATTGCCACATACCTGTGGATTCTCGATAACAAAAAACCAATGGAGCGAAAAGGAAAGGTCATCTTCATTGACGCAAGCCATCAGAAACTGGCTACGCCTATGCAGCGATCCCTAGGCGACAAACGATATGAGGTTGGCGACCAACTTGCCAGGGATATAGTCAGCGATTACGCAGCCTTCATTCCCAAAAGCCGTGAGATTGATGGCGAGGAAGTATCGGTTGTTAAAATTCTTGATGTCGATGATTTCCGCTATACCAAAGTCACAGTGGAGCGTCCACTGCGTCTTGGTTATGATGAAATCAGCAAACGTATAGCCGAAATTGAGAAAGCAGTGCAGGAAGCGCACAACCTTCCCAAGCCCAAGCAGATTATGAAGGATGCCGACCTTAAACTCCTTCACGACGTAGCAAAGGTCATCAAGCAGACCGGACGACCTCTTGGTGACAGCGAACTTTTCGCTTTGCTGAAAGCGAAGGACATCAAGGTCACTGCTACGGGCATAAAACTCATCCGCAAATGGCTGAGTAAGGTCAATCCATTGATGCAACCGGTGCATGAGAACCCATATAAGTACGACAGTCAGATACTTCCCGACACAGACCTCCGTGATTATGAACTGATACCGTTTAATGAAGACATTCAGGAATACTTTGAGCGCGAGGTATTACCTTTCGCCGAGGATGCATGGATGGATCGAGACAAAGACAAGGAGGGTGTGGAGTTTCCCTTCACCAAACTCTTCTATGTCTATCGCCCTGCTGAGGATCCCGATGCAATAATAGAAAAGTTGCGCCAACTTGAAGGCTCCTTCAATGAAGATCTCAACTCACTCTTAGCTGACTAACGCCATGGAACAGTATAAAAAATACAAAGATTCCGGTGTCGATTGGATTGGTGAGATTCCGAGTCATTGGGATGTCGCTCCACTGAAAAGAGCTCTAACATTAAATAACGGTTGCGATTATAAGCATCTAATATCAGAAGATGGTTATCCAGTATTAGGATCAGGCGGTCAATTTGCATATGCATCTGACTATTTGTACGATGGAGAGGTCTTGTTGTTAGGACGGAAAGGAACGATTGACAGGCCTATGTACTTCAAAGGCAAGTTTTGGACTGTCGACACTATGTTTTATGGTGTCTCGAAAGATAATGCAGATGTTAAATATCTATATTATCAAGCCATTACATTCCCATTTGATTATTATGCCACAGCTACGGCTTTACCAAGCATGAAAGGCTCAGATTTGGAGAATAATCCAATTTGCCTTCCACCTTTGGCTGAGCAGAAAAAAATTGCGAAGTATCTTGATGAGAAGTGCGGGAAAATAGACAGTATGATTGAGCAGATTGGTAAGAAGATAGCCCTATACGAGCGCCTTCGGCGCGCCATTATCACCAAAGCCGTCACAAGAGGTTTGGAAAAAGACCCTCAGCTTAAGGACTCAGGCAATGAGCGTCTTGGACAAATTCCGACACGATGGAATTTAAGCTGTGTGGGCAAGCATTTTCAAGTTATTCTCGGGAAAATGCTTTGCCCAAAGCCATTAGATTCAACATATACGCTAAATCCGTATTTTTGCGCTGGTGACGTCCATTTCGATGGAGTAAATAAGGACAATCTGAAAGAAATGTGGTTATCGCCAAGTGAAAAAGAAAAATATTTGGTAAAGGATGGAGACCTTCTAATTGTTGAAGGCGGTGCCGGTGCCGGCGGATGCGCAAATGTCACAATTCAGGATGGAGAAGAATATTATATTCAAAACTCAATCTTAATTGTTAGACATCCTCAAAATTCTACAGTTTATCTAAAATATCTTATTGAATCTTTAGTACGGGATGGATATATTGATGATGTCTGCAATATTGCCACTTTTGCACATTTTACAAAAGATAAAGTCTGCAGAGTTCCTTATCCTACAATGTCTGTTGAAGAACAACACAAAATTGCGGAATATCTTGATAAGAAATGTTCGAAGATAGATAGTTCTATATCTAAATATATCAAGCAGAAGGAGCTGCTTGAGCGATATCGCAAGGCTCTGATTGCGCAGGTGGTCACCGGCAAGAGACGTGTTTGTGAGCCGATATTCGACTATCCAAACACCACTCAGATGCCTCCGGCTATGGCCGCTGAAGAAAATATTTAGTGTGCACGACTATTACACACTCATATCGGAACTTTGCATTAAAAACCCAAAGAAAAGCATTATGGCAACACCGAACGAGACTATTTTTGAAGAGACTATCGCCAACTATCTTGGTCAGTCACCCCTCTATATACAACGCCAACGGCAGGATTTTGACATCAACCGCATGGTCGATGCCGAAATGCTACTTCGTTTCCTCCAAAAACAGGATTCTTGGAGTCGCCTTGTCAGAGACTTCCGCAACGAGCGCGAGGCTCTTGATGAGGTGATTGATGAAATCAATCGTCAGGTACTTCAGCGTCAGGTTCCGCTCCTGACGCTTCTCCACAAAGGAATTACGGTGCGAGGTCGCAAACTCCGCCTCTTACAGTTCAAACCTGACCGCAACGAAACTGAATCAGAGTGGTGGCAGCTCTATCAGGAGAACCGCTTCGGTGTTATGCGCCAGTTCCGTTACTCGACTCAGGCTGCCGACCATAATAACGAAATTGACCTCGCCATAACTGTAAACGGGCTTCCCATCATTACTATGGAACTCAAAAACGAGACCACCGACCAGAATGTCACACATGGTATGGAGCAGTATCGTAAGGCTCGCAATCCGCAAAACCATATTCTACGTTCATGTCTGGTGCATTTCGTAGCCGACAACAACCGCGTGATGATGACTACCCGCCTGGCAGGTCCCGACACTCGCTTCCTGCCTTTCAATAAGGATACAAAGAACGAGCAAGTGGAAGGCAAATATGCCACTTATTATCTATGGGAGCAGATTCTACAGGCAGACTCGCTGCTGAACCTAATCCAGCATTTCATAAAATGGCAACCTTCCAAGAAAAGTGGAGAACCGGGATCTTATATATTCCCACGTTATCATCAGCTTCGCGCAGTTCGCGCCATCCTTTCCGACCTTGGTGAGAAAGGCGTCGGCGAGAACTATCTGATTCAGCATTCTGCCGGTTCCGGCAAGACCAAATCGATGGCGTGGCTGGCGCATCAGCTTGCCAATATGCAGCGTCCCGACGGTGAAGGCCCGATGTTTGATTCCGTTATAATGGTTACCGACCGAATAGTGCTGGATCGTAACATTGCTAAGGAAATCAAGGGCTTTGAAGAAGTAAGCGGTACAGTGAAAGATATCCGCAAAGGATCCAAGAATCTGGCAAAGGCACTTGAAGAGGGACACCGCATCATCATTTCTACGGTGCAGAAATTCAATTTTGCCCTCCCTCACATCAATAAACTCAAGGGCTCTCGCTTCGGCGTCATTATTGACGAAGCACACACAGCTCTTGGTAAAGAAGCTGCGAAGGACATCCGTATGAGCCTTACCTCAAAGGAAGACTGCGACCGCTCGATAGAAGAGTTTGAGATTGAGACCGACGACCTCGATGACAAGAAACTTGCAGAAATTCAACTCGCTCGCAAGCTCCAGATGGGTCACATCAGCTACTTCGCCTTTACTGCAACGCCGAAGCCGGCCACCTATGCCCTATATGGAAAAGATGGCAAAGCCTTTGATTATTACACCATGCGTCAGGCTATCGAAGAAGGATTCATCCTCGATGTCCTCCAAAATTACATGACCTTCAAACAGATGTTCGAACTTGTCGAAGGTGCAGTAATCACCGAAGATGAGAAGAAAGAATATGACAAGGCCAATGCTCTCAAGGTGCTGATGTCTTACGTCAACGAACATCCTTATACGCTTGGATACAAAGCGGAAATGATTGTCCGATACTTCATGGATCGGACATCTAGCCGTATGAACGGACAGTCCAAGGCGATTGTAGTAACGGCATCGCGGGCAGATGCCATTCGGTATAAGCAGGCTGTTGACAGAGTTCTTCACGACAAATATAGCGATGCTACAAAAAGTCTTGTGGCTTTCTCCGGCAGTGTAGAACTGAACGAGCACAAATATACCGAAGAGAGCATCAACGGTTTCGGTATCAAATATAATGCCATAGCCGAAGCATTCAACACTCCGGAATACCGCATACTGATTGTGGCCAATAAGTTCCAAACTGGCTTCGACCAACCGCTGCTCCACACCATGTTCGTCGACCGGACGCTCGGCGGCGTACAGTGCATCCAGACTTTATCGCGTCTGAACCGCTGCCATCCGGCCAAGCAGGACACTCTTGTAATTGACTTCCGCAATACCTTCGAGGATGTTCAGCGAGCCTTTGAACCCTATTACGAGCGCACCTCGATGGAAGGCACTTTCGATGTTCGCCGCCTCTACGACCTCAAAATGGACATCGAAAACTACAAGGTCTTCACTGAAGATAATGTCAAGGATGTAGTATCTGTGCTTCTTGACCCTGAGAAAGACCCGGTGGTGCTGACACCGCTGATGAACCGTATAATCGACAGCAATGTCGTGCCTATGGAGAAGGAAGAACAGCAGAAGCTTCGCAAATATGTGAATCGCTATATCCGTCAGTATGGCTTGCTCTCACAGATAATGCCGTTCCTCGATGTAGAGCTGGAACGCTTCTACATGTTCTGCAAGCTTTTCTATAAGTTCCTTCCCTACGACAAGGAGACTCTTCCCGTAGAGCTGCTAAACAAGATTGACCTCAACAAATTCAAAATTCAGCTTGAAGAAGAGGGCGCAATCGTACTTGAAGAAGGAGACAAGACAGTGAACGCTCCTAACGGAACTTCCGTTTCTGGAGGCTCTGAGCGTGAACAAGCCACGCTGGCAGCACTACTCCATGAACTCAACGAGCCATATGAAGGATTCCTGACCGAAAAAGACAAGGTAATATATGCCATTGTAGAGGAGATGAAGGAAGATCCCGAACTAATCCGCGCATTTCAAGTAGGTAACACTAAGGAAGTGCTTCGCGACCGCGTCAAGCAGTCATTTACCAACAAGGCATATGACAAGGTCGACAAATACCTCGACCTCATAGAGACCCTCAACAATAACCCGGAGTTTGGAGCAAACTTCTTCGATGTTATCTGTACTATCATGACGGAATACACCGCTACGTCGCCACGTCCACTATACGACAAAGCTTTGTTGAAGGACGCTCTCGAAGACGCATTCAGCGATGATTTCGAACCCTTATGCGGTGTTTACTTCCGCGACCTCGACGAGGTGCTTGATTGCTTCATGGCGATTCTCGAAGCACAAACCACAGACGGCGCCCTTAACGGTTTGACCGACATCGTCAAGGATACGCTTAACAACTACTATCGCGGCACAGACCTGCGTCCGATTGACCTCCGTTCATTCCTCGAAACACTGACAATCAAGTTTGAGGGCTACCTACGCAAGGTCTACCTTCTCCGTGAAGGGCATGAAGTGCCCATGGTTGTTGATGCTGAAACCGGGCTTTCAAAGCGCGGAGGTCTCAAACATACCATGAAGCAGTTCCGTCAACTCTGGGGATTGTATAGCCAAACTGACGACCGCTATGCTCGCTTCAAATCCTACTACGACATCTTATGCCAGTGGCGCAACGAAAGCGGTCATCTTGCCATCAATATCACTGACGATGACCTCAAACTCGGTCTTCATCTTATCACCGCTCTATATATCTATTCCGCGATGATTAGCCAAAGTGAACTTGAAGCCAACGGCTTCTATGCCGAGTAACTATAAGCTATATTACAGATGAAAGCAAAAGTATTTCAAGATACTTTCGAAGACATTGTGAAAAAACAATGTCAGCTGAAGAAGAACCCTATCATCATAGTTTCGGGATTATCGGACTATATCGATTTCTTTCAATATGAGGATCATATAGCTGACATCCCTACCTTTGACGAAGAAGGGAACACAGACTATTTCGACAAAACCTGGTTCTTCAACATCTTTACAAGAATTGGGCAGGCAGAGGATTATATCATTGTCTCCCATCAACAATATGCTTATATTATTGAGAACATCAACAGTGAATATTTCTCAGATAGAGCAATACTCTTATATGACAATTTAAGAACGCTCTATCCATTATATCCGGATGACTATATTGAGAAAAAGACAGCAAAATCAGAGCTGATCACTGCTTCCTGTTTACCAATCAGAGCAATTCAAGATTGGTGAGAAATTCTACTACTCATTGAAGAGATTGGATGAAGATGTAGTCGCTCTTCCTTTCTTTACAAAGGAACGGGATCTGACTGCTGCCGGCTTCCGATATTGTAATGATGCAGTCGTTGATATCTCGACCAACCCTTATGCCATAGACTATTTTATCAACGAATGCTTGGAACATAATGACTTTTCTCGAAAATTCATTGTCAAGACGTTCCCTAAGCAACCGCTGAACAAAAATATTGACAAAGAACTGCGAATTGCTAATTATATGCTTTCGCTATATGGCGGCGGTATATTCAGCGAACAGGAGCAGTCTATTTCAAAGGAGTACGAACCCTCAAATGATGCATTACGGTTATTGCATACATATTGGGGTGAAAAAGCTGAGTTTAGATCTATCAATGTATATGACAATCCTGACTATGGCAACAAGGTTACGCCATTGTCTCAAGGAGTAATCGTTGATACCATTATAAATGAATTTAAGACCGGACATGCCGGACTTACTCCCAGAGATATCTTCATTACAGCACCTACTGGCGCTGGTAAGTCCTTGCTATTCCAAATCCCGGCCTTTTATGCTGCTGAGAATGGTGATATAACAATCGTGGTATCGCCCTTAAAAGCGTTGATGACAGATCAGGTCGCAAATCTCAAAGGTGAACGGAACTACTCAAAGGTGGCATTCATAAATAGCGACCTCAATTTTATAGATAGAGAAAGCATTATACAACAATGCAAAGATGGAGATATTGATATTCTGTATCTTTCTCCTGAATCTCTGCTATCATACGATATCCGGTTCTTCATCGGTGAAAGGAATCTGGGCCTTCTAATTATTGATGAAGCTCACCTCATTACAACATGGGGGCGTGATTTCCGCGTAGATTATTGGTTTTTGGGGAATCACATCAACAAGATACGTAAATATGGCAATTATACCTTCCCATTGGTCGCACTGACAGCAACTGCTGTTTATGGTGTACGTGGTGCGAATGGTGTAATCATAATCAAAACAAAGCCGGGTAAAATAGGTAAACCGACAATTAGTGCTGATTATTATGAATCATTTACCCGTTTCACTAAAATGGTGGATTTGACAGATGGTGTCTCTTATATGAAGGCGGCTAATGAAGCGTTAAGAAATGATGGACTGGCAACTAAATTTACAGATTCACAAATCCAGAATACAATCTTAGGTAAAGACCAGTATCTGTATCCGAATGTGGACTGGCTGAATGAGATATTTAATGATTGGGGACACAATCGTCGTGTTAACGTGAATGTACGTGGTGGTAGTGAGAAAGTTTCATACTACGCTTCGGTCAGCTACTTCAATGAGACTGGTATGACAGTGACAGATAAGAGCATCAATACCTTTGATTCAAAGATGAAGTATAGCCGCTATAACTTTACTACCAATCTGAGTATCGATGTGACTCCGACAACTAAAGTGGAAATTGGTGCTCAGGGTTATCTGGGTGAAGGTAATTATCCGGCCATATCTTCCAAAGACTTGTATAATGCTGCTATGTCCATTTCTCCGGTAGAATATCCGAAAATGTTCTTTATTAACGGTGAGGCATATATTCCGGGGCGTTCCACCAATAACAACTTCAACAACCCTTATTCACAAGCTACACGTCGTGGATATGATAATCTGACCAAGAATCAGATTTATTCTAATTTACGCATTACGCAAGACCTGGATATGCTTACTAAGGGATTGAAATTGACAGCTATGTACGCATTCGATGTATATAATGAAATACATGTTCATCAGGATCGTGCAGAGTCTACTTATTATTTCTTGGATACGAATGTTCCTTATGACTTGGACGGACAGCCGATTCTGCAAAGAATCTATACGGGCACCAATGTCTTGAGTTATAAGCAGGAAACGAGTGGTAATAA
>ERZ773130.3426-NODE-3426-length-10370-cov-9.240620_pt1 | contig 10370 bp, 9 predicted proteins | sample MGYA00511919_ERZ773130 | MGnify/ENA primary metagenome ERZ773130 (study PRJEB29015, sample SAMEA2737851) | human gut metagenome | biome: human gut; feature: human-associated habitat; material: faeces | place: China | collected 2012 ...
AGTACCCCATGTCCCTGTTCGTCAAGCTGTCCATGGACGGTGATACCGGCTTTGCCTGGAACCGTATCCTGGCCCTGTCCCTGATCTCCATCCTGCCGCAGCTGATCGTTTTCTTCTGTGCACAGGATCAGTTCGTCGAAGGTATCTCCGCCGGTGCTGTCAAGGGCTAAGCACCCCCTCTGCGGACAGAACCATTGACTTTCGATGAATAAGCAACGCCCCCTGTGCTGCGCACAGGGGGCGTTGTTCTTATCCGCGGTGGCTCTTGCGGTATTGCAGCGGCCCCGTTCCCATCGTCTCGCGGAACACGCGGCGGAAATGGGCGGCGGAGGCAAAGCCGGTCTGCTCGGCCACAGCGCTGATGTTCAGGTCAGTGCTCTCCAGCAGGCGCTGGGCAGCCTCAATGCGGCGGCCATTGATGTAATCCACAATGGACTGGCCCGTGACCCGCCGGAACAGCCGGCTCAGGTAATAGGGCGACAGGTAGAACCGCGCAGCCACATCTGTCAGGGAGAACTTCTGCTGGTAGTTGGCTGCAAGGTAAGCGCAGATCTGCTCCACCGTCTCGTTGCGGGGGCGGATGTCCTGCCTTTCACTGCGGCACTCCTGCTCCACATAGTGCAGGATGAGGGCCAGATAGATCATGCCGGGGCTTTCCGGCTCGCTTTCGGCGCTCTGCATCATGCCCAGCAGAGTGCGCAGGCGGCCTGACCACTGCACCGGGCCGTACAGAGCCGTTTGTTCTCCCGGCTCAAACAGCGGCATGAAATCCCGCTGCATCAGGTTCTTGAGCGCCGGGAGAATGCCCGCAGGGAACCGGCAGCCGATGAGCTCAGGGGCAATGTGGCCCGCCTGCTGCAGCAGGCCCCCGCCGGGGCCCAGCAGCAACACACAGCCCGGGTTCACCAGCAGGCTCTCGCCGCCCCGCACCAGCGTAAAGCTGCCGCCGGACACCAGAATGATCCGGCAGATCTCCTCCTCAGCCAGCTCATACTGGTCGGTCTGGAACCGCAGCGCCTTTGCCGTTACCCGGCCGCTCCATTTTTCCCATTCTGCTTTCATCCGCACACCCCATTCAACAGTTTCTTTTCCTCAGTGTACCATGCCTGCCACCTGCGGGCAACCCATAATTCTTTCAACATCCAAGGAGGCATCCTGTTTATGAAGCTTTCCCTGATTCGTTCCATGACCCGCAGTGCCGTGTTTGAGCTGGAAAACGGCCTGTGCTACCGTCCGGCACATCCCTTCACCGTTCAGCTGAACGGTGAGACTGTTTACACCGCCTGCGAGACCAACGTGTTCTCCCTGTTCAGCCTGCTGCCCGGCACCCCCTACACGATTGCCGTACAGGCTGAGGGCGAGACCCTGACCCTCGATTTCACCACTGAGGCTGAGACCTTCTTTGTGGACGCATCCCGCTACGGCCTGGTGGCCGACGGCACCACCGACAACACCGGCAAGCTGCAGGCTGCCCTTTCCACCTGCCCCAAGGGCGGCACGATTTATGTGCCCGCCGGCCGCTACCGCACCTCCAGCCTGTTTATGAAGAGCTGCACCACCCTCTACCTGGAAAAGGGCGCTGTACTGCTGGGCGACAACGACCGCACCCACTACCCCATCCTGCCCGGTGTCATCCCCAGTGAGAATGAGGTGGATGAATACTACCTGACCGGCTGGGAGGGCAACCCGCTGGACAGCTTTGCTGGTCTGCTGAACATCACGCAGGTGCACGACGTGGTGGTGACCGGCGAGGGCACGCTGGACTGCGATGCCCAGAACGGCGACTGGTGGATCAACCAGAAGGTCAAGCGGATCGCATGGCGGCCCCGCGCGGTGGCTGCGGTGGACAGCGAGAATGTCTGCCTGCACGGCATCACAGTGCAGAACAGCTACTCCTGGACCATCCACCCCATCTTCGTCAAGCACCTGGACCTGCTGAACTTCAACATCAACAACCCCTACAACGCCCCCAACACCGACGGCATCGACCCCGAGAGCTGCGAGTACACCCGCATCATCGGCGCGAACATCCACGTGGGTGACGACTGCATTGCCATGAAAGCCAGCAAGGTGTTCCTGGGCATGAAGCTGAAAAAGAGCTGCGAACACACCATCATCCGGAACTGCCTGCTGGACAAGGGCCATGGCGGCATCGTCATCGGCAGCGAGATGAGCGGCGGCGTGAAGGATATGGTGGTGACCCAGTGCCTGATGGACCACACCGACCGCGGCCTGCGGGTCAAGACCCGGCGCGGCCGCGGCAACACCGCCGTCATCGACGGGCTGGTGTTCCGCAATGTGGAGATGCGCGGTGTCAAGGCTCCCTTTGTCATCAACATGTTCTATTTCTGTGACCCGGACGGCCACGGCCCCTATGTCCAGTGCCGCGATGCCATGCCGGTGGATGAGTACACCCCCAAGCTGGGCAGCCTGACCATGGAGGATATCGTGGCTACCGACGCACAGTTCGCGGGCTGCTACTTCGACGGCCTGCCTGAGCAGCCCATCGAGCGCATCTCCATGAAGAATGTCACCATCACCTTTGACCCCAACGCCGAAGCCGGTCAGGCCGCCATGGCGGACAACCGCCCCAACGTGAAAAAGCTGGCCATCTACGCGGAGAACGTCAAGGAGATCGACCTGCACAACGTCAAGATCACCGGCTACGAGGGCGAGCGCCTGCGCTTTGCCAATGTCGGCCATTTCGAGGAGGACTGACCCATGACCCATGAAGAAATTCTCACCCTGCTGGGCGACTATGTGGACTACCTGATCGCCAATTCCAGCGCCGAAGCCCCCATGTGGAACATTGAAAAGGTGCGCAGCGGCAAGCCCAACAAGTGGAACTACATCGACGGCTGCATGATCACGGCCTGCCTGAGCCTGTACAAGACCACCGGGGACGAGAAGTACCTGAGCTTCTCCAAGGACTTCATCGACTTCTTTGTGCAGGAGGATGGCTCCATCAGGACCTATGACCCCAAGGAGTACAACCTGGACAACGTGAACCAGGGCAAGAACCTGTTCACCCTGTACGACATCTTCGGGGACGAGAAGTACCGCCGGGCCATCGACACCATCCGCAGCCAGCTGCTCACCCAGCCCCGCACCAAGGAGGGCAACTTCTGGCACAAGGATATCTACCCCTGGCAGGTCTGGCTGGACGGCACCTACATGGCCCAGCCCTTCTACATGGAGTACGAGACCCGCTACAACAAGATGCAGGGCTGCATTGACAGCTACAAGCAGTTTATGAACATCAAGAAGCACATGCGGGACGAAAAGACCGGCCTGTACTACCACGGCTACGACGAGAGCCGCCAGATGTACTGGGCTGACCCCGTGACCGGCTGCAGCCCCAACTTCTGGCTGCGGGCCATGGGCTGGTTCATGGTGGCCATGGTGGATGTGCTGGAGCGGATGGACGAGCAGCTGTACAACGAGTACCGCGGCATCATGGCCATGCTCAAGCAGACCATTGAGGATGTGCACAAGTTCCAGGATGAGGAGACCGGCATGTTCTGGCAGGTGATGGATCACCCCGGCGTGGAGGGCAACTACCTTGAGACCAGCGGCACTGCCCTGTTCGCCTATGCGGTGCTCAAGGGCGTGCGCCTGGGCTACCTGCCCAAGCGGATGGCTGCCTGGGCTGAGAAAGCCTTCTACGGCACCTGTGACAAGTACCTCTCCAAGAACCCGGACGGCAGCCTGCAGCTGGATGGCATCTGCCTGGTGGCAGGTCTGGGCGGCAAGGACCACCGCGACGGCTCCCTGGCCTACTACTTCAGTGAGCCTGTGGTCTGCAACGATGCCAAGGGCGTAGGCCCCCTGGTGCTGGCCTACACCGAGATGATCGCCCGCAAGTAATACACGACACAGCAAAAAGCGAACCGCCATGGTGACAGATGCCATGGCGGTTCGCTTTTACACTTTTTCTTCGAGCACCCATCGTCCGGGTGCACATTCAGTATACCCGGACAGGTGCCCCCTGTAAAAGGTATCTTTTGTATTGCTGTGATATGTTTTTTGTATGGCTCACACTTCCGTGTGGGAGGCCGCGCTGTTGTCCTCATTTTCCTCATCGAGGTCCGGGCCGGTGCCCTCGTCCAGATCAAGGCGCAGGCGGCCGCTTTCCTCATCGGTCAGGTCCCGTTCCTGCCGGGCATCGTATTCGATCCAGAACTCCCCCCGGCGCAGGGCAAAATCAAAGGCTGCCATCAGGCAGGCTCCGCCAAAGGCGCTGACCATCAGCACGATGCAGAGGAGCACCGAGAGAAAATCGTACTTCCAGCGCTGAGGCCTTGCGGCAAAATACAGCACCTCGCACCCCAGCAGGATCAACCCTGCCGCCGGGGCGATCTTCAGCGCAAGCTCCCAGTTGAAATGCGGCACAAAGAAATAGCAGAGGAACAGCACGCCGCAGACGATCAGGCAGACTCCCAGCGTCAGGGTGCCCACCCGGCGCACCGGGGCGTTTTCCGGGGCCTTGAAGGCCGGGGTCTCTGCTGTGTCATTCTTCTTCTCGTCCATCGTCTTCATCCTCCGGGTCAAGGGTCACCTCACCGGTCGTATCCGGCTCTGCCTTGCGGGCAAAGTGATCCAGCAGGCTGGGCATCTTCTTTTCAGGCTGATACTCCTGAAAATCGGTCTCCTCCGGGGCGGCGGCTTCCGGGGCAGCTTTCTTTGCTCTGGGGCCCCGCACCAGCCAGATGCCGCACAGGATCAGTGCCACGCAGAGCACCACCTCGGGCAGTTGATCCATCACCAGATAGATGGCCCGCCATACCGGAGCCTTCTGGCCCCAGCGCCACAGGATATCGCCCAGCGTGTTCATAATGATCTGCTCATAGGCGATCAGCGCACCGATGGCGATCAGGCACCAGCCCACCAGCTTGTGGCTGTCCATCATCATCCGGGCAAGGCGCTTGTCCTGCGGGTCGAAGTGGACCAGATAATCGTCCTCCGGGGCGGTGCCCATGCTGATCTGGGCACGCAGATTGAAGGTGTCGAAAAAGCTGTACATGAACACCACCAGCAGCGTAAACACGACGGGCGGGATCAGTACGGATGCCATGCCGATGGCAGCAGCCATCAGCACCAGCGAAAGGCCGCGCTTCATATATCCCTGATACATCTGGCCTGCGCCCGGGATAAAGGCGAACAGCAGGGTCAGGATGCCATTTTTCTTCATAATCGTTCCCTCATTTCTCAGTATTTGGGGTATTGCCCGCAATCTTATCGGTCACATCCGTGAGCAGCTTGTGGAGCAAAGAGGAGCCTTCGCCGACATAGCGGCGGTCCTGTTTCGTCTCCACGGGTCTCCCCAGCTGTTCCGGCGCGGCCTGCGGCCGGTCGTCCTCAATGGGGCGGTATTGCGGGGTGTTCTCCGGGGCCGGGTCATTCTGGCCGGGTTCCCAGAGCTGGCTCTGGTCGGTCTCCAGCACGGTCTCCCGCCCGGCACCATACTGGATGATCTGCTGCAGCGCCCCGCTCCGCCACAGGGTCAGGGCCAGCACAGCGGCCACACCGGCCACGGCAGCCCTGCCATAGGTATTCTGCATCAGGCGGGCCCAGATCGTGCCCATCACCGCGCCCTGCATGCTCCTTGGCGGTTTTTCCAGTGCATCGGCGGTCAAAAGGGCCGTGTAGCGGTCCATGCACTGGTCACAATAAGAGAGATGTTCGGCGGCTTCCAGCCTGCCCAGCTCATCCAGCCGGCCATCCATCATGGCCCGGAAGCCCGCGTCGGTCATGCAGCCATCTTCACGAAACAATTCCATCTTCGCTCCTCCTTTCCTGACGGATCTGCTCCGCCAGCATTTTCTTTGCCCGGTAGATCTGCGCCTCCACCGTCTTTTGGGGCCTGCCGCAGAGGGCTGCCGCCTCGGCGGCGGTGCGGCCCTCCAGCAGCATCAGGCGGCAGGGGGTGCGGTACGGCTCCCGCATCCCCAGGATCTTCCCGGTCAGGGTCTCCTCGCTCATGGCATCCAGCACCTGCTGCTCCGGGTCAGAGCCGGGCGGCGCGCCTTCCAGTGCAAGGATATCATCTCCCGGGGTGTTCACCCGGCGCACCCACGCACTGCGCAGGTAGTCCTTGGCTTTGTTGGAAGCGATACGCGCCAGCCACTGCTTTTCGTACCCGGGCGGGCAGCGGTCAATGGCCCGCCATGCGGCCAGAAAAGTCTCCTGTGCCAGATCCTGGGCATCGCCCTCGTCCGGCACCAGCTGGTGGCAGACCGTGTAGACCAGCCCCTGATACTGCCGCACCAGCGCATTGAATTCCAGTGTTGTCAACGGTCCGCATCCCTCCTTTCCTGCCGCTCTGTAAATGAATACGAGGCAGAGCGCGGTTTTCCTGCAAAAATTTTGAAAAAAAAAAAAAAAAAAAATGGATCAAACCTCTCAGGCGCTTCGCGCCAGTACGGGTTGCGGCTCCCAGCATCCACTTCGTGCTGTAAACAGCACTCGTATCTTGCTGGCCGCGGCCCCAACAGCAACGCCCTTCATCCGCCACTGGCGGCGGTTGTTGCTGTTGCTCCTAGTAGGGGAGCCCTTGGCATAATGGGCAAGTCTCTTTTGCAAAACTTCAAGTTATGCTATACTATTACTACTATAGCACAAGAAGGAGGCGTTTTCCATGGGGGGAAGCACCAAACAGGCCCTGCTGCAGGCGCTTTCGGCGGCAGAGGGAGCCTATATCTCAGGCCAGCAGCTGGCCGAAGCGCTGGGCGTGAGCCGCGCGGCTGTCCACAAGGCGGCACAGGCGCTTTCGGCCCAGGGATACGCGCTGGATTCCGCCCCGCGCCGGGGCTACCGGCTGGCAGGCGGTGACCCCTTCTGCGCCGAAGCAGTGGGCCCCTACCCCGCCCCCATTCACATCTACGACACGCTGCAAAGCTCCAACCTGACGGCCAAGCAGCTGGCACTGGGCGGTGCACCCCACGGTACGCTGGTGCTCACGGCCCATCAGCAGGCGGGGCGCGGGCGGCTGGGGCGGCGGTTTGAAAGCCCTGCCGGGAAGGGGGTCTACCTCTCCCTCATCCTGCGGCCCGCCCTCTCTGCCGCCGATGCCCAGAGTGTGACCATCAGTGCAGCGGTGGCCGTGGCCCGGGCTGTCAAGGCCCTGTGCGGGCTGGAGCTGGGCATCAAATGGGTGAACGACCTTTACTATCAGGGCCGCAAGGTCTGCGGCATCCTGACCGAAGCCGGGACCGACATGGAATGCGGTCAGCTGGAATGGCTGGTGGTGGGCATCGGCCTCAACCTGACCACCTCCTCTGCCGATTGGCCCGAGGAGCTGGCCCGCACGGCAGGCAGCCTTTACCCCGGCGGGCCCGCACCCGTGAGCCGGGCGGTGCTGGCCGGGGCCATTGCCCGGGAGCTGCTCTCCCTCTGCCCGGCCTTCGACTGTCTGGACGAGTACCGGGCCCGCTGCTTTGTGCCGGGCCACTGGGTCACTGTCTGCACCGGGGCCGAGACCTATGCCGCAAAGGCCCTTTCCATTGACGATGCGGGCCGTCTGGTAGTGGAGCGCGAGGGCGGCAGGCAGGTTGCCCTGCAGCATGGTGAGGTCAGCATCCGGCCGACAAGGACAGGGTGAGGTGAATCACCCTCTCAGTCAAAGCCTAACGGCTTTGCCAGCTCCCCCAAAGGGGGAGCCAAGGGCGGCCCACGGGGAGCCGTTGCTCTGAACAACCTCTCAGTCTCGCTTCGCTCGACAGCTCCCCTAGTAGGGGAGCCCTTGGCAAAAAGGTTTCGCTTTGCAACAGAGGGTCACGACAGCAGCACACAGCGCAAAAACGCCAGAACCTTGCGGCACGCCAGAGCCTCCCCTACTAGGGGAGGTGGCATCGAGCGAAGCGACGATGACGGAGAGGTTGAGGTCGTCCTCAAAAAAAAAAAAAAAAAATTCCCAGTCAGGTGAAAGGATTCATCATTTTTTGCATTATAGGAAGTAGAAGAGTATAAGCCCCCCTACCACCCAGCCGGGAGACCGGCGCAAGGAAAGTGAGGAATCCCCTATGAAGAAGCGACTACTCAGCCTGTTGGTGGCAATCAGTATGGTGCTGATGTTCCTGCCCGTGTCGGCATTGACCGCAGCAGCGGAGGATAGCAGCAACGGCGAACTTAAAATCGGACAAAACGGTTATCCTGTTCTGGATCATATCCCTCACCAAACAGTCAACGAGCATGATATCTACACTGGTGATGGCTGGACTTACGATGCCGATGAAAATTGTAAAATTCTGACCCTGTGCCCCAGTGCACCAACAAACTATGATTTTTGGGCCATTCACGAAGGGAACTTTAAAACCAACTGTAACCTGGTAATTGGTTCCCATGCAGCTGTTACCGGCGGATCTTTTAATGCTTCTGTTACCAACAGGGGCACAATAACTGGCGGCATCTTTGGCAATGCTGTTACCAATCATGGTAAAATAATTGGCGGTAAATTTTACTCTTCAGTCACCAATGAATCGGATGGCATCATTGAAAATGGTCAGTTTGGTCGTTATTCTCACCTGTGCACCGTTACAAACAATAGCGGCACGATCAACGGCGGCACTTTCCAAGATGAGCTAACCGGAAATGGCATAGAACCGGGTTATACCCTCACAGCAGAAACGCCGTCCGATTTTTTTCCTGTTTCGGTCAATGGGTATCGCAATTCATGCTATATCATCCCGAATCAAACATATCATGCTTCTGTCAGAATTGTTTATGCTTTTGACAATTATAGTGGTTTTCCATCACTCCCACCACTTGATGTAGCCATCAATAGTGCGCAATACATGCTTCTTTCCGACTGGTGTGGGAGTGATCTCAAGATTGAGTTCGAGGATATCCGCGGAGCTTATGAAGTCACCTTCACCGCACCGCCTGCAAATGGCTCAACCGTAACCATCAGCCCGCTGACCCGGCTGGTGATTGACAAGGACGGCTACCCTGCCGTGGCACAAGATAGGGATGGCAGCAGGGCAAATTATACCGGTGATGGTTGGAAGTTTGAAAACAACAGCCTGATTTTGGAGCCTGCCGCTAAGACGAACTATGATTTTAACAGCCCCGAGCTGAACCCCCATAGGGTGGCGGTGAACTGCCCGGTTACGGTGGACAGCAACGCCACCATCACCAACGGCATTTTCCTGAAAGAAGTTACCGGCAGCGCCCTGAACGGCGTGTTCCTGAATGTTCCCACCGGCTGCGAAAACAGCGCCAAAAAGATCACGGTTTCGGATAACGGAACCATTACGGCCCTGAAAACCAGCGGCGATACCACCACACTGGACAGTGCCGCCAAGGAGATTTATGTGGTCGGCCAGCCCACCGGCACCCTGTATGTGACCCTGAGCAGCGGCAAGGTACGGGAAGTACAGCTGCCCCTTACGGCTGACCTTGAGCTGCTGCTGAACGACCCGAAACCGGAACCCAAACCCGAACCGGAACCGAAGCCTGAGCCGAAACCCGAACCGAAGCCTGAACCGGAACCGGAGACCTACACCCTGAAAGTGGTGGGCGGCAGCTTTACGACCGGCGAAAGGGATGCGCTGACCAGCGGCACCGTGCCGGTGGATGCAGAAGCAAAAGTGACCCTGAACCCGGATGCCGTACCGGAGGGCATGGTGTTCGACCAGTGGACCATCAGCGAGGAAAGCCTGCTGGGCAACCCCAATGTGGCCTACAACGCCGAAAGCTTTACCATCCCGGCCAATGCGGTGGAAAAAGGCAAGACCGTTACCGTGGAAGCCCAGTACCGGGAGGCCAGCATCGAAGATGACGGCCCCGGCATTCTGGGCACCGCCGCCATAATCGGCACGGCGGGTGCTGGCGCTGCCGTGCTGGGCTACACCGGCTACATGATCGGCACCGAGCTGTACCTGAACACCGTCCTGCCTGCCGGTGCGGCCATCCCCAACAACGCCGGGGAGCTGGCCCTGCTGCTGTGGGAAGCCGCCGGGACCCCAGCCCCCGCTGCTCTTCTCCCTGCCGATGCTGCCCCGGTCCAGCAGGCCCTTGCATGGGCCATCGAGAACCAGCTCCTCGCCCCGGATGCGTCTGCGGAGGATTCCGTCAGCCGCTGGGAGGTTATTCGGAGCTGGAATCAGATGAAGGGGTAAGTGGCGAACCCTCTCAGTCAAAGCCTTCGGCTTTGCCACTAGCCGGGTTGTGGCACCCAGCAGTTACTTCATGCAATAAATTGCATTCGTATCTTGCTGGCCACTGCCCCAACAACTCCTCCCTCAATCCGCCGCTGGCGGCGGTCGTTGTTGTTGCCCCAAAGGGGGAGCCAAGGGCAATCCCAGATTTAGCAGCATCTGCCCTCTGTGATGTCTTGCCTCTCCCTTCGGGAGAGGTGGCATTGCGCAAGC
>ERZ773130.3431-NODE-3431-length-10345-cov-5.267833_pt1 | contig 10345 bp, 10 predicted proteins | sample MGYA00511919_ERZ773130 | MGnify/ENA primary metagenome ERZ773130 (study PRJEB29015, sample SAMEA2737851) | human gut metagenome | biome: human gut; feature: human-associated habitat; material: faeces | place: China | collected 2012 ...
ACGGTCTCATGCCATGCGGCCCGATGCAGTCCATGCAGATTATTGCACTCGGTTCGGGCAATCCCATATCGGGAGCACTGGCAATGCTGATGTTCAGCTTAGGCACGGTTCCGCTGATGCTGGGGCTTGGAAGTCTTGTATCGGCGCTTGGGAAAAAATACACGAAGCTTGTCATGCAGACAGGTGCGATACTGGTTGTGGTGCTCGGACTTGCAATGCTTTCACAGGGAGCGGGGCTGGCGGGTATCAGGCTGGATAGGATTTCTCAGGTATCTGACGGTGCAAAGGAATTGGATACGGCTGTGATTGCGCAGTCGGGGAACATTCAGTATGTGGAAAGCAATCTGGATTTCGGGACGTATCCTGAGATTACCGTTTATACGGGTATTCCGGTAAAATGGACGATAAATGTGCCGGAAGAAGTTATCAATGGCTGTAATTACAAAATGATAGTAAAGACCTACGGAATCACCCATGAATTTACACCGGGTACAGAAGATAAAAGTGCAGGTTCTAAAAATACGGCGGCTCAAAGTACAGCTTCGACAGAAAACGCCGCAGCTGCGTCATACATAACGCCTGCCGTAGAAAACGGACAGTTAGCAATAGATATCGGTACACTGACAGAACATCCGTTATATGTAAATTATGATTCAAACGGAACCAATATACAGATGATTGCCGTAAATGCGTCTGACGGCTCAGCACGATTATCACTGAACACCTGTCAGACCTGCAATCCTTCTCCAAAAGCGTATTTCAAGGAGAGAAGCGGCAAATTAGTATGTCAGAACTGCGGAAATGTATTTAAAATGGACAGTGTAGGCGGCACTGCGGGCGGTTGTAATCCGATGAATATTCAATATACGGTTGCAGACGGGAAGATAACCGTAAATACGGCGGATTTAGACAGCCATGCAAAACTGTTTTCTTCATGAGCGGTCCGGTAGAATAGAGTAAAATAGCGGTACGGTATATTTTTAAAATGAATATACCGTGCCGTTATTTTTATGATACAATACAGGTATGGTACAGAATTTTTTTAGAAGTTACAAAAAGAGGAGTGTGATAACGATGAAAATAAAACAGCAAAAGCAGATAAAAGCATTTTTAATTGAAGAATTCGGAAATAAAAAGGGATGTGCAGTATCTGACAGGCAGGAAAAAATGCTGGATACATTGATTCAGAATACAAAAAATAAATCCGAAAATCAGATGAAAACCCTTGCCCAAACGATACTTCCACGCATAGCGTTGCATAAGTGCTTGTCTGAGGAAGGCTTTTCAGAAGAAGATGTATATAAGTATATGAGAAAATATATGCTTGATAAAGTAGCAGCAAAAAAACACGCTTCAACGGCTAAAATGGAATTAGTACCGGGATTTTATGCCATTTACAGCAATATCTTTCTTAAAATTATGCGTACAACCGATTTGCAAGAAAGTACGCAGGCATATGGAAATGATTATTATGATGTTACGATTAAAAAATGCCTGTGGCACACCGCCTGCGTGGAAAACGGCTGTGAAAATCTGTGTCGCCTGTTCTGTGATGTCGATGATGTGACATACGGCGGCTTGAAAAAAATAGGTTTTACGCGGACAAAAACATTAGGTTACGGCGGTGACTGCTGTGATTTTCATTTTTTCAAAAAATAAGCTCTTTTATAAAAACTTTTTTGTTTGACTTTTTTAAAAATCAGAAATATAATAGTCCTTGAACGAGTAGCAGACGAGCGTAAATCCAGTTTTGCTGCTCGTTTTTTTATTTTAAATCTATAACGCCATTAAAAAGTGTGTAGCTTATCAGCGTAAGTCCAGCTTATGCGGTAACTACACACTTTTTTTGTGCAAAAAACAAAGAGGCAAATCCTCTGCTCCTGCAAAGAGCGCATGCTATGCAAGCTATTGGGCATAGCATACATAGCAGACATTTGCTTCGCAAACAAGGAGGATTAAAATGGCAGAAAGTAACAAAATGAAAGAAATTCCGGTAAATAAGCTTATGGTGCAGATGGGAATACCGATGATTTTATCCATGGCACTGCAGGCAGTCTACAATATTGTGGACAGTGCTTTTGTCGGAAATATGAAAGTGGGGAGTGAAGCGGCTTTGAATGCGCTGACACTGGTATTTCCGGTACAGATGCTTATGGTGGCAGTAGGAATCGGAACCGGTGTAGGAACCAATGCGCTTCTAGCAAGGACGCTTGGACAGGGAAACGGTAAAAAAGCTGCAAAGGTAGCGGGAAACAGTCTGTTTCTTGGTGTGATCATTTATGTGGTCTGCTTATTATTTGGTATCTTTGGGGTGAAAGCATATATTTCATCGCAGACAGTAGACACAGAAGTACTTATATTCTGTAAGTTATTTTCTATAGATATCCGCTGATAGTAGGTATCTATGATATCCTGTAAAGTAATCGTATTCATTTTTTCTTCTGCAGTCTTTTGAATTTCATTGTAAAATCCCTTCAAAGATAACTGAATGTTAATGCCAACGCCACAATCTGGATTGGTATGAGTATCTAAATGAAGCAATGGTTTATCACCTTCAACTGCTTTATAAATATCCAGCAATGTAATCTGATCGGCTGGTTTTGAAAGAGAAGGACGGGCATGTCCGGCTACACTGGTCATAAGTCCGGCTTTTTTTAGTTTTAACATAAGCTGGCGTACAAAGCCGGGATTTGTATGGACACTTTCTGCAATTGAGGCACTGGAGAGGGATTTTTCCTGGTTGATAGCAATCAGAACCATCACATGAACAGTATCACTTAATTTCGTTGAATATTTCATGATAAGAAACTCCTTGTAGTATGATATAATGATCTTGTTTTCACGTTTTTGGGGTGAAAATATTTCTGGTTTGTTTAAAACATCCTAAGTTCTCAACAGTTCTTTTTAATGTGTTGATAAACTGTACATTTTTAATGTTTTGATGATTGTAAATAATATAATTACAACTATAATGAAATTTAAAGGAAAAGTCAACATAGTAATAAAACTTACGGAGGATTGTATAATATGCTGATTGTGGACAAATTAAAAGGAAATTTATATACCAGAATCAAAAAACATATGACTAAAAAAATGTATCACCTTTATTATCGTGAAAACAGGGAAGCTTCACAGTCTAAAGAAGAATATGAAGCAAATTTATTAAGAGCATACCGACATTTAGACGCATGCAGATTCAAAAATAAGGGATGGCCATGTCCAACATGCCCAAGTTGCTGTTTTTGTGGAAAAGATTATGAAACTATGACTGAGGTAATGGATTTTGCCCGGGAATGGATGAAAGAGAATCCGGACAAAGCCAGATTTATGAAACCACCCAAATTCTTGCATAAACATTGATTATTATATGATGCGATAAAATGTTTGCAAAGGAGAGCTTATGGAATACAAAAATCAAACAGAAAATCGTGCATTTCAGGAAATGCTGCTGGCAGCAGTAAAACGGTTACAAAATCGTTCTGGAGAGGAGATTGCTGCAAAAAGTGGGGCTGTTTTTCATAGCAGCCGAAATGTGCTTGAAGTACTGAGTTTTTATGAAACGATTGAAATTCAACTCCCTGAGTTTCGTATTAACTCAAATATGGATGAATGGCATTATCTGACATTGCTGCATTATCTGGATATGGCCGATGGAACAGAAGGTTCACAGAAGCTCATTACTTTTGGTAACCTGAAAGATGGATTGATTCGGGGAACCAAGTTTGACCGGACTGCAGAGCAGAAACTGGAAAAGCTTTTGCAGGATAAAGATCCTGAGAAAATTCAGAAAGCATGTAAAAACCTGGGTGCAGAATTCACAGAGACAAAGGCGGATCTGTGTGCTGTTTTTCCAGTTCTGCCAAGATATCCGGTAACTTTAAAGATATGGTTTGCAGATGAAGAATTTCCTGCATCTGGCAAAATATTTCTTCAGGATCATGCCGATCATTATCTGAGTGTAGAAGATGCGGTAACAGTTGGAGAAATTTTGCTGCAAAAATTATCGGAAGCATTTTCTTCCCTCTGATCATGAATCAGAAAACTTTCCAGTCCGGCTTTGATAAATTTGTCAATTGTTGTCTGAATCTGTTTCCAGTCATTACAGTGATTGCGGAGCATCAGTCTGTTGATGGAAAGGCAGCCATTCATTTGAAAATAAAAAACCGATTCTGCCTGTTCAAAGGTCAGGAGGCTGTGTGACATAAGCCAGGTCACATAGCCTTCTTTTGTATTTTCTGCTATTTTTTCCAGAAGAATAGGGGCAATTGCATCATCCAGAAACAGTGCCCTGTATTGTGATTCCATCTGTATTTTCTGACAGAACGGATAGGAACAGCTTTTTTGATTTAGACAGAATAAATGATCTACCGTTGTTAACATATCCTGAGTCATATCATTAAAAATATCTGATAATACATCATGGATATCGTAGTAATGAAGATAAAAAGTGCCACGGTTGATTTCAGCATTTTTGCAGATCTCTGTAACTGTAATTTTCGTAAAACTTTTCTGCTTTAACAATTCTAAGAACGTATCTTTTATGGTTTGCCTGGTATAGCGGGTACGGCGATCTTGTTTTCTCGTTTTTTCTGACATTATATACTCCTGTATTATTTGGTATCATATGATTCCTCAACAATTTTTCTGATGTGTTGAGTAACCATACAAATCTCACAGATTGATTATTGTAATTTATATAGTAACAACTATAATGAGGTTTAAAGAAAAAGTCAACAGATTGTTCAGAATTTTAGGAGGAAAAACATGGGACATGTAATTGCAGTATCAGGAAAAGGTGGCGTAGGAAAAACAACTCTTTGTGGATTGTTGATCCAGTATTTATGTGAAAGCGGAAAACGTCCGGTCCTGGCGGTGGATGCAGATGCAAATGCAAATTTGAACGAAGTGCTCGGTGTTGAGCCGGAGGTCACACTTGGGGAGCTGAGAGAAGAAATTGAGCGGGCAGGCGTAGACCCACGATATCAGATTCCCTCCGGTATGACAAAACAGGCATATCTGGAAATGCGTCTTTCTGATGCGATTGCAGAAGAAGACGATTATGATTTGATGGTAATGGGACGAACCCAGGGACAGGGCTGCTATTGTTTTGTAAATGGTCTTGTGCAGACCCAGGTTCAGAAACTGCAAAGCCATTATCCATATATTGTGGTTGATAACGAAGCAGGTATGGAACATATCAGCAGAGGAATCCTGCCAATGATGGAAGTTGCGATTCTTGTAAGTGACTGTTCCAGAAGAGGTGTTCAGGCAGCCGGACGTATTGCAAAGCTGATGAAGGAGTTAAACTTTAAACCACAGAAAACTGGATTAATCGTGAATCGTGTTCCGGATGGAAAACTGGATGCCGGAACTCTGGAAGAAATCCGAAATCAGGGACTGGAACTGTTAGGGGTTGTACCACATGATGACCAGGTATATCAGTATGACTGTGATGGAAAGCCGATCATACGGCTTCCGAAAGATTCTCCTGTAAGAAGTGCACTGGGAGAAATTGTAAAGAAATTAGGATTGTGAGTTGGAGGATTGAAAGCTTGAAGATTGAGTAAACAGAAATATTATCTGATTTGGTATAACCAATTGCAAAGAAAGGAAAATCTTCATGAGAAATCATTGGACAGAAATAGAAAAATATTTAGAAGACCAGAAGATAGCGCAGGAACTGATTGGAGAACTGAGAGATTTTCACATGCGTTATGAGGTAGAGGATCAGGTAAAGGAACGGGTAGAAAAACCGGATATCCTATTTTATGGGAAAAAGATTCTGGAAATGTCAATAGCAGCGCTTCTTCAGGGAGATAACCTGTTACTTTCCGGTGCGAAAGCTACAGGGAAAAATGTACTATGTGAGACACTGGCATGGATATTCGGAAGACCGGAATACGACATTTCTTTTCATGTAAATACAGACAGTGCCGATCTGATTGGAACGGATACCTTTATAAATAATGAGGTTCGCCTTCGGAAAGGCCCCATCTACCAATGCGCGGAATTTGGAGGATTTGGAATCCTGGACGAAATCAATATGGCAAAAAATGATGCGGTTTCTGTACTGCATGCCACACTGGATCATCGGCGAAGAATCGATATTCCAGGATATAACAGGATTTTACTTCATCCGGCAACACGATTTATCGGCACGATGAATTATGGTTACGCAGGTACCAGAGAGCTAAATGAAGCATTGGTTTCAAGGTTTATGGTAATTGATATGCCTGAAATGGATGAGGATAGTGTCCTTTTTGTATTAAGACAACATTTTCCAGATGGGGAAAAAAGTGCACTGAAAGCTTTTGCAGGACTGTTTCTGGATTTGCAGATCAAAGCTTATCATGGAGAAATCTCAACAAAATCTCTTGACCTGAGAGGATTGGTTTCTGCTGTAAAAGCAACAAGAAGCGGACTTTCTCCAATTGATGCAATCCAGATGGGGATCATAAATAAAAGTTTTGATGTATTTGAAAAAGAGATCGTAGAAGATGTGGTTTCTACCAGAATCCCATCTTCCTGGACCGGAAAAGACATATGGGGGTAAACTTGTATGGAGGATGTCAGATGGCCGGCGGAACAACTGGAAGAACATCGTCTGGAGATCAGCAATCGTATCAGAAATCTTTTTTGGACAGTCAGTGGTGATTATGATATGGAATTTGAACCGGACACAGAAAAATATGTTTATTCAAAACAAACGGTTCTGTATGAGGCAGTGAAGCAGGGTGCCTTTGCACGATATTTTGATCAGAAGAAACTTGGCATGTATTTGATGAAAAAATTACATTTTTCTGCTGGAGAAGATATGCTTTTGCCTCTTGCTGGATTATGCATGGATGCTGCAGTGAATCGTTTTATCATTCGAGAACGTTTGGGAACAAAGGAAATCAGAGAACAGGCGTTCAGAGAATTGGAAAAGGCCGAGGAAGAGCAGGTATCAGACAAAGCTGGAACAGACCTGATTCACAGGATTAGGCTTCTGTATATAAGGCATGTTCTGGAGAACACAGACGATGAGGGAATGGATCCACAGGCAGAGATTGCATTGTACAAGATTCTTTCTCTGAAGGATGCGGAAAATACGGAAGATGTCATAAACGTGATAGATGAGATTTATAATCATGTTCTGGATCCCTCTTTTGAAAAAAGGAATGGAAATCTGGAGAAGATTCTGAATTTACCGGATATGGCATTGGCCAATGACGCGTGGCAGGAATGCATGACAGATGAACAGATGGAAGACATCATTCAAAAATATCTTTCTAATCTCAAAAAAAAGATGATGAGTCTGGATATCAGAAACAAAAAGAAAAAAAGATTTTATTTCTCTCCGGAAAATGAAGAAGTTCCGGAAAGCTCGGAGAATATAAATCCACAGGCAGTGCGACGGATACGGGAATATGTGGAACTGAATTACGGAAAATCGTATCTAAGTGAATCGGAGCAGGCCAGAGTCAACCGGAAATTTTGTACAGGAATCCACAAAAACTGTATCCTGTATCTTACAGATGGAATTTTACAGAACCCTGTGATAAAAAATAATCAATACCGTTTTTCTCAGCTGCAGTTTGAAAAAAATAAAGCCTATTATGGAAATAATCACTGGATCATCAAAAGAAATATTTCTGTGTTGGCAGAGTCACTGAAACGGGCATTTATAATCCGAAAGGATGATTTTGTCAGCAGATCTGATGCAGGGCAGCTTGTTCCAGAACGGTTATGGAAAATTGGAAGAACAGACGATGACAAGTTATTTAATAGAAAAAAGAGATCAGAAGATTCTGAGTTTGTAATAGACGTCCTGATTGATTCCAGTGGTTCCCAAGCTGGCAGACAGGCTCAGGTAGCGGCGCAGGGATATATTATCAGTGAAGCATTAAGCCAGGCAGGAATTCCTCATCGGGTGACAGGATACTGTGCTTTCTGGGGATATACAGTACTTCAGAGATTTCGGGATTATGAAGATCCAAGGGAAACAAATGAAAGAATCTTTCAATTTCGGGCATATGCCAATAACAGAGATGGGCTTGCACTGAAAACAGTCTGTTCCTCTCTCATGGAGCGACCGGAAAAAAATAAGATTTTAATCGTATTAAGTGATGGAAAACCCTGTGATATGAGCATACAACGACCAGGAACCCGCCAGCCCAGGATCTATGACGGAGAAGGAGCTGTGAAAGATACTGCATATGAGGTGCGTCGGGCCAGAAATCAGGGAATTTTCGTAATTGGTATTTTTGTAGGGAATGAAGAAGAACTCTCCGTGGAAAAGAGAATCTATGGAAAAGACTTTGCCTATATTCGTAATATCAGCAATTTTTCCCGTATGGTAGGAACTTTTTTGCGAAGACAAATTGATATGGAATGAAAATGGAGGAATCACTATGGGTAAAATTGAATTTGCCAATTGCCAGGATGTAAGAAATCAGAAAAAGATACAGGAATTAGATTGTCCACGCTGTCATGAACCGGGAGGCATTGAAGCCTTTGTGAAAGACGGGATACTTGCAGAGGACGGAGTATGTGATAACTGCGGATATATTCTTCCAGAAGGAACAGAACTGGAGGAAGTGGAGTAAGAAGCATTTAAGGAGATATTTGATGTAATGGCAAAATAGACATTATATTAATTTAATTATTTTTCGAAAACAGTTTGAAGTATGGTCATATGTAATGCTTATTATTTAGAAAAAAGAAAAGGAGTAAAGATAGAGATGAAAATAGCAGTTTGCGGAAAAGGTGGATGTGGAAAAAGTACAGTAACCAGTCTTTTGGCTAAGGCTTTAGCCAGACGAGGAAAAGAAATTTTGGTAATTGATTCCGATGAATCTAATTATGGTCTGCACCGACAGCTAGGTATGAAGCTTCCCAGAGATTTTACAGACTATTTCGGTGGTAAGCAAAATGTTTTAAATGATATGATGTTATCAAAATTTACTCATCAGTTTTTTGAGAAAACCTGGACTATAGATGATATACCGGAAGATTATTATAGTCTGAAGGACGGTGTAAAACTGATGAGCAGTGGAAAAATTCATCAAGCAAATGAAGGGTGTTCTTGTGCTATGGGAACTGTTATGACTCAATTTATCCAAAATCTCAGGCTTACAGAAGACCAATTTGCGCTAATGGATATGGAGGCTGGTATTGAACACTTTGGACGTGGAATTGATAACGGTGTAGATTTGATATTGATAATCATAGATCCATCCTATGAATCCCTACAGCTTTCCAAAAAAATCGGGGAATTATCGGAAAGTATTCGAAAACCATTTTATTACGTTCTCAATAAAGTAACAAAAGAGAATCAGGAAATGATGTATGAAGCTGTATGGAATTCAAGTCGAGTCGCTGTATCTCTTAGTGCGGATCCTGGTATTATGGGAGAGGGACTGATTGGGAAAGAACTATCAGAAAAACCAGATGCTATTGAAAACTTAACAGAATTTCTACTTTCTATTTAACAGAATAAGGAGATTTAGGTGGGTATAGGATGATACAGATTGCAATTGTGGAAGATGAAGAAATTTACGTAAAACAATTAACAGAGTATATCCGGAAATATCAAACGGAAAGGGGAAGATCAATAAAGGTTACGGTATTTGGTGATGGAGAAGATATCACTGAGAATTACAGTGGCGGTTTTGACATTATTCTGATGGATATTCAGATGCGGTTCATGGACGGTATGACAGCAGCAGAAAAAATCCGTCAGATGGATCAGAAAGTAATTATTATGTTTATTACAAATATGATTCAATATGCAGTACGTGGATATGAAGTTGATGCAATGGATTATGTAGTAAAACCAGTTGAGTACTTTTCTTTTTCGCAGAAACTGGATAAAGCAGTTGGACGTATGCGCTCTGAGGTTAAAGAATTTCTTACGATTCCGATTGGGGAAGGAGTTGTGAAGATAGATATAGCAGATATCTATTATATTGAGGGGCAGAGACATAATGTAATTTATTATACTTCGAGAGGAGATTACTGTTCAAGAATTACGATGAAAGAACTCGAAGAAAAACTTGCGGTACATAATTTTTTTCGATGTGCAAAGGGATATCTGGTAAATATGAATCATGTAGAGGGATTTGTTGGTTCTGATTGTGTGATCCATAATGTACATATACCTGTCAGCAGAACCAGAAAAAAAGAATTCATGAATCTGCTTTTGCAAAACCTCAATATGGAATGATTTCATGTGAAATGGAGGATACTATGTTATATCAGGATATTCCGAGAATTTATACGGCAATAGCAGAGTGGGGATCATGTCTGGTTTATCTTTATATCCTAAAAAAAGAAAACATGAAATCTGTACATTTTCTTATAG
>ERZ773130.3434-NODE-3434-length-10342-cov-3.003791_pt1 | contig 10342 bp, 8 predicted proteins | sample MGYA00511919_ERZ773130 | MGnify/ENA primary metagenome ERZ773130 (study PRJEB29015, sample SAMEA2737851) | human gut metagenome | biome: human gut; feature: human-associated habitat; material: faeces | place: China | collected 2012 ...
AACGAAATCAACACCGTCTTCTGCATGCATACGGATGACATCAAGGAAATCCTGAGCAGTCAGAGTTGCAAGATCTCTCTGATAATGGATGACACTGTCGTATACTGGAACTGTACCGATCATAGCAGGACATTCAGAAGTCAGTTTGCGACGGAATGGCTGTGTATCTCCATGGCTGGAAAGATCCATGATCGCTTCCGCACCGAGTTCTACTGCGCTCATTACTTTCTGCATCTCAATATTATAATCTTTGCAGTCACGGGAAACTCCGAGATTGACATTGATCTTTGTGCGGAGCATGCTTCCGACACCTTCCGGGTTCAGTGCTTTGTGGTTTTTGTTCGCACAGATCGCAACTTTTCCTTCTGCGACAAGCTTCATCAGTTTGTCAGTTTCCATATGTTCTTTTTCAGCTACTGTTTTGATTTCCGGGGTGAGAATCCCCTTGCGGGCTGCATCCATCTGGGTTGTGTAGTTTCTCATGTTGTTTTGCCTCCATTCGTATACGTGAATTATATAATTTTTGACGTCAGCAAAACACGGACAGCGTACACGAGAAAAGCTACGGTTCCATGCATATGAATAGATGCGGAAAGGAACGTAACTGTTTAGCTACACTACCAGCGAATAATTCAAGAATGCCTCGGCATTCTTGCTGCGAGGTGCGCGTCATGCAATTGCATGACATACTTCTACTGCGCACCTCTGCAATCCTGCCGGAGGCTATATCAGCTGGGGGATTGACTCCCAGCTGATATAAGATTATGCTGACGCCTTCAACGGAGATGTATTAATGACTGTAAGATAAGAAAGTCATTAATGGAATACTCCGGTGATTACAGATTGATTCTGCATTTTCTTGTGCGGTACAAGGTGGTGTCCCCAATGTATCGCATGTAACTGTTCGGAAATTTTGCAGTTACGGATTAAGAAGTCGGAAAAAGCTGTGCCATTACTCCACTTTTCTGGAATACTGAAATCAGCAGGAATGCCAAGATACTTCCGGCTACTGTTGAGATTAGGAATGGGATCACATAGATAAATAATCCAGCCGGTGCTGCTCCCATAAGGAATAAAGCAACCGGATAAGCAGCAATTCCTCCGAGAATACCTGTTCCAAGTGCTTCTGCAAGACAAGTAAGGCTTAAATTCTTACATTTCTTGTAAACAAGTCCACAGCAGAGAGCTCCGATCATACTACCCGGGAAAGCCATCAGACTTCCGATTCCAAGTATGTTGCGTAGAAGGCTTGCACAGAATGCAATTCCAACGCCCCAGCCGGGACCAAGAAGTACGGCTGCAAAGATATTTACCATATGTTGAACCGGTGCACATTTACTTCCGGCTACAGGAAAGCTTAAAAAGCTTCCAACGATGGCAAGAGCGGTGAGAACACCTGCAAGTGCCAGTTTTTTTGTGTTTGTTGTCTGTTTCATAACTTGAGTCTCCTTTCAAATGAAAAAAAGGATCCTCACCTGAGTGAAGATCCTACCAGCTGTCCGAAGTAAAAAGAGATGCAAGGGCATCTCAATCATTACATGGTATCAATTCCCTCCGTTGGCATTATCCAAATCAGGTTTAAACGGGTCGAAACGGTAACACGTCTCCTCTCAGCCGGTTCTGACCAGCTCCCCTTTGACAATATTTAGTTCTTTGTCTGATGCTATTATGAACCGAAAAAGTGAAAAATGCAAGAGGAAAATTTGAAGCAAAAAGAGAAAAAATTTAAATCAGGTTTAAAATTATAAGAAGCTGTATTGAAAAATAAATAGAAAAACAATACAACTTCTTATTATTACATAAAAAACAGAAGAAAAAGATTGGGTATACTGCGAATTGTATTGCAACATGTATTGTTGTATATTAAGTACATGAAGAAAAAGTACTGATCAGAGCAATGATAATCAGAACACTGTAAGTGATAACGGTAATTATGGTTAATTGTATGGAGAGGTCACGGGCGAATGAAAAAATTTGAAAAAATCGTAACCTGGATTCAGGAGGAAGTCAGGTCGGGAAGAAAGGTTTCCGGGGAGAAACTTCCTTCAGAACAGGAATTATCCGAACAATTCCAGGTCAGTCGTCAGACGGTACGACGGGCATTGGAAGAATTAGTAAAAGAGAATATTGTGGAAAGCAGACGTGGAAGTGGCTCTTATATATGTGAAGATGTGGGAAAGCTTCTTGGAAATACAGCAAGAAGAGCAGATCATGAAGAAAAAAGAATCGCAGTAATGCTGACATATATCGATACATACATTTTCCCTGTTATTGTCCGGGAAATTGAAAAAAAGGTAACACAGGCAGGTGGGATTCTTCAGATTGCAATGACAGACAATTCTGTAGCAAAGGAACGGATGCATCTGGAAGAATTTTTGAGAACAAGAAGAATTGACGGATTGATCGCAGAGCCTGTAAAAAGCGGACTTCCGAATCCTAATCTGGGACTATATCAGAAACTGCAGAAAGCAGGACTCCCCGTTTTGTTTGTAAACAGCTTTTATGAGAATCTTGAGATTCCACATGTCAGTCTGGATGATGAGAAAGCTGGATATCTTGCAACAAAACATCTTTTGGAATGTGGACATACAAGAATCGCCGGGATTTTTAAGGCAGATGACGGCCAGGGGAAAATGAGATATGCAGGATACACAAGAGCTCTCATGGAACATTCACTTAAGATTAAAAATCGTCAGATTTTATGGGTTGATTCGGAAGATATCCGGGAAATGGAGATGGAAAGTGACAGAATCCTGAAACGTTTAGATGGATGTACAGCCTGTGTCTGTTACAATGATGAGATTGCAAGTAAACTGGTCAAGGTATTGCAAAGTGCGGAAATCAAAGTCCCAGATCAGATTTCTGTTATTGGAATCGACAATTCCAGTCTTGCAAGATTTAGTGAAGTGCCGATCACATCAGTGAATAATCCGGCGGATGAGATTGGAAAATGTGCAGCACAGATTTTACTAGATAAGATTGATAAAAATATGGAAATGTACTCAGCGGAATTTGCACCGGAACTTGTGATGCGAAATTCTGTGAAATTATATAATGAAGTCATGTAGACTGCAGACGAAAGGAGAAGAATGATGTTAGAACAGTTAAAAAAAGAAGTGTATGAGGCAAATATGCTGCTTCCAAAATACGATCTGGTTACATTTACATGGGGAAACGTAAGCGGAATCGACAGAGAGAGTGGACTTTTTGTTATTAAACCAAGTGGAGTTGAATATGATAAGCTGACTCCGGAAGATATGGTAGTTGTTGACTTGAATGGAAATAAAGTAGAGGGACGTTATAATCCATCTTCCGATACACCGACACATGTTGTTCTTTATAATCGTTTTCCAAAAATCGGTGGTGTTGTACATACACATTCTGCATGGGCAACAAGCTGGGCGCAGGCGGGAAGAGATATTCCATGTTACGGAACAACACATGCAGATTACATTTACGGAGAAATCCCATGCGTGCGCAATCTGACGAAAGAAGAGATTGAGGAAGCTTATGAGAAGAACACAGGAGTTCTGATTGCAGATGAATTTGAGGCAAAGAAGAAAGATTATATTGCAGTTCCGGCAGTTCTTTGTAAGAATCATGGCGTATTTACATGGGGCAAAGACGCGCATGAAGCAGTTCACAATGCAGTTGTTGCAGAAGAAGTGGCGAAGATGGCAGCAAGATGTGAGATGATCAATCCGCAGGTAAAACCGGCTCCGCAGGAACTTCAGGATAAGCATTACTATAGGAAACACGGTGCAAATGCTTACTATGGACAGAATACAGCGAAATAATAGCTATCAGCGTTATGAGTAGAAATAATTTAGTGAAAAATAAAAATTTCTATAAACATTTTATTACAAGGAGGACACAAAAATGTTAAAGAAAAAAGAATACAAATTTTGGTTTTGCACAGGTTCACAGGATCTTTACGGAGATGAATGTCTGGCGCATGTAGCAGAGCATGCAAAAATCATCGTAGAGAAGCTCAATGAGTCTGGAGTTCTTCCATATGAAGTTGTATGGAAACCAACACTGATTACAAACGAACTGATTCGTAAGACATTTAACGAGGCTAATATCGATGACGAGTGTGCAGGAGTTATCACATGGATGCATACATTTTCACCTGCAAAATCATGGATCCTTGGACTTCAAGAGTTCAGAAAACCACTGCTTCATCTTCATACACAGTTCAATATGGAGATCCCTTATGATACGATCGACATGGACTTTATGAATGAGAACCAGTCAGCACATGGTGGACGTGAGTTCGGACACATTTTCACAAGACTTGGAATCGAGAGAAAAGTTGTTGTCGGACACTGGTCAGACGAGAAGGTTCAGGAGAAGATCGCTTCCTGGATGCGTACAGCAGTTGGTGTGATTGAAAGCAGCCATGTACGTGTCATGAGAGTCGCAGATAACATGAGAAATGTTGCTGTTACAGAAGGCGACAAAGTAGAGGCACAGATTAAATTTGGATGGGAAGTAGACGCTTATCCGGTAAATGAGATCGCAGAGTCTGTAGATGCAGTAAGTGCAGCTGATGTAAATACATTAGTAGAAGAGTACTATGATAAATACGATATCCTTCTCGAAGGAAGAGATCCGGAAGAGTTCAGAAAACATGTTGCTGTTCAGGCACAGATCGAGCTTGGATTCGAGCGTTTCCTTGAGGAGAAGAACTACCAGGCAATCGTTACACACTTTGGAGATCTCGGTGCACTTAAACAGCTTCCGGGACTTGCAATCCAGCGTCTGATGCAGAAGGGATATGGATTTGGAGCAGAAGGAGACTGGAAGACGGCAGCTATGGTCCGTATCATGAAGATCATGACAGAAGGTATGAAGGATGCAAAGGGAACTTCCATGCTGGAAGACTATACATACAATTTTGTACCGGGAAAAGAAGGAATCCTTCAGGCTCATATGCTTGAGATCTGCCCATCTATCGCAGATGGCCCGATTAGTATCAAGGTAAATCCACTTTCTATGGGAGACAGAGAAGATCCTGCAAGACTTGTATTTACATCAAAAGAAGGAAAAGGTATTGCAACATCATTGATCGATCTTGGAGATCGCTTCCGCCTGATCATCAATACAGTTGATTGTAAGAAAAATGAAAAACCAATGCCGAAACTTCCGGTAGCAACAAACTTCTGGACACCGGAGCCGGATCTTGCAACAGGAGCTGAAGCCTGGATCCTTTGCGGTGGTGCTCATCATACAGCATTCTCTTATGATATCACAGCAGAACAGATGGGTGACTGGGCAGCAATGATGGGAATCGAAGCTGTATATATTGATAAAGACACAACAATCCGTAATCTGAAAAATGAACTCAGATGGAATGAACTTGCATTTAGAAAATAAAAAATCATTAAGAGGATAACCTTAAATACTTGAAAATTCATCGAAAATTCATTGAAATGAAGAAAACGAAAAGGTATAATATCTAATTAGAAAAAAAGTCTCAGTAAATCTGTCTGCTGAGAAAATGTAAAGCAGACAGATTTGCGGAGCAAAAAGGAGTTTAAATATGAGTATTAAAATTGGTATTTTAGGTTATGGTAACCTTGGAAAAGGTGTTGAATGCGCAGTTAAAGAAGCTAATGATATGGAATTAGTTGCTGTATTTACAAGAAGAGATCCTAAGAATGTAACTATTTTAACAGAAAATGTTCCGGTATGTCATATTGATGAAGTAGCAGACTGGAAAGACAAGATAGATGTTATGATTTTATGTGGTGGTAGTGCTACAGATCTTCCTGTACAGACTCCACAGTTTGCTTCAATGTTTAACGTAATTGACAGTTTTGATACTCACGCAAGAATTCCTGAACATTTTGCAGCAGTAGATAAGGCGGCTAAGGAAGCTGGAAAAGTAGCAGTTATTTCAGTAGGTTGGGATCCGGGAATGTTCTCACTTAACAGAGTTTATGCTAATGCAATTCTTCCAGATGGAAAAGATTACACATTCTGGGGCAAAGGTGTTAGTCAGGGACATTCAGATGCAATTCGTAGAATCAAAGGCGTTAAGAATGCAAAGCAGTACACAATTCCTGTTGAAAGTGCTTTGGAAAGAGTTAGATCAGGTGAAAATCCTGAACTTACAACAAGAGAAAAACATGAAAGAGAATGTTTTGTTGTATTAGAAGAAGGTGCAGATGCTGCAACAGTAGAGAAAGAAATCAAAGAAATGCCTAACTATTTCTCAGACTACAATACAACAGTTCACTTCATTACTGAAGAAGAATTAGAAAAGAACCACAGCGGAATGGCTCACGGTGGTTTTGTAATTCGTTCAGGAAAGACAGGAATGAACAAAGAACATAATCACATTATCGAATACAGCTTAAAGTTAGATTCAAACCCTGAATTTACAACAAGTGTATTAATCGCTTATGCAAGAGCTGCAAAACGTCTTTATGATGAAGGCCAGAAAGGATGCAAGACAGTATTAGATATTGCACCTGCATACTTAACAGAAATGAGCGATGAAGATTTAAGAGCACATTTATTATAATAAGTAGATAGAATACAAATATTGAAGATTGAAAGTATTGAATTGTAGAGTAGTTGATTCAAAATTGAATTTGTATAATTGAATATTTGAAATAAAAAGGTCTGGTAGAAATATCGGACCTTATTTATTTTTGAAAAAGTGAGCAACGCTCTGAAAAAGTAAACAATGCCTCGTAAGATTACAAGCAGGGGGAACAGTTTTTAAAAAAGAACCCCGAAAAGCATTTTTGCCGTATCGGGGTACTTTCTACAACATTTAATCTACAGCGGACTTTTTCTCTTCCCGTTCATAAAACTTAGCACTTTCTTTTTCGTAGCCTTGTCTTTTATTGGTGCAGGTTGCCAGTTGTTTGTATCTCCGGTGTAGACGTAGCATGGAATTATGTCGCCGGTTTCCTTTGATACTTTATTATTTGAAGTAAGAGTTATTGTGTGCTGATATATGATTGTGCGGTTTTCGGGATGGCGGTTGCCACCAAAAATAAAGTTGCCCATTGAATAAATAATTGTTTTGTTTTTGTATTTCTCCAATGGCTGTAGCACGTGCGGGTGGTCGCCGATTATCAGGTCGGCACCGGAATCAATTAAAGTATGACATGCGTTAACCTTCCAGCTTTCAGGTTCGTGAAGACCTTCAGTTCCACCGTGGAAATAAATAATCTGAAAGTCACTTTTCTTCTCCGCTTTTTTCAGGGCAGACTGAATTGTAGGTAAAACATAATCGCCATACATAGATACACAAATTACAGCAATTTTAAAATTATGCTTTTCAAAATAAACAATCTTACCTTCCTCGCCCCATTTAACGTTAGCAGCATCTAAAGCTTTTCTTGTGTCTTCATGTCCCTCCAAGCCGTAATCATTAATATGATTATTTGAAATAGAAACCATATCAATGCCACCGGCTGATAAGATTTTGGCATTTTTTGCAGGTGACTTAAACCAAAAAGCACGGACATTAGGATCTGCATATTGTCCCTTGTCGCTAACTTTCAACTTCTTGCTGTCTGAATAAACATTTTCGCAGTCAGCAATTGTAAAGTCATCATTTAAGAAATAAGAGTTAACTTTCTCTAAAAAATATGAAGGATTCTTAGCCTTTGCAACGTCATTAAAACAATTCTCATAAGAAGCATTTTCGTCTGTTGCACAGAGACAATCCCCAACAAAACTTAACTTAATAGTATTAGCAGGAGCGGTTGTTGCAACAGTACTTGAATCTTTAGTAGTGGTTTGTCCTGAACTTGAAGATTTGCTTTCATCGGATGAATTGCCTGTGTTGCTTCCGATTGATTTTGAATTGCTATTATTTTGAGCTGCGTTTCCTATAGTGTTTTTCTTCGAATTTTTATTCTGACTCATCGTTTCTTTCTGGCCCAAAACATTAGTTGCCGTATCCATAGGTTTAACCGAAAGGTTAAAAAATATTGCCACGGTTATAACCGACAGTATTATGGGCAAAATTACTATAATATTTTTTTTCATTTTCTCTCCATTCTTCTATAATTATGTAGAATAAATTTGAGGGTGTTTATAGAAAATATACAAAACCCAACCTTAGAATTTATTGTACCATATGAGTCGTTAAGATGAAAAAGAAAAAACAATAAAAAAGAAGATAAAATATATACAAGGAATAAATAAGTGTGATACAATTATCGAAATTGAAATTTATGGGAGAAATCATATGTCAAAATACATATTAGAAGTTTGTGTTGATTCAGTAGAATCAGCAATTTCCGCATATAATGGAGGAGCAACAAGAATTGAGTTATGCTCAAATCTTGTTATAGGAGGAACAACTCCGGATTTAGAATTGTTTAAAACTATTAGAAACCATATTCAGATTCCAATTAACGTAATGATACGTCCTCGTTACGGTGATTTTTGCTACACAGAATATGAACACGAAATTATGTGCAGACAGGTGGAAAACTTTGCAGTTGTAATTGGGAGTTTAAATATTGACGGAACATTAAATGAAAAGCAGATGAAAGAACTTATTAAAGAGGCAGGTCAGTGTAAAATTACGCTTCATAGAGCTTTCGATATGTGTAAGGATTATTTTCAAACAATGGAAGAAGCCATAAAACTTGGTGTGAATACGATTTTAACTTCAGGAGGAAAACAGAACTGCATTGTAGGTGCTGAAACCATTAGAACTTTGGTTGAACAGGCGGAAGGAAGAATAGAAATATTAGTTGGTGCAGGTGTAAGTCAAAATAATATTGCAGAACTGATTAAGAGAACAAAAACCAAAAGCTTCCATATGTCGGGAAAAACAATTATAGAGAGCATAATGAAATATAGAAATCCAGACGTTTTTATGGGACTTCCGGGAATTAGTGAGTATAAAAAATATCAAACAGATGAAAAAATTATAAAACAGGTAGTAGAAATACTACAAAGAAATATAGAGTCCAAAACACAGATTCAGGAATAAAAATTTTAATTTAAGAAAATTAATATAATCTGAAAACTAAAAAGTAACTTGCAGGAAAATGCAAAAGAAGGAGGAAAAAGTGTATTCAGCATTATTAGTAATTATTTATTTAGCATTTATAAGTTTAGGTTTGCCTGATACTCTGTTGGGCTCAGCGTGGCCACAGATGCATATCGAACTTAATGCATCATTGTCTTCAGCAGGAATTATAACAATGATTATATCCCTGGGAACGGTTATATCAAGTTTGTTTTCAGACAGATTAAACATTAAGCTTGGAACAGGAAAAGTCACGGCTATTAGTGTATTAATGACAGCAGTAGCATTGCTTGGATTTTCACTATCACATAGTTTCATAATATTATGTGTGCTTGCAGTACCATATGGATTAGGTGCAGGAGCTGTAGATGCGGCATTAAATAATTATGTTGCACTACATTATTCCTCAAAACATATGAGCTGGCTTCACTGTTTCTGGGGAGTTGGCGCGTCAATAGGACCATATATTATAGGAACATGTATGGCTCACGGTTTAGGCTGGCGTGGTGGTTACAGTGTTATTTCAGTACTTCAGTTTACACTTACAGCAGCATTATTTATAACATTGCCATTATGGAAAAAAGTAGAAAACAGCGAAAACAATGTAAGCAATGGAAATAACGAAAGAACTCAGGAAGAGCCGCAGGAGAGAAAAGCTAAATCATTATCAGAAGTATTACATATTAAAGGGGTAATCTACATTTTATTTGCATTCTTCTGCTATAGTGCAGTTGAGCAGACAACAACATTGTGGTGTGCAAGCTATCTTGTATTAAATAGAAGCATTGACAGCAACACAGCAGCCAAGTTTGCAGCATTATTCTACATAGGAATTACATTTGGACGTTTCCTGTGCGGATTTATTGCAGACAAGTTAGGCGACAAGAATATGATAAGACTTGGAATTGTAATAATTGTGGCAGGTATTGTAATGTTATTTATGCCAATACCAGGTTCAGCTATTGCTTTGGCAGGACTTATAACAATAGGTCTTGGTTGTGCACCAATATATCCGTCAATTATTCATTCAACACCATTTAACTTTGGCGCGGATAATTCACAGGCGGTTATCGGAATACAGATGGCATTTGCTTATGTGGGAACAACATTTATGCCACCATTATTCGGACTTATTGCCCAGTATATTAACATAGGATTATTCCCGGTATATATTTTAATATTTACTGCAATAATGTTTATAACATCAGAGGCATTAAATAATATTAATAAAAATAAAGCTTATAAATAAAAACTTTAATAAAACTAAAACAATAAAAACTTATAATTACAAATAAAAGAAAAACAAAATTTCACTTGAGGGGAAAACTT
>ERZ773130.3450-NODE-3450-length-10298-cov-4.441570_pt1 | contig 10298 bp, 8 predicted proteins | sample MGYA00511919_ERZ773130 | MGnify/ENA primary metagenome ERZ773130 (study PRJEB29015, sample SAMEA2737851) | human gut metagenome | biome: human gut; feature: human-associated habitat; material: faeces | place: China | collected 2012 ...
GTCGGCATGAGCAAAAACACTGTTAGAAAACATGTGGACGGTTTGACCAAAAAACGGTTAATCACAACCGAGCCGACCTCTGTGTACACGCAAAAAGGCGAAAAGCGTAACGGCAATTTGCTCTATACCGTCCGCCCGATAGAGGATGCGGTGGAGTATCATTACGAGCAGCAGATGATTCGTTTGGAATGCGAAATGCGGTGTCAGTCAGCTTTGAAAAAACTCGCCGAATTTGACCGCAAACATGGAAAATCGGCGGTATAACGGCAGTTTTACGGCTCGTCCGAAAACAAGCAGGAGAAAGCGAGGGGTTGCCTTGCTTTCCCCTCGCAGGACACAGCGGACGGCAACGCCGACCGCACAAGGCTTTGTATGGCTTTTAAGAACGGTTATAAAAGCTTCAATTTCGGGGTTGCGCCGATAAAAACCTCGCCGATTTAGGGGTTGCGAATTTTACCGCAAATTTAGCTGGATATTCCGCCATGTATGTGGTATTGTGTTGTACTGCGAAAGGAAGTGATACTATGGCAAAACGAAGACCGTCGGGAGACGGTATGGTGCGCAAGCGCGATGACGGACGGTGGGAAGGCCGCATCGTTGTCGGTCACAAAAAGAACGGCGATCCGATTCACCGCTATGTGCTTGCCCGAACACAAAAGGAGTTAATCGTAAAGCTCCACGACTGCATCGAGATGTACCGCGATGCCGACCTCACCGAGGATTCGAATATGACGCTCGGCGAATGGCTCGACCGATGGATCAATGAATATATGATCTTCACGATTCGCGAGAGCACGCTGGATTCTTACAAAGCGATGATTAAAAATCAAATCAAACCGTATCTCGGCGACAGACCTTTGTCGGCGCTGACCACGCAGGAACTTCAAAAATTCTATAACACCGTCAAAAAGAAAGGTCGTGTAAAACCGGACAAGCTGCACGGTACAGAGCTTGCCGACAGTATGGTGCGCGGTATTCATATGATGCTGCACGAAGCACTCGATATGGCGGTGCGCCTACGGCTGATTGTTAAAAATCCAACGGTCGGCACAACGATTCCCAAAAACAATTATCCGCCGAAGCAGATACTCAATGACGAACAGCTTGAGCGATTCATGCAGCGCATCCGACAGGATGAGCGGTGGGATGAGCGGTGGTACGATTTCTTCTACACCGAGCTGACCACAGGACTGCGGCGGGGTGAAATCTGCGGACTGAAGTGGGAGGACTTCGATGCGGAAAACGGAAAGCTGAAAGTGAGGCGCTCGGTTGCTAAAAGGAAAGGCGGCGGATTGAATATCGGTGAAACCAAAACCGAGACGGGAACGCGCACGATTGTCCTGCCGCCGAGCACTGCGGAACTTTTGCGGAAGCGAAAAGAAACAGCAATCAGTGAATGGATATTCCCGAATATCTATGAGCCCGAAAAACCGATGCACCCCGACTATGCTTACCACCGATTAAAAACACTGTTAAAACAGGCGGAGCTTCCGCTGATTCGGTTCCACGATCTGCGCCACACCTTTGCTACCATGGCGCTGGAGCACGGTATGGATGTGAAAACGCTCTCGGCAACCATAGGCCATGTGTCCTCGGCAACCACGCTCAATATCTATAGCCATATCACCGACACCATGCAACAGCAGGCGGCGGCAAGGATTGACCGCGAGATTGCAGGGGCAGACACGCCCATTCCCGAGCCGAACGCAACGAACAAGGCAAGTGACAGTGAAGCAACCGATCAGCCGACAGAGCCGAAATTTGAGCCGTATAAGGGCAAGATACGCAAACCCGGTACGGGTTGCGTGACGATGATAAACGACCACCTCTACGAGGGCAGATTTTCCCCGCGCGTGAACGGAAAACGAATCGCAAAGAACATCTACGCTACCACGCGGGAGGAGTGCGAGGAAAAGCTCAAGGTGCTGATTGTAGAGATGAAGAAGGAGATTGCGGAAATCAAGGCGGGAAAATAAAAAACAATATTTTCGTGCTTTGATTATTCAGATATATCTTGAAAAAAGCGAATATAATGGTATAATAAAAATGCTGTCACGCGGTGCGTGACAAACTTCCATGCCCGTTTGGTAGACAAACAATAGACAGAGCTGGTATAATTATATCACACCATACAGGAGGTGTGATGCAATGACAATCGGACAAAGAATTCAACAAATACGTTTGGAATGCGGACTTTCGCAGGAAGAATTCGGCGAGAAGCTCGGAACGACAAGGCAGACTGTTTCGCGATGGGAGCTCGGTCAATCGTATCCGGAGCTTGCCAAAATCGTACTTATCAGCAGATTGTTTTCCGTAACGACCGATTCCATTATAAAAGACGGGATCAGTACTTTCGACGCCGAAACCGAGGTGTTTGCCTGTGGCGTATACCGTTCGGCAAATGCCGAGATTGTCGAAACCGAAAAATATGCGCTGAGGTATTATTGTTCACCCGACAAAAGCCTATTGGGTACAAAACTGTATGCCGGTTATGAAAGCAAAAAACGCTTGGTCGCAGTTTGCGAGCGCAATCAAGCGGAAAATATCACGGAATATGCTTACTTTCTCAAAGACAGCGATACCGTAATTTCAAACTGCGACCGATTGGGTGCAGCACTCGGCGAAGCTTATGATACAGGTGCGGTAAAAGCGATGCGACGGCTTGAAAAATTTTACGTCGATCACAGCGGAAAACCGCTTCCCAAAGTGAAGGAAGCGGGAATCCCGAAGTGCCTGACACTTTGGAGAATGGCGGACAGCTACCATGCGAGCGCAGACCGGTTCAATTTTTACCTGTGCACAGGCAAAACAGAGTACATTTTTTCTGTAAAACCGCAGGACACCAATATCTATTGCGGCGCGTCGTACAACATTGTGTTTGACATCGGGGTATTTTCCGGCGGGCAATATTTCAGAATACGCAATTATAAGGACAACAGTGAAAAATACTGCCGTTTTTCATGTGATTTTTCATACGAAGCAAAGAGCATTGAGATACCGACCGAGCAATGCGAGCTCGGAAAATGCACCATGACCGATCGAGGTCTTGCGTGGACAGTAAAACGATATACCGATGATGAGATTGTACTTCAGGGGTGCGGCAGCGACGAATACAAATATCGCCGCCTTGACAGGAGAGACGAACAGTTCATGCTTTGTGAATTAAAAAGCGAGGGCTGACCATGGCGGTCAGCCCTTAAAATTTGCGTTGAACCCTGCCGTTTTGCTCGGCAAAATAGCGAAATTTATTGTTTTTTGTTCCGATTTTTCTTTATAATATGATTACAGTCAAAAAAATTATTATCGTAACCCAACCTTTCCCCGCCTTTTATGCACTTATAGGCGAACCCCCTGAAAACGAAAGGAAACTTTTATGAACGAACATTTTAACAGAAATGACGAAACTCTTGTCGAGCTGACGCTACTCGGAGACGGAACCGCATATGAAGAGCTTGTCACCCGTCATCAGCGCGCGGTGATGGGGACGGCTTATAAGGTGACAAAAAACAAATTTTCCGCAGAGGACGCATCTCAGGACGCGTTTGTCTCCGCATGGATGAATCTCTGTGAGCTTCGCGACGGTTCAAAATTCGGCTCTTGGGTCTGTTCGTTTGCAAAAAACTGCGCAAGAATACTTGAAAGGCATTATCGCGCGGCAATTCCGGACATCAGCCTTGACACGCTTGACGGCTTTGAGCCTGCCGAAGAGGATGAGCTTTTTGCCGAAGACGAGCTTAAAGACGTCCGTCAAGCGGTAAGCTTGCTCAGCGAAAAAATAAGGGAAGCCGTCAGCCTGCATTATTTCGAGGGAAAGTCCGTCGCGGAAATAGCGGAGATGCTGTCCGTTCCCGTCGGGACTGTCAAGTGGCGCCTTTCGGAGGGGAGAAAACAACTGAGAAAGGGTTACGGAATTATGGAGAAAACATACGACGAAAACGAAAGCCTCGTTGCCCGCGTCATGCGTCAGGTCGAGGCGCTCAAGCTGTGGCAACTCAAAAACGACAAGACAGGTTTTGAAGAAGAATATCGCGCCGTTCTTGCAAATGTCGAGGCGCTTGAAGATTCAAAAGAAAAAAGTTCTATGCTCGCCGATACTCTTCTGCGCGGCTATTGGGAGGTTTCCAGCGAAAAGAATAAAGAAGTTTTTGAGAGAATCAAAAAATCCGCAGAGGACAGTCACAACGAGGACGTTATGATGTCGGTCGCATGCGAGGAATATAACAAATATTCCGGTGAGGAAAGAATCAGATTCATGCGTGAAACGCAGATACCTTATTACCGCGAGGGCGGCTATCCGAAAACGCTGGCTTATATATGGTTCTGGCTCGGATATGAATACCGCGAAAAGGGAGAATACGAGGAAGCTATCCGCTGCTATGAGCAGGTGATGAATATCCTCACGCCGTCGGACGTATATTATGCGAATGCAAAATCTGCCATCGAGGGAGAAAAGCGCTCTATCGCAGCCGAAAAAAATTCGGAGGTCATCCGTTACAATTTCGATGTCACCGGCGAGGTTTACAGAAAAATCGACGGCAAATTATACTTCTGGCAGCAACCCGGATACGACTATAACGGAAACAGCGCAAGCGGCAGCCTTTTCTGGAATATGTCCTGGTGCGACGGTTTGATGCTTGACGAGAGCATGAAGACAGGCGACACGGTTACATCATCGGACGGAATCACGCTCACTTATCTGAAAAACGACGGCGCATGCGATACGCCCGCAGGGCATTTTGAAAACTGCTCCGTATATGTTGTTGACGGCGAGCGCTTCGAGCGCACTCATTGCGAAACATGGCTCTGCGACGGCATCGGCATCGTCCGCCAGATCGTAACATGGTTAGGTTATACATACGAATGGGTGCTTTCGTCATATAAGAAAGGCGGCAAAGGCGGGCTTCTCCCCTTTGAAGCGGGCAATCGCTGGGAATATGCGCTTGCCGAGCGCGAAGCTACAGGAATAACGGAAAGAGAAAACATTTTTGAAGTTACCGCATGCGATGCCGGCTCGGCGACGCTTTCATATATTAACTTTGTGGCTGTGACAGGCTATTACGACACATGGGAGGGCAAAACGGCAGAAGCGAGGTACTGTTACTGCAAGAATATAACCCCCGACGACGAAATTCTCTGCGATGTGAGCGGTGCGATGAAGCGTGCCGAAGAGCTCGCCGTAACAAAGCGGCAAAAGCTGCACACTGCCATAGCAAACAAGGTTATGCGTCGCATTTTTGAAACCAATCCCACCGTAAATCCGAATTATACGGAAAAAGGCAGATGGAATTTCTTTAAATACGATGCGATTAAAAAATCCGACGGCAAAATCATTTGTGACGGCCTCCGCAAATACAGCTTTGAATGGAAAGATATGTCGGATTGCGGCAGGAAATGCGTCGGGTACAAGGTGCTTTACAGCTTCTTCTTTACAATTTTGCAGGATGCGGCAGGCTGTCTGTGGTCGGATAAATGGCAGGACGGCTATCATTTCAACGAAAGAAAATCGGGCGATTATGTCACAAAGAATTTCAATGTCAAGGGCGGCGAAACAGTCGTTACGCCTGCGGGCACATTTGAAAACTGCCTGCGTGTCAGCTTTGATTTTCAGGCGTGGGGATATTTCTCCGGCAGAAGCGAATATCTCTTTGCGGACGGTGTCGGCATAGTGCGCTTTGAGCATCCATATGACAATGACAAATGCGTCGTATGGCAGCTTACGGAAAACAAAGGCACGGGCAAGGGGTTCTTCCCTGTCGACGACGGACTTTTCCGCAGATATGAAGCAGATGCCCTTTCGGACGGCTGGCACGGCTCCGTCGAATACACATTCGACGAAGACGAAACCGGCACGGTTATGTTCAAAAACGCTCTCGGCAATCAGGACAGAGCGGACTATGAGAAAATGAAGAAAAAATAAAAAGGCGAAATTAAACAGAAAGTTGATATAAAAGCAAAACGGCTGACCATGGCGGTCAGCCGTTAAAATTTGCGGTGAGAAATGAAAGGGAAGCTTTCCTGAAGTGGTTGATAAAAGCCAATCATAAGCAGAAAATCAGCCGAAAGTGGGGCGAAAAACCTCATTTTCGGCTGATTTTTGTCTATCGGCTATAAAAAAGATATTTTGTGCATTTTTTGATTGGATTTGAACTTGCGTTACGCTCATGTCAGCTCTTTCACCACCTCATGACCACCTTTGAATACCACCTTGATTCGCTCTGCGTTTTCAACCACTACACATTCGAGTGTCTGCCGAATCAGTGTATCATCATACTCCATTGGGTGATTTTTTAGTCCTTCAAGGATGGTGAATATCTCATCAAGTCTTGACTGCGTATTCTCACGTTGCTGACTCATATTTTCTGCATCATCGAGTTTCTGCTGAAGAGTTTGCTTTTCGAGCATCAGCTCGGTCATTTTATTTTCATCGAAGTCACCTTCGTTATCGCTTGATACAGCTTTCAGCATCTGTTTAAATTCAGCATCGATTTCTGCGATTCTTATCTGTATTGCGAGGGTGTCATCCTCTGTTTTTTCGGTTTCCATAGCCATCCCGAGATGCATTTTCAGCGTTTGAAGGATGCCGATATTTTCTTGTGCTTGTTCCATAACCGCTGTCATGATTGCATCTTGAAGTATACTTTCCTCTATAGTCGGGGAGTTGTGGCAGTAGGTTTTTCCGAAGTCGAGTCGGCTGATGCACCGCCACACTATTTTTTTCTGACCTTTAACCGTCCATGTGCATCTGCGATAAGGCGTTCCGCATTCTCCGCATACGAGGAGTTCGGTCAGAGCATACTTGCTTGAATATTTGCCTTGCTCGGTTTTCGTGCCGTTTTGCTTAACCTTGCGTTTGCCGGAACGTCTTGCCAGTTCTTCTTGTACTCGACCGAATGTTGCCGAATCTATTATTGCAGGATGATTGTTCTCTACATAGTATTTTGGACGTTCACCGTTGTTTATCTTCACTTTTTTTGTGAGGCAGTCTGCGATGTAGGTTTTGTTGATAATCGCATCACCCTTGTATTTTTCATTGGAGAGGATAGATTGAATGGTCGAGAATGTCCATTTTTCTTTGCCTCGCGGAGAAGGAATGCCTTTTTTGCTGAGTCTGTTGATTATCCCACCGAGGCTGTCGCCTGCGAGAAATCTCTCGTAGATGAATCGGATGATCTCCGCTTCTTCGGGAACGATTTCGGGTTTTCCATCCTCACCCTTTTTGTATCCGAGGAATCCTTTGTACTGAAAGGTCACGTTTCCTTCCTTTGCACTCTGCGCTTTCCCCCATCTTACGTTTGCGCTGATATTTTCCGATTCGCTCTGTGCAATACTGCCATAGATGGTGATGTAAAATTCCGCACCGGGTTGTGTGCTGTGAATGCCTTGTTCCTCGAAGTACACATCCACACCGATGTCTTTCAGCATTCGGATATATTTGAGGCAGTCAACCGTATTTCGAGCGAATCGGCTGATGGATTTTGTAATGATCATATCGATTCTGCCACGTTTGCAGGTTCGGATCATGCGGTTGAATTCATCACGCTTCTTGGTGCTTGTTCCCGTGATACCTCTGTCGGCATATATGTCAACGAGAGTCCATTTCGGCTCGCTGTTGATCTTTTCGGTATAGTAGTTTCTCTGTACTTCGTAGCTGTTAAGCTGTTCCTCTTGCTTAGTGGATACTCGGCAGTACGCAGCGACTCGAAGCTGTTTGTGTGCGTTTTTTACTTCTTCCGCTATATTTATTGTGGCAGGAATAACCTTAACCACTCTCGGCGCTGTTGTTAGCATTGCCGTTTCCGTCATAGGTCTGACTCCTTTCTGATTTTTTGTCCGTTTTTGAGGATAAGGGTGATATTTCCGTTTACATCAAGTTGTATCTCCGATACCGTTTTTGCGAATAGGTCGGAGTCAAAAGTTGAAAGCGGACTCGAATCTTCGAATTCCGCTTTCAGTCGTTCCGATATGTTATTGTCTTTTGGAATGCAGTTGTATTTGAGGGAGACACATTCGAGCATCTTCTTTTTTGCTTCGGCAACATCGAATTCTCTTGTATCAAGAATTCTGCCGATTTCATTCTCGGCTTTCATAACCTCGGTACTTGCGATATAGCTCGTCGGTGCTTCTTTTTTGATCACATCGGGATTTGCTATTACTATGTTCAGCGTATCAGTTATCTTTTCAAGCAATTCGTTGTCCAAGATTTCCACAATGCTTTTGCATTCGCTGTTTTGACAGTACCAGTGATCTGCACACTTATTTCTGTCATCGTGCCGTCTATGCATAACCGAACCACATTTCGCACATCTGACTGAGTCCGATACCTTGAAAATATCCGATGTAAAGTCTGTTTCTCGAAGATTGTTCTTTGAAGCTTTCTTTACTCGTATTGCTTCAAATGTTTCTTCCTCTATCAGCATCGGAAGTCCGCTTGTGCCGATGTATCTGCTGTCATCAAGGATACGCATGATCCTCGCCTTGTTCCAACTTACCGTTCCTGGCATGAATTCGATGCGGTCAGCATTCAATGCTTCTGCGATTTTGAGTAAGGATTTTCCGTCAAGGTATTCGCTTATGATTCTTTTCAGCGTTGTGGCTTCGGAATCATCAATCACTGCGATTCCGTCTTTATATTGATAGCCGAATGGTATGTTACGGTTTTTCATACGCATCCTCTCCTTTCTTTTCGATTGATTTCTTCTGTCACCTTTATACCGCCGATCAGTGTGAAGGTGATATGAGTGAGATCTACTACTACTGCTGATTCGATTATCTGCTCGAATAGTTCCTCATCGAATCGGGCGCTTTTTTCATATTCTGCTATTGTTTGGTCAAGTCCTCGGATTGTATCGAGAAGCTCGTCATTTTCATCCTCGGACAGAATTTTCTTGCGGTTGGCTCTGAGTGCTTTGATTTTTCCGTTCAGTTCATCGGCTTGTGCATTGTAGTCTGTGAGACTCAGCAAGCCTTTGTTGTGAAGTCTTGTGACTACAAGGTTTAGAGAATAATATTTTTTATAAATGTATTCAAGCTTGTCCTTATCATAATCGTTCTCGACCAACGAGAGGTAAAACAGAAGCAATTAATAGTCCTCCAAGGAATCCTTATAGGCTTTCTCTGCACGTCGGTATGCATCAAGAGCCGGTTTCGTTATTTCAATAATAAATCGCATTTCAAGAGGTGTACAGCCGGAAATCAATTCGGAAAGTTCGCAGGCATACGCATTGCTTGAATTGTTAATGCTGTCGCATAACAAGCGATCCACAGTGGTGTTAAGTGCATTGGCAATATCAACGATGACATTGAGGCTTAACTTTGTTGTGCCATTTTCGATATGGCTGACATGAGTTGCAGTTATATCGATTTTGTCTGCCAGCTTCCGTTGAGTCATTTTTCTCTTGATTCGAATATCTCGTATACGTTTCCCTACATCAGCATAATTTATCTCCAATTTTTCATTCACCTCCTCAAACAAACATTGCACTTATATTGTACAGGCAAATCGGATTTATATAAATATTCCATATGCACACACCGCCTATGCAGTTTAATTTGATGCAAATTTTATAGACAGTTAATATTCTTTTTGTTGTGAGAAAAGCTGTTTTTTGACAATTGGATGTAGTAAAATACCATCCTTATTCGTTGTTTTGTATAACAGCTAAAAACAATTATGTATCGCTTTCGTTTTTCAAACTGTCGAGGATTTTATACAGTGCTTTCGGAAGCGGTACTCCGCAAGCTCCTATGTTTTCAAGAATACTAAGGCTTTCGTTTGCGATGTAGTAACTTACAATCATTATTCGGATAAAAGCTTCATCGGGGGTGATTATGTTATCCAAAACCGTTCCAAGCGCAACAAGCAACAGTATTGTTACTTTTTTTACGCCGCCTTTAAACATACTAACGGAACTTAATCCCCCGCTTTGACTTTTATTAGATCGCATCAAAACCGCTTTTATTATTCCTGTAATAACATCTATAGCGATAACTGCAAAAAGAGAGGTGAGCCACATGTCCCAGCCGCCCAATGCTTTTATTAAGAAGCTGCCGATGATGCAGCAAATGAATTTGATTCTATCAGCCATCTTATACCTCTCTGATCGCAAATGTATTTGTATATTAAAGAGGCTGATTTGATAGAAAAGTAAATCTTGCAAAAAATCTTTCTGTCGCGTTTATTTTTAAACTAAAAATCACTCCTTAAAGGTTAAGGAGTGATGGACGTGGAAAGATTATATGAACTTATTGTATTGGCACGGAACGAAAACCAAGAAGCGATGCTTGAGATTATCGATATC
>ERZ773130.3456-NODE-3456-length-10283-cov-4.501369_pt1 | contig 10283 bp, 9 predicted proteins | sample MGYA00511919_ERZ773130 | MGnify/ENA primary metagenome ERZ773130 (study PRJEB29015, sample SAMEA2737851) | human gut metagenome | biome: human gut; feature: human-associated habitat; material: faeces | place: China | collected 2012 ...
TTGAACAGCATATGAATACCAATAATACTTATTTCCTTTTAGTATTCTTTTACGTATTCCAATCTGCTTACCTTTTTCAAGTTTGAGATAGTTTGCATTCATCTTGTACTTTCACCACCATACCCCAGATATTAGAATTTACCAAATTAACAAAGCACGATTTATAGAGTTTCTACCCTACATTCTGTTTAGTTTAGTATATTATAGCACACCCCAACCCTCAAAGTCAAGAAAGGAGTGATTCTTATGGGTATTTTTACAGGACCATTCAAGTCCAGAGATAAGCCGACCAACAGCTACGACAGCCCGTCATACACATATTTTTTCGGCAGAAGCAATGCAGGAAAAAGAGTCACTGACAGAACAGCCCTACAGCATATTGCGGTTTATGCCTGCGTTCGTGTGCTGTCGGAGGCAATTGCACAACTGCCGCTTCATGTGTACAAATACAACGATAGCGGAAAAGAGCGAGTGCCACAGCATCCGCTTTATTTTTTACTCCACGATCAGCCAAATCCTGAAATGACTTCTTTTGTTTTCAGGGAAACGCTAATGTCCCATCTGCTGATTTACGGCAATGCCTATGCACAGATTATCCGAAACGGCAGAGGTGATGTTTTAGGGCTATACCCTTTGATGCCTGACAAAATGAAGGTTGACCGTGATGAGAAAAACCGCCTGATATATATTTACAGCCGTTACGATGAGGCAAATCCGAATCTGAAAGAACAGGGCGACATCGTTCTTTATGCTGATGAAGTTCTGCATATTCCGGGTTTAGGATTTGACGGACTGGTTGGATATTCGCCGATTGCACTTGCCAAAAATGCAATCGGCATTTCTATTGCCTGTGAGGAATATGGAGCATCGTTCTTTGGAAACGGTGCTTCACCAAGTGGCGTGTTGGAACACCCCGGAGTGATCAAAAATCCGGAACGTGTGCGTGATGCGTGGCAGAGAGCCTATGGCGGAAGAAACGCCCACAAGGTCGCAGTTTTGGAGGAGGGCATGAAGTTCACACCCATTGCAATTCCGAATAATGAAGCACAGTTTCTGGAAACCAGAAAGTTTCAGATTGAAGAAATCGCAAGAATGTACAGAGTGCCGCTTCATATGATCGGTGACCTTGACCATGCAACATTCAGTAACGTAGAACATTTATCCCTTGATTTCGTGAAATACAGTCTTGACCCTTGGATCGTTCGCTGGGAGCAGTCTTTGCAGAAAGCACTTCTTTCTGATTCTGAAAAAGGACAGTATTTCGTGAAGTTCAATGTGGATGGACTACTGCGTGGTGACTATGCTTCCCGTATGCAGGGCTATGCTACTGCAAGACAAAACGGCTGGATGTCGGCGAATGACATCCGAGAACTTGAAGATATGAATATGCTTTCAGACGAAGAGGGTGGAAACCTGTATCTCGTAAATGGCAGCTTTACAAAACTTGCAGATGCAGGTGCATTTGCAAATCAAAATCCTGAAAAGGAGGAAGAAACTGAATGAAGAAATTCTGGAACTTTATCCAAAATGAAGATACATCGGAAACAGAGCTTTTGTTTAACGGTCCCATTTCAGAAGATACTTGGTGGGGCGATGAAGTGACACCTGCTTTGTTTCGTGATGAACTCGCAAAAGTCAGCGGAAATCTGACAGTTTGGCTGAACTCACCAGGCGGCGATGTGTTCGCTGCAAGTCAGATTTATTCTATGCTGAAAAATCACAAAGGCAAGGTTACCGTGAAAATTGACGGCATTGCTGCATCAGCGGCTTCTGTTGTGGCAATGGCAGGCGATGAAACTTTGATTGCACCGACTGCCCTAATGATGATTCATGACCCCAGCACTTGTGCTATGGGAAATAAATCTGATATGGAAAAGGCTATCATCTTGCTTGATGAGGTAAAAGAAAGCATTATCAACGCCTACGAAACCAAATCTCATCTCAGCAGAAATAAGATTGCGAAACTGATGTCCGATGAAACATGGCTCAATGCAAAAAAGGCTCATGAGATGGGATTTGTGGACGGGATTCTGTTTGCAGATAAGAAAATGCCTGTTGTTCCCAAAGAGGAAGAACAGGATGAAGAAGAAAAAGAAGATACACTTACCGCAATGACCTATTCCAAATCGAAGAATCTATCTGCATTCTTATCCAAAGTATCTGCATCAGCAGAATCCGTTACAGGCACACTCATTGACCAGCTTGAAAAAAGGCTGGCATTACTGAAATACTAAGGAGGATTTTAACTATGGCTATGACAATTCAGGAACTCAGAGAAAAGAGAAAGAAGGCTTGGGACACTGCCCGTGATTTTCTCGACAGCAAGAGAAATGCAAACGGTGTTCTCAGTGAGGAAGATTCCAAGACCTACGATGCAATGGAACAGACGATTGTAGACCTTGGAAAGGAAATTCAGCGTCTGGAAAGGCAGGCTGAAATTGAGGCAGAAATGAACAAAGCAACTTCCACTCCTGTTCTCGGTAAGCCTGCAACTCCGAATGTAACGGAAAAGACAGGTACAGCAAGCGACACTTACAAGAAGGCATTCTGGAACAGCGTCAGAAACCGCAACTGGATCGATGTCCACGATGATTTGCACATTGGTACAGATGCAGAGGGCGGTTATCTTGTGCCGGATGAGTTTGTGCGCCTGTAAAAGGCGATGTTTACAGTAGATTAGGCTCTACACCGCACAGCAGAGCGGTTGTCAATCTGCCTAACCGATGACAGGAAACTGGACACGGGAACACAGCACGGCAGAAACGCAGGAAACGTCAAAAGGATATGAGGCGAGTAGTACCTGCAATGACAAGATAACATAAGGATAAGGCTGGATTGCCAAAGCAAAGGTTAGCTCCTTTTTCGTGGGAGGGTGTGGAAATTATCCTGAAACCACTCTCATGACCCCACCATAATATTGAATTCGTTATGGTGTCTGCTATAGGTCATGAAGCAAGCGTGAGAACACGTGAGATAAACCGAAATGATATCCGACAGTTATCACTTGCCTATAAGCATCGTTAAACAGGGATTGCCTAAGTGGAAATGCCGAAAGGCTATGTCTATTCGAGACTGAATATTCCATATGGCAACGGAGCTTCCGTAGTAGTCCGAGGTGGATAACGCCCACTACATGGCGAAGGGAAGCAGTTTGTTAATTCCAAAGTAAGAAGATGAAAGGGAGGAGAATCCTCATGAATCCAACATCGGAGATTTTGGAGCGTGTCAATAAAAGTTCCTCGGAACATCACGACGGAGTCTTTACAAGACTCTTTCGCTACCTTCTGAGAGAGGACATTTATTTTGCAGCTTACCAGAAATTATATGCAAACAGTGGAGCAATGACTCCCGGAAGTGACAACGACACTGCTGACGGTTTTAGTGCTGAATATGTGCATGAACTGATTGAAGAATTGAGGTCAGGAAAGTACAAACCGAAGCCTGTGCGCAGAGAATATATCAAGAAACAGAACGGAAAAATGCGCCCACTGGGTATTCCGTCATTTCGAGATAAACTTCTGCAAGAGGCGGTTAGAATGTTTCTGGAAGCAATCTATGAACCGTTATTTTATGACCAGTCACATGGTTTCAGACCGGAGAGAAGTTGTCATACAGCTCTCGACCAGATAAAGACAAATTTTCGTTCTGTAAAATGGTTCATAGAAGGCGACATCAAGGGTTGCTTTGACAATATAGACCACGCAGTGCTTATTAAAACGTTAGAAGTCAAAATCAAGGACAGCAGATTTATCAATATTATCAGAGCTTTCCTGAAAGCAGGTTATGTGGAAGATTTTCAATATCATACCACAATCTCCGGTACACCACAGGGCGGAATCATTTCCCCTATTCTGGCAAATATATACCTGCATGAGCTTGACCGGAAAGTCATGAAACTCAAGGAAAAGTTCGATAAGCAGTCTACACGACACCAGACACCGGAATATCTTCATTTAGCGAAAAGAAGGCAGACACTTCAAAAGAAGATTGACAGGGTAAAAGGTGAGGAACGTGAGCTTGCAATCAAGGAATATAAAGCGGTGTGCAATCAAAAATTGAAAACGCCCGCAAGAATGTCCGACGATAAAAAGCTTGTATACTGCCGATATGCTGATGATTTTCTAATTGGAATCAGCGGAAGCAGAGAAGACTGTGAAGAAATTAAAGAGATTCTGAGAGAATTTCTATCAACGCAGTACCATTTAGAGTTGAGTGCTGAGAAAACAAAGATCACACACAGTGCTGAACGAGTACGTTTCCTTGGTTATGACGTTGCGGTACGCCGAAGCCAGAAGATAAAGAAAAAGGCAAACGGTGTTAAACAAAGAACGCTGAATAACTCTGTAGAATTAACTGTACCTCTCGAAGATAAGATCATGCAGTTCCTGTTCAAAAACGACATCATAGAACAAAAACCAAACGGAGAAATCTGGGCGGTTTGCGTTCCAAGATTAAGACATCTTTCGGAAGTGGATATTGTGAACAGGTATAATGCACAAATCCGTGGCATTTGCAATTATTACTGCTTAGCAGCGAATTATGATAAGCTGAATTATTTCCGTTATCTTATGGAATATAGCTGTCTAAAGACGCTTGCAAGCAAAAGCAACAGCACAACGAGAAAAATCATCCAAAAATATCGTCATGATGGCAAATGGGCTATTCCCCATGAAGTTAAAGGCGGTATCAAATATGCAAAGCTTGTCTCGTTAGCTGACTGCAAAGCCGGTAAGTTGATGTCCGATAAAGACCCATGGCAATACAAATCCTTTGACCCGAAAAAGCTGTCACAATATGTGCGGTTAAGCGCAGGGGTATGTGAGCTGTGTGGTGATAATAGTGATTCCTGCTGTATTTATCATGCAGGTAAAATGAAGAATCTGAAAAGCACTACGGAATGGGGCAAGAAAATGCTTCACATGAGACGTAAAACGTTGATTGTTTGCCCGAAATGCTTCAAAAAGATTCACAGGGAACAAAATAAATGACATGTCAATAATGAATGGAAAGCCGTGTACATCGAGAGGTGTAAGCACGGTTTGGGAGGGGCTTTGTGCAAACCTGTCATCGAAAGATGATAAGGCGGCACACTGCTACCTCACGAACGAAAACTGGTGGAAGCATTGGAGGAAGAGAGCATTTTCCGCCAGATGGCAACGGTCATCAAAACTTCCAACGGCGACCGCAAGATTCCGATTGTGACTTCCAAGGGCGAGGCTGTCTGGATGGACGAAGAACAGCAGTATTCTCTCTCTGATGATACGTTCGGACAGGCATCGCTTTCCGCATATAAGCTTGGTACAGCAATTAAAATTTCAGAGCTTGTGTTCATAGCAAAAAAGTGGTATAATAGGAGATATGAAAAAAGAATATCAAGCAACAAATTACGAAAGTGATTTGACAGACAAACAATGGGAAGCAATCAAAGAATTCTTTCCATCCGGAAATAAAAGCAAATATCATAAACGATCATTAGTAGAAGCAGTGTTGTATATCGTAAAGACAGGCTGCCAGTGGAGAATGCTACCACATGACTATCCGCCACATGATACGGTATGGAGTTTTTATCGCCGAGCAAGAGAGAACGGCGTATGGGACAAAATGATGAAGCATCTTGTCAAAATAACACGAAAACAAGCAGGAAGGAATGAAGAACCAAGTTACGCACTGATCGATTCACAGAGCGTAAAAACAACGTGTTATGGAGAAAATCATGGATATGACGGGGGAAAAAAACGAAAGGAAGAAAACGGCACATCGTAACAGATACGATGGGAAATCTCCTGTGTATTCACGTTCATGCGGCAAATATTCACGATACAAAGGGCGGCGTATACACGTTTGAAAAAGCACTTTATCGGTATCCGACCATTCAGGCGGGATGTGCAGATGGCGGTTATAGAGGAACATTCCGGAATACTTTTGATGAATTTCACAATATCAGAATTGATATTTCTATGCAAATAAAAGAACAGAAAGGATTTCAGGTTTTACCAAAACGTTGGGTTGTTGAACGTACTTTTGCATGGTTGAATGGTTCACGCCGGTTGTCAAAGGATTATGAAACTTCTTGTTGCTCTGCTGAAACAATGATTATGATTTCTCATGCTGCTACACTCTTAAAACGCCTATGAACACAAGCTCTTAGCAGCAGCAATATCACGAGGATCTTTCTCTGGCTTAGAACGGTTTATAGTAATGTCAAGTGTTCCATATTCTGATTCATATGTCCACTTTAAATCTTTCGCAATTCTTTCAGCACGAACATAGTTCAGGCTTTTACTAAAAGCATAGTACCATTCTGTAGCTGCTGATGGCGAAGCAGAATATTTTCTTTGAAATGTGGCATTAACTTCTCTCGGCATAGGTGTAAAAACACCCATAACTCTTGTATCGAATAGATCACGTTGTACAGAAGTGTCTTCAATGATTCCTGCTTTTACTGCATAGTCGATCAGGGGTTCAAGAAGTTCTTCAATATTTCCCGTGAGTGGTTCTTTATCATTCCAGTCAGTCAGTTTTAGTATATCCATGAGCTGATTTCTGACAACAAAAATATCGTCATTTGTAATTAACTCAGCTTCTATTGCATGACGGATTAATCCGTTTATTGCCCTGTATATCATGATAACACCTCTTTTCAAAAACCATCTGGATGATTCTTATGCCAATTCCATGCGTCAGATATAATTTCTTCAAGGCTATCATGTACAGGATTCCAGCCAAGAATTTTTCTTGCCTTTTCACTGGAAGCCACCAGTCGTGCAGGATCTCCGGCACGCTTTGGTGTTTCAATTGCCGGAATCGGGTGTCCTGTCACTTTTCTTGCTTTATCAATTACTTCTTTTACGGAATAGCCGACACCATTTCCAAGATTGAAAATATTGCTTTCGTTTCCGTTTTTTAAGTACTTTACAGCGAGAATATGTGCCTGAGCCAAATCGGTAACATGGATGTAGTCTCTGATACAAGTTCCATCAGGAGTATCATAATCTGTTCCATAGATGGAGATACTTTCTCTCTTTCCATTGGGGACTTGAAGAATCAAAGGAATCAAATGACTTTCCGGATTATGAGCCTCGCCGATTTTACCTGATTTGTCTGCTCCGCAAGCATTGAAATAGCGGAGAGAAACGTATCTTAGACCATGAGCTTTTGAAGTCCAATAGAACATCTTCTCCATAGCAAGTTTGGTTTCACCATATGGATTGGTTGGCTGTGTTCTGTCTGTTTCAAGAATCGGAATATTTTCCGGTTCACCATAGGTGGCAGCGGTTGAGGAAAATACAATTTTATCAATATGGTGTTCAACCATGGAATCCAAAAGAATTTTTGTTCCGCAGAGATTATTGTCGTAATACTTGAGTGGATTGACAACGCTTTCTCCAACAAGAGAATATGCTGCAAAGCGAATCACTGCATCTATCTGTTCATTTTCAAAAATATTATCCAGAAACGCCTTGTCATGCAAATCACCCAGATAAAACTTCGCATCTTTCGGAACAGCTTCGATGTGTCCGGTTGCAAGATTGTCTGCAATAATAACGCTTTCTCCGGTGCGAATCAACTCTAAAGCTGTGTGAGAACCGATATATCCTGCACCGCCTAAAACAAGTATACTCATTATTTTTCTCTCCTATTATTTGATTTCAATACCGCCAAACGGTCTGATTGTCATAATGTAGCACGAATTTTGTCCAAATATTCTGTCCATTTCCGATCTATATGCATTGACAAGATCATTTGGTACAAGTAACATTGTCTTGAAAATCCTGTACTTTCATTGCTTTCCTTTCTTCTTACGATCTTAAGGGCATAATTACAAATTCCAATTTCATCGGCTGATCTGCATGAATTCTGTACGCCTCATGCACCGGTGCACCCCAGGAATCATCGCCGCCGACACCCATTTGCTTTGCAGCGATTCTGACCCATGTGTAGCGAACACTTGGAAGTTCATCCAGATGCATTGCATTTTCGAGTTCATAGGCACTGTATGGCAGTACGCTCATTTCAAACGGAGCAGATGCCTTTTGGAACGTCAGACCATGCTGCATATCATCATGGACAGAGAGCGTTCTTACACCGGTACGGTTGCCGCATTCCTGCGGATTGAGATAACCGGAAAGATTTTCTTTTGCTGTAGATTTCCACAATCCCAGTCTTGCTCCTTTGCATCGGTCGCTGTAATTTTCATCAGGACCGAGTCCGTAATACTGGAAATTGCAAAGCTGTTTTTTCATCTTGAAGTCCAATGCAAGAACCGGCATATCAGGCATACCGCTTACCCCTGCATAATTTACACATACGCCCAGCTTTCCGTCAAAGTGTGCGGTATAGGTTACAGTAAACTCAAAAGTCGGAATGCAGGCAGCCTGATATGTGAATGTGATTTTCAGAGCATCTTCCTGTTCCAGCCATGAAACGGTTTTATACTTTGCAAATTTGCCTGCGGCATACCACTGTGCAAGATTGTACGGCTCGGAAGCACCGGTGTCATTGTCCGTCATTGCTCTCCAGAAGCTGACTTTTGGCGTGCGTGTGATATATTCAAAACCATTATATTTCAGAGAACTGATGCCGCCCTCTTTTTTGTCGAACATCATGGAGAAGTTTTCTCCGTGAACGCCAATGATAACATCGCCGTATACAATCGTTGGCTTTTGCAATGTGGTTTCCGGAATCTGATTGTCTTTTACTTCAAACACTTCCTGAGCAAAGGCAATTTCGTGCCCTGCATCTGCCCATAGTGTCTGATCTGCGGTAACGGCGGAAACATGATAAACATATTCTCCTGCACTGTCTATTTTGTGAAGTGTCAGTTTCAGTGTCTTGCTTTCTCCGGCAGGAACATTCAGAGAAAATGTATCGGATTTCAGAACAACGCCGTTCTTTTCCAATCGTACAACAAAGGACAAGTTGTTTGTATCTGCAAAGAGATTTCGATTTTCTACGGTAAGCATTCCGTTTTGAATGGACATTCTGATGTTGGAGTAAAGAGCCTTCATTTCCTGAACCTTTGGAGAATAGGTGCGATCGGCATAGATCACACCATTGGTGCAGAATCCGTAATCACTTGGTCTGTCCTCAAAATCTCCGCCATAAACCAGAACTGTTTTCCCGTCGTCATTTTTGGTTTCGATTGCCTGATCGATGTAGTCCCAGATGAAACCACCCTGATAAGCCTCATATTTGTCCTCAAGGTCCGTGTAAAGGCTCAAACCGCCAAGAGAATTGCCCATAGCGTGCATATACTCACAGCTGATATACGGTCTGCCTGTATTCTGCTTCAGATATTCTTCCACTTCCTGTGGTTTTGCGTACATACGGCTTTCCATATCCGTGATAGAATCATACTGATGATTCGGAACTCTTGTAACGCCCTCATAGTGCACCAGTCTTGTCGGGTCTACGCTTCTGAAATATTCCGACATTGCAGCAATATCTTCTCCGCAGTAGGATTCGTTTCCGCAAGACCAGATGAGAACGCTTGCGTGATTCTTGTCACGTTCATACATCGATTTCGCTCTGTCCAGTACAGCTTCTTTCCATTCCGGAAGTGAACCCGGTACATTCCAAGACGGATCTGTTGCACCAAGCTTCTGCCATGTACCGTGTGTTTCCAGATTGGTTTCATCAATCAGATAAATGCCGTATGCATCACAAAGCTGATACCAAAGAGAATTGTTCGGATAATGACAGGTACGAACTGCATTGATATTGTTTTTCTTCATGAACTGAATGTCAAACAGCATATCTTCCTTTGTGATTGCTCTGCCTGTTTTCGCATCAAATTCGTGTCGATTGATGCCCTTGAAAATGATACGTTTCCCATTCAGGCACATGATTCCGTTTTTCAGTTCAAATCGGCGGAATCCGACTTTGGTTCTGCTGACCTCGATTTCATTTCCGTCTTCGTCTGTCAGAATCACTGTAAACGTGTAGAGATTCGGTATTTCGGCACTCCAGGACTTGCTATTTTCAATTGTCCAGTTTACGGATTCCTTTTCATTGGATTCTGCAATGACCGTTCCATTTTCATCTGTCAAGATCGATTTCACAGAACACTTGCCCGCAATATCCAGCGTTGCAGAGAAGATACCATTTGTACCGTCATAATCTGCAATCACTTTCATATCACGAACATGGGCAGACGGTGCCGCATAAAGGAATACGTCACGGAAAATGCCGGAGAATCTCCAGAAATCCTGATCTTCCAGCCAACTTGCAGAACTTCTTTTGAACACTGCGACAGCAAGTTTGTTGCCCTTTTCACGAATATA
>ERZ773130.3468-NODE-3468-length-10255-cov-4.460588_pt1 | contig 10255 bp, 7 predicted proteins | sample MGYA00511919_ERZ773130 | MGnify/ENA primary metagenome ERZ773130 (study PRJEB29015, sample SAMEA2737851) | human gut metagenome | biome: human gut; feature: human-associated habitat; material: faeces | place: China | collected 2012 ...
ATGACCCCTATTGCCTGGGCGACCTGTTCGGTCTGGACCGGGGCTGGGTGGATGACGGCACCCTGCTGCTGGACGGCGATCTGAATTTGCTGAAGGGCGCCATCCTCACCGCTGACGCGGTGAACGCCGTGTCCCCCACCTATGCGCAGGAGCTGAAGAATCCCTACTTTGCTCACCGGATGGAGGGCATTTTGACCCAGTGCGGCTATAAGCTGTCCGGCGTACTCAACGGCATCGACATGAAGCTCTACGATCCTGCTGCTGACGGACGCATCACTGCCAACTATACGGCGGAGGATCTGTCCGGCAAGGCTGCGGATAAAACCGCTCTCCAGAACCTGATGGGTCTGAACGAGGAGCCAAACACCCCCATTATCGCCATGGTGAGCCGTCTGGTATCCCATAAGGGATTGGATCTTCTGCGGGAGGTCATGGGCGACATCATGGAGCTGCCTGCTCAATTTGTGGTGCTGGGCAGCGGCGATGCCGGATATGAGGAGTTCTTCCGCCGGACGGCGGAGCGGTATCCCGGCCGTATGGCTGTGCGTCTGGGGTATAATGAGGCACTGTCCATGGCTATCTACGCAGGTGCGGATCTGTTCCTGATGCCCTCCCGCAGCGAGCCCTGCGGCCTTTCCCAGATGATCTCCATGCGCTACGGCACGGTGCCCATCGTCCGGGAGACCGGCGGCCTGAAGGACACCGTTCAGCCCTATGAGGCCTGGCGTGACGCCGGTACCGGCTTCACCTTTGCCAACTACTCCAGCGCGGATATGCTCCATGTGATCCGGGAGGCGGTGTATCTCTACAAGGATTATCCCGACGCCTTTGCCCGTTTGAGAGACCGGGCCATGGCACAGGATTTCAGCTGGAACCGCAGCGCCGGGGACTACCTGCGGATCTACGGCGCTGTCACTGGCCTTTCCTGGGAAAAGTCTGCCCCGGAAGCGCCTGCCGCGGAGGCTGCCGCCCCCACTGAGGAGCCGGTGATCGAGGTTCCTGCCGAGGAAGCTGTTGTTTCCGCTGCGGAGCCGGTCAGTGAGACCGCTGCAAAGCCTGCTGCAAAAAAGGCGGCGCGGAAAACGGCTGTAAAGAAGCCTGCGGCCAAAAAGACAACAACGAGAAAGACCGCAGCCAAGGCCACGACTAAAAAGGCGGCCGAAAAAGCGGTGGAAAAACCGACTGAAAAAGCAGCTGAGAAGCCCGTTGAGAAGCCGGCCGAAGAACCTGTTAAGAAAACTGCCGCGAAGACCATGGCGCCTGCGGACACCGTGGAAACCACGCAGCCTGTTCAACCCAAAAAGAAAGGAGCCGCTAAAAAAGCGGCAAAGTAAACCCGTATGACCGTACCATTTACCACGCAATCGTTACAAGACGCCCTGACCGCCAAGCTGGCCTTGAACTTCGGCACCGAGCCGGGGGAAGCCACGGATCAGGAGATGCTGAAAGCCTGCGCTCTGGTGCTGCGGGATGTGATGGCCCTCCGGGGCGTACAGACCGCCAAGGAAACGAAAAAGGAGCAGAAAAAGCAGGTCCACTATCTCTCTCTGGAATTCCTCATGGGCCGGAGCCTGATGAAAAACGCTTACAATCTGGGCGTGCTGCCCGAATTGAAAGAGGCTCTGGGCAACCTGGGCTTCAAGTCCGGCGACCTGTTTGAGCTGGAACCGGACGCAGGTCTGGGTAACGGCGGTCTGGGCCGCCTGGCCGCCTGCTATCTGGACTCCATGACCACGCTGGACATCCCCGCCACCGGCTATTCCATCTGCTATGAGCTGGGTATTTTTAAGCAGAAGATCGTGGAAGGTCAGCAGGTGGAGCTGCCTGATGACTGGAAGGGTGTTGGCTCCGCTTGGCTGCTGCCCAAGCCCGACGAGGCTCAGGCCGTCCACTTTGGCGGTACCCTTCGGGAATTCTGGCATGACGGCCATCTCCACATCGTCAACGAGAACTCCACCACCGTGCTGGCCGTTCCCTGCGACATGGTGGTGGCGGGCTATGATACCGACCACGTCAACACGCTCCGGCTGTGGGACGCCCGGTCCACCCGCCCTGTGGATATGGCCCTGTTTTCCCGCGGCGAATATCTGAAAGCCTCCGAGGACGAGGCCATGGCGGAGACCATCGCCAAGGTCCTCTACCCTGAGGATAACCACTACGAGGGCAAGTCCCTGCGGCTGAAGCAGCAGTATTTCTTCGTTTCCGCCACGGTGCAGTCCATCGTCACCAAGCATCTGGAGACCTATGGCACCCTGAAGAACTTCCATGAGAAAAACGTCATTCAGATCAATGACACCCATCCGGCTCTGGTGATCCCGGAGCTGATGCGGATCTTCATGGACGAGGCGGGCATGAACTGGGACGAGGCGTGGGACATCACCTCCCGCTCCGTGGCCTATACCAACCACACGGTCCTTTCCGAGGCGCTGGAGCGCTGGCCCCAGCAGCTGGTGGAGACCCTGCTGCCCCGCGTGTGGCAGATCATTCAGGAGATCGCCCGCCGCTGGCAGGAAAAGGTGGAGAATTTCTTCCACGATCCCTCTGTTACTGAAAAGATGGCTATTGTCTGGGGCGGCGAGGTACGGATGGCCAACCTGTGCGTTGCAGGCGGCCTGTCCGTCAACGGCGTGTCCGGCCTCCATTCCGAGATCCTGAAAAAGGACGTATTCAAAAATTCCTATGCCATGGAGCCCTGGAAATTCACCAACGTCACCAACGGCATCGACCACCGCCGCTGGCTCAGTGAGATCAATCCGGGTCTGGACGGTCTGGTGCGGGATCTGGCCGGTGGAGACGACTACCTGCTCCATCCTCAGGCGCTGAAAAAGCTGGATGCCTATGCGGACGATGCGACTGTCCTCAAGCGTCTGGACGAGATCAAGTGGCAGAATAAGGTGAAGTTTGCCGACTACGCCCGGAAAGCTCAGGGTGTGACCCTGGACCCCAACGCCATTTTCGACGTGCAGGTGAAGCGGCTTCACGAATATAAGCGGCAGCTGCTGAACGTATTGCATATCATCACCCTGTATCAGCAGTTGCAGGACGATCCCAACTGCATCACCCGGCCCCACACCTTCCTGTTTGGTGCCAAGGCTGCGCCGGGTTACGCTGTGGCCAAGCGGATCATCCACCTCATCAACTCTCTGGCGGATGATATTTCCCATGATCCCCGCTGCCGGGGCAAGCTGCAGGTGGTGTTCCTGGAGAACTACCGGGTGTCTCTGGCCGAGCATCTGATGCCCGCCAGCGAGGTCTCTCAGCAGATCTCCACCGCCGGCAAGGAGGCCAGCGGCACCGGCAACATGAAGTTCATGATGAACGGTGCCCTCACCGTGGGTACTTTGGACGGCGCCAACGTGGAGATGCACGATGTGCTGGGCGATGAGAACATGTTCCTCTTCGGCCTCCATGCCGATCAGGCTGCTACACTGAAGCGGGAGGGCTATGTGCCCCAGCGCTATATCAGCCACGATCCCCAGATGGAGCGGTGCCTGAATGCCCTGCGGAAGGGCTTCCGGGACGGCGTCAGCTACGAGGACCTCTACCAGCGGCTCATCAGCCAGGACGAGTACCTCCTGCTGGCGGACTACCGGGCCTATTGCGACGCCGAGCGCCGCATGGCAGAGACCTATGAAAACCGGGAGACCTGGAACCGCATGAGTCTCCACAACATCGCCCGCAGCGGCATCTTCGCCGCCGACCGGGCTGTGGCGGAATATGCCGACAACATCTGGGACGTTCCCCACAGATAATCAGATTTGATCCACTATCAGCGCCGCCCTTTTGGGCGGCGCTGATATTTTTCACCCCTTCTGCCTTTGGAGTGTCCGCGAAGGGGAAAGTAATTAGATAAATTTCTAAATACCTGTTGACAGCCTGCGGGACATGTGCTATTTTCTATTTAGAAGATTTTCTAAATACTATGCGAGGGAGGGCTGCGGATGGCCTTTGCAGAGACCTTCAAGGCGCTGTCGGACCCGGTGCGGCGAGAAATTCTGAACCTGCTGAAGGGCGGGCGTCTGACGGCGGGCGAGATCGCCGGGCGTTTCGATATGACTGCCGCTACGGTGTCCTATCACCTGTCCCAACTGAAAAAGGCGGGACTGATTTTTGAGAGTCGGGAGAAAAACTATATCTACTACAGCCTTAACGCCTCTGTGCTGGAGGAAGTCCTGCTGTGGTTACAGGACTTGAAGGGGGAAGGAAAAAAATGAAGAACAACAAGAGGGAAATGCTGCTGACTTCGCTGGTCTGCCTGCTGCCGCTGTTCGCGGGCGCGGCGCTCTACCCGCGTTTGCCGGAGACCATGGCGACACATTGGGACTTTTCCGGCAACGCAAACGGCTGGTCATCGCGTGCCGCCACTGTGTTCGGCCTGCCGCTGTTTATTTTGGCACTGCATCTCGTCTGCTTTTACGCCGAGAGCCGTGAGACGAAGAAAAATAGGAATCCTGTATTGCGGACGGTGCTGCTGTGGTTCTGCCCGGCCGTATCGCTGCTCAGCGGAGCGATGACCCTCGGCACAGGGCTGGGCTATGAGATGCACATCAGCACCGTGGTACCGGTGTTCGTGGGACTGCTGTTCCTGATCCTTGGTAACTACCTGCCGAAGATCCGGCAGAACCGCACCATGGGCATCAAGCTGCCGTGGACGCTGCAAAGCGAGGAAAATTGGACCCGGACCCACCGATTGAGCGGCTTTTTGTGGGTGCTGTGCGGTCTTGTGATGATCCCCCTCTCCCTGCTGCGGCTGTGGAGCGGCTGGCTGTTTGGGGCGCTGCTGGCGGTGATGGTTCTGATCCCTGCCGTCTATTCCTACGCGCTTCACAGAAAAGGCATCTGACACAGAATAAAAGCGAGAACCCCCTGCGAAATGGATGCGTCCATTCCGCAGGGGGTCATTTCTTGCTGTTTTTGCGTCGATCCTGATGTTACACAGAGAACAGCAGGTCGCTGTATACCGGGAAGGGCCACCGCTCGGCGGGGGTCAGCTCCTCCAGCCGGTCCGCCAGTTCACGGGCCTTTTCCATATCCGGGATCAGGTGATCATGGCTGTAAGCCATGGCCTTCTTCGCGTCTGCCGGGATCTTGCTGAGGTCCCGCTCCATTTTTTCCGTGGCAGCATAGAGCTTATCCGTCAGTTGGCCCATTTCACGGGCCACGGCGTCATCTGCCTTATGGCTGACGCCCATTTGCTCCTTTTTCCAGCCTCGCTCGCACAGCTCCGCCGTCACCGCGGATACGGCGGGCAGGATCTGCCGCCGCAGCATATCCGCCATGGTCCGGGCCTCGATGGTCAGGACCGTGGTGTAGTTCTCGATGTGGATCTCCGCACGGGCATTGATCTCCTCTTTCGTGTAAATCCCATGCTTGACGAAGAGGTCCACGTTTTTCTTGGCGGTGTAGACCGGCAGAGCGTCCGCTGCGGATTTCAGGTTGCTGAGGCCACGCTTTTCCGCCTCGGCGATCCAGGCGTCATCATAGCCGTTGCCGTTGAAGATGATCCGCTGGTGGTCGGTAAAGACCTTTTTGATGAGCTTTTCCAGATCCGACTGGAAATTCTTGGACTTTTCCAGTTGGTCGGCAAACTGCTGCAATTCCTCCGCCATGATGGTGTTCAAAGCAATGTTGGGACCGGAGATAGACTGGCTGGAGCCAAGCATCCGGAACTCAAACTTATTGCCGGTGAAGGCCATGGGAGAGGTGCGGTTCCGGTCCGTGTTGTCCTGGGGAATGGGGGGCATGGCGTCCACGCCGATCTGGAGGGTGCGCTTGCCGGCCTCTTTAAACTCCGTACCGCGGATAATGGACTGCACGATGGCATCCAGTTCGTCACCCAGAAAGATGGAGAGGACTGCGGGAGGTGCTTCGGAAGCGCCCAGACGGTGATCGTTGCCGGGAAATGCCACCGTAGCCCGCAGGAAGTCCTGATACTCGTCCACGCCCTTGACAAAGGCCGCCAGGAACAGCAGGAACTGGGCGTTCTGGCTGGGAGTCTTGCCGGGCTTGAAGAGGTTCTTGCCTGTGTCGGTGTTCAGGGACCAGTTATCGTGCTTGCCGGAGCCGTTGACACCGGCAAAGGGCTTTTCGTCCAGAAGGCATACCAGATCGTGCTTTTCTGCGATCTTTTTCATGACCTCCATGGTGAGTTGGTTGTGGTCGCAGGCTGTGTTGGCGTCTGTATAGACGGGAGCCATCTCGTGCTGGGCGGGGGCCGCCTCATTGTGCTTGGTCTTGCTGTAAATACCCAAAGCCCAGAGGTTTTCGTCCAGGTCCTTCATGAAGGCTGCTACCCGGGGACGGATGGCGCCGTAATAGTGGTCATCCAGCTCCTGACCGCGGGGAGGCTTGGCGCCGAAGAGGGTGCGGCCGGTCATCCGCAGGTCCTCCCGCTGGCTGTACATCTTCTTATCCACCAGGAAGTACTCCTGCTCCGGGCCGACACAGGGCGTGACCTTGCGGGTCTCCGTGTCTCCGAACAGCCGCAGGATACGGATGGCCTGACGGCTCACGTCCTCCATGGACCGCAGCAACGGCGTCTTTTTGTCCAGCGCGTGACCGCCGTAGGAGCACAGGATGGTGGGGATGCAGAGGGTGCCCTCCTTGATAAAGGCAAAGGAGGAGGGGTCCCAAGCGGTGTAGCCACGGGCCTCAAAGGTGGCCCGCAGGCCGCCGGAGGGGAAGGAGGAGGCGTCCGCCTCACCCCGCACCAGGTTCTTGCCAGAAAACTCCAGAATGACCCGGCCGTGGTCGCTGGGAGCGATAAAGCTGTCATGCTTTTCCGCCGTGAAGCCAGTCATCGGCTGGAACCAGTGGGTATAGTGGGTGCAGCCCCGCTCCACCGCCCAGGTCTTCATGGCCCCGGCAATCTCATTGGCGGCAGCCAATTCCAGAGATGCTCCATCGGTGACGCAGCGCTTCCACGCCTGATAGCAGGCGCCGGACAGCCGCTCCTTCATGGTTTCCTCATTGAATACTCTGCTGCCGAACAGTTCGGGCAGTTTCAGCTCGCTCATGGCGGTCCCTCCGTTCAAGACGATAAAATATCAAGTTTATCCTACCATAAATTCATGTAAACGCAAGAAAAACATTGAAAAATCTCACAATATGAAACTGAGTGTATCACGGGGCCGTCCCCCTGTCAAACGGTAAACTGCACAAATACGGCTCCGTCCGGCGGCTTGGGTCTGTCTGCGGATTTTTTTACCTTTTCTTCCCCGGCATCTTTCCAAAACCGACGGCCTGTGCTATACTTTTATTTATGTGTTTAAAAACAAAAGATAAGGGGCGTTCATCATGGGAGCCATTGGGTTTGACAATCAAAAATATCTCACTACGCAGTCTGAACAGATCAAAAAGCGGATCCACCAGTTCGGCGGCAAGCTGTATCTGGAATTCGGCGGCAAGCTGTTTGACGACTATCATGCCTCCCGGGTACTGCCGGGCTTTGAACCGGACAGCAAGATCCGGATGCTTCAGCAGTTGAAGGATGATGTGGAGATCGTCATCGCCATCAACGCCGGGGACATTGAGAAGAATAAAATGCGGGGGGATCTGGGTATCACCTATGATGAGGACGTCCTCCGCCTGATTGATATTTTCCGGGACATGGGGCTGTATGTGGGCAGCGTGGTGCTGACCCGTTACAGCGGACAGGATGCGGCGAACGCTTTCCTTCACCGGCTGGAAAAGCTGGGGATCCGCTGCTACCGGCACTATCCCATCGCCGGATATCCCTCCGACGTGGCCCATATCGTCAGCGATGAGGGCCTGGGTAAAAACGACTACATCGAGACCAGCCATTCCCTGATCGTGGTGACGGCTCCCGGCCCTGGCAGCGGCAAAATGGCCACCTGCCTGAGCCAGCTGTATCACGATCACAAGCGGGGCGTCGATGCCGGCTATGCCAAGTTTGAGACCTTCCCCATCTGGAACCTGCCCTTGAAGCATCCGGTGAATCTTGCCTACGAGGCGGCCACCGCCGATCTGGACGATGTGAACATGATCGATCCCTTCCATCTGGAGGCCTACGGCGTCACCACCGTCAACTACAACCGGGATGTGGAGATTTTCCCGGTGCTGAACGCCATTTTCGAGAAGATTCAGGGCAAATCCCCCTACAAATCCCCCACGGACATGGGCGTGAACATGGCGGGGAACTGCATTGTAGACGACGAGGTATGCCGCGCCGCCTCCCGTATGGAGATCCTGCGGCGGTATTACACCGCGAAAACCGAGCTGGTCCAGGGCAAGGGGGCGGAGGAGACTGTCCGCAAGCTGGAGCTGGTGATGCAGCAGGCCGGCGTGACGCCGGAGATCTGCCCCGCCGTGGCAGCGGCGCTGGACAAGGCGGAAGCCACCGGCGCTCCCGCCGGCGCCATGGTGCTGCCGGATGGCCGGATCATCACCGGCAAGACCTCCGGGACATTGGGGGCTGCGGCGGCGCTGCTGCTGAATGCTCTGAAGGCTTTGGGAAATATCGACGATCAGTTTGAACTGATCTCCAAGCAGGTCTTAGAGCCTGTCTGCCATCTGAAAACCACCTATTTGGATCACCGCAACCCCCGGCTCCACACCGACGAGGTACTGCTGACCCTGGCGATCTCCGCCCTGACCAACCCGCTGGCGGACCTTGCCAAGCGGCAGCTGCCCGGTCTCCGGGACAGTGAGGCCCACTTCTCCGTCATCATCAGCGAGGAGGATCTGAAAATCTTCAAGCGGCTGGGTGTCCGGGTGAGCTGTGAACCGAAGTATGAGACCAAGCGGCTCTATCACCGCTGAGAACATTTGCCCCTGCGCTTGACACATCAGAAAGGAGACGGCGTGTGACACCGAAGATCGTCTGCGTCGCAGGCCCCACCGCCTGCGGCAAAACCACACTGGGCGTTCTGCTGGCCCAGCGCTTTCACGGAGAGGTGGTCTCCGCCGACTCCATGCAGATCTACCGGGGCATGACCGTCGGCACCGCCGCCCCTACGGAGGCGGAAATGCAGGGGGTTCCCCACCACATGATCGCCGTGGCGGAGCCCAGCGAACAGTGGAGCGCCGCAGAATACGTGGCGAAGGCCACGCCCATCGTGGATGACATCCTTTCCCGGGGAAAGCTGCCCATTCTGGTGGGCGGCACCGGATTGTGGATGGACGCCCTGATCCGGGGACACGGCTTCGCCGGCGGACACGCCGGCGGAGAGGTGCGCCGGGAATTGGAGACCCGGTTTGACCGGGACGGCATTGAGCCGCTGCTGGCAGAGCTGCGGCAGGTGGACCCGGAAAGCGCCGCACGGCTCCATCCCGCCGACACCAAGCGCATTCTCCGGGCGCTGGAGGTCTATCTGGAAACGGGCGAGACCATCTCCGCCCACAATGCTGCCACCCGCCAACTGCCTCCCCGGTATGACGCAGTATGGATCGGCCTGCAATTCGCAGACCGGGCCGACATGAAGGCGCTCATCGACCGCCGTGTGGACAAGATGGCGGAGGAGGGGCTTTTAGAGGAAGTCCAAGCTCTGCTGGCCATGGGGCTGCCCCGGAATGCCACCGCCATGCAGGCCATCGGCTATAAGGAGTTTTTGGGCGTGCTGGACGGGACCCTTACGGAGCAGGAGGCACTGGAGCTGGTCAAGCTCCGCTCCCGGCAGTATGCCAAGCGCCAGCTCACCTGGCTGCGGCGGAATCCGGCTATTCACTGGATCTATTGGGAAAAAGACCGTGATTTTGCCCGGGCCCTCCAGATTTCGACAGAAATTTTGACCGCTTCTGGCTTAGGATAAGCTCAGGGGCGGCGGTCATCGACCGACAGAGACAGCGTACCGCTGGCACAGCCGCTCCCAAATAAAGAAGGAGCGGAATACTATGCAGAAAAAAATCAATTTACAGGATCTCTTCCTCCTGCGAATCCGGCAGGATCGCCTTCCCGTCACCCTGTTTTTGATGAACGGCTTCCAGATGCGGGGCATCGTCACCGGGTATGACCCCTTTGTGGTGGTGCTGGACAGCGACGGACGCCAGCAGGTCATCTACAAGCACGCAGTCTCCACCATTGTACCCATCCGGCCGGTGGAACTGTGGGAAACGGAGGAGGGTTCCGCACTGTAATACATACGAGGCTCTATGAAAAACAGTTCTCTCATCAGTAAAATACTTATGGCGGCGGTCACGCTGGGGATCCTGACCTATTTCGGCGTGCAGATCTACCGCTATGTGGACGATCCCATGCTGACCACCCTGGCCTACACCTATCAGGTGGAGGATTCCG
>ERZ773130.3477-NODE-3477-length-10237-cov-22.542330_pt1 | contig 10237 bp, 9 predicted proteins | sample MGYA00511919_ERZ773130 | MGnify/ENA primary metagenome ERZ773130 (study PRJEB29015, sample SAMEA2737851) | human gut metagenome | biome: human gut; feature: human-associated habitat; material: faeces | place: China | collected 2012 ...
ATGGCATAAGAGCTACGTGACGTGCTCTCTTGATTGCTACTGTAAGAGCTCTCTGGTGTTTTGCACAGTTACCTGTGATTCTACGAGGAAGAATTTTTCCTCTCTCAGAGATGTATCTCTTTAATTTGTTTGTATCTTTGTAATCGATAACGTTATCTTTTCCACAGAAAACACAAACTTTTTTTCTTCTATGCATTGGACGTCTCTTCATTGGAGCGCCTTCTCTATCTGCTGCTTTATTGAAAGCCATGATTATTACCTCCTGTTAGGTTTAGTTAAATGGTAACTCTTCATCAATTCCATCCGGAATATTCATGAAGCCATCGCCTGCTGCACTGCTTGGTGATGGTCTGTCTGAAGGTGTGAACCCGGAATTGTCACCGGCTGCATTCTTACTCTCTGCAAATTCACATTCTTCAACAACAACATCTGTTGTATATACTTTCTGACCGTCTTTGTTCGTATAGCTTCCTGTCTGGATACGTCCGGTTACGACAACCTTTGTTCCTTTACGGAGATACTTCTCTGCAAATTCACCAAGTTTACCGAATGCCACACATCCGATAAAGTCTGCGGTCTGATCTCCATCACGCTTGAATCTGCGGTCAACTGCCAGTGTATATCTTGCGATTGCTGTTGCCTGTTCACCCTGTGAGTAACGTACTTCAGGGTCTCTGGTCAATCGTCCCATAAGAATAACTTTATTCATATACGATTTCCTCTCTTCTATGACCAGCGGTTATTATACCTGCTGATTCTCTCTATGCCTCGTCTTTTCTAACGCATAAGAAACGAAGAACATTGTCCATGATACGGACATCCTGCTCAACAGCAGCTGGAACTGTTGCTTCAGCTTCGAACTGGATGAAGTAGTAATAACCTTCGCTCATCTTCTGGATGTCGTAAGCTAATTTTTTCTTACCCCAGTCTTCAACTTCTGTTACAGTACCGCCGGCACGTACGATATAATCTTTTGCCTTCTCTACTGTAGCTGTTCTCGCATCATCTTCGATCTTTGCACTGACAACGAGTGCTAACTCATATTTATTCATGCGAATTTTCCTCCTTTTGGTCTCTGGCCCATTCTTTCAGTGAATGAGCAAGGAATAATAATATATCACGAGTATCTACTATAGCACGGATTCCGCATGATTTCAAGCTTTTTTTCGAATTTCTTTTGTATTTTTTTCTACAAGCTTCCGTGCGATCATAATCTGATGTCCACAACCGGTACATTTTAACCGGAAGTCCGCTCCCACGCGCAAAATCTCCCATTCACTGCTGCCGCACGGATGCTGCTTTTTTAATCTGACGATATCGCTTACCTCGTATTCTAATTTTTCCATATCTGTTCCTACCCTCTGTCTGTATTGTTTATCCCACTTTTCTGCGTAATCATTTCATCTGCAGTGTATGCAGCCCGAAATTCCAGTCAAAAGCCCGGAAGTTTCCCAACATTCCCTTCAAACTTATACCTCAATCTGTCCGAAAACCTCTCCCAGTCCTGCCTGGATCAGCAGATCGGCGCGGCTGTCCATCGACGTCGTCGATTTATTGATGAGCACCAGCTTATTTCCACGGTAATAATCGATCAGTCCTGCTGCCGGGTAAACCGCCAGTGACGTACCGCCGATAATGAGCATGTCCGCATGGCTAATATAGTAGACTGCATCCTCTAATGTCTGCTGGTTCAATCCTTCCTCATACAAAACAACATCCGGTTTGATCTGTCCACCGCAGCTGTCACATACCGGCACTCCTTTGGAATTTAAGATGTACTCTGCGTCAAATTCCTTTCCACATTTTCTGCAATAGTTTCTGTGAACGCTGCCGTGCAGTTCCAGAACATTTTTGCTTCCGGCCGCCTGATGCAGTCCGTCTATATTCTGGGTTACGACCGCTTTTAGTTTCCCTGCCTTTTCCAGTTCTGCCAATTTGTAATGTGTCGTGTTCGGTTTTGCGGTGAGACAGAGCATCTTATCCCGGTAAAAACGATAGAACTCCTCCGTATGGTTTACATAAAAAGTATGACTTAGGATCGTTTCCGGTGGATAATCGTACTTCTGATTGTAAAGTCCATCCACACTCCGGAAATCCGGGATGCCGCTCTCGGTAGACACACCGGCTCCGCCAAAAAATACGATATTATCAGATTCTTTTACCATTTGTAAAAATGTCTCAATATTGCTCATGCTGATTCCCTCTTTGCTTTGGTTTCTGCTAAACTTTCTATATGAATGAATATCTTTAGTATAACACATGGCTTTGTTTCTGCCATTCATTATTTTATTTTTTTAGAACATAGTGTGCTATTACATGAAAAAAAGACTGCCACACACGTGACAGCCTTGTAAGAGTTGCGGGAATAGGATTTGAACCTATGACCTTCGGGTTATGAGCCCGACGAGCTTCCAGACTGCTCCATCCCGCGATATTTTTCTGAATGAACTTTATATTTTTGTTCTGTTCATTGAGGTATTATAGTCTCATTCCTCATAATTGTCAAATTTCCTGCTGACATTTACAGTACGAACAGCTTTCTCAAATCATGCAAACGATATTACATATAAGAAACGATCACCACACTTGCAAGCGTCCCTGCCACTGTTGCCAGCAATGCACCCGCAAGCGTATAACGGGTTTTCTTTACTTTTACCGACATGAAATAAACCGACATTGTATAAAAAATAGTTTCCGTACTGCTCATCATGATGGATGCCATTTTCCCAAGCGTGGAATCTGCGCCGTACTCTTTGTAAATGTCGAGCAACAGCCCGGTCGCTGCCGAGGAGGAAAACATTTTTACAATGGTAATCGGAAAAAGTTCTGCCGGAAACCCAACTTTTGCTGTCATCCTTCCCAAAACCTGGGCAATGCAATCTAACAAACCCGATGCGCGCAGTACGCCAACTGCCACCATCAGTCCAATCAGTGTCGGCATAATTTTGATCACCGTCCAAAAGCCATCCTTTGCCCCTTCCACAAATTCCTCATACACCGGCTGTCTGTTTAAAATTCCATATCCGACAATGCAAAAAATCAACAGTGGAATGGTTACTTCTGATAAAAAAAGGAGCAGCTTCATATTATGTTCCTGTATCAACTCTCTTCTCTCTAAATTCTATGCAAAAAAATAAAGAATATGCAGGAACGCACATTCTTTATTTTTTTGTAAACTTTTTCTATCTGTTCTTCTGCAGAAGCTTCACATAGTCTTTTTTCGGCATCGGCTTCGCAAAATAATATCCCTGGATGTAATCACAGCCGAGACGCTTCAACATCTTCACCTGTTTTTCTTCCTCGACACCCTCGGCGATGACGAGCATATCCAGCGATTTTGCCATTTTGATCACAGCCTCGAGGATCTTCTCGCCCCGTTCCTCTGACGATCCCTTGGACAGGAAACGCATGTCAATCTTTAAAACATCAATATCAATATCTTTGAGAACGTTCAGGGAAGAATATCCGCTTCCAAAATCGTCCATTAATATCGTAAATCCTGCTTTGTGCAGATAGTCTACTGCATTCTGTATCATACGGGCGTCATCCGAGAAAGCGCTCTCTGTCAGCTCCAGATTCAGGTATTTTGGCGGGATTTTGTATTTTTCCACCAGATTGACCAGTGACTCCAAAAAATTCGGATTATACAGATTCACCCTGGAAACATTCACGGAAATCACTTCAGAATCCCCTCTGTGAGCCAGATTATTCTTAATAAACCGGCACACCTGATCCCATACATAGTAATCAAGCCGGATAATAAATCCGTTACTTTCAAATACAGGAATAAAGTCCCCCGGTGAAACGATCGTACCATCCGCCTTCTTCCAGCGCACCAGCGCCTCCGCTCCCGATGGCCTGCAGTGATCCAGTTCATATTTGGGCTGGAAATAAACGACAAATTCCCCGGTTTCAAGGGCATGCTCCATCTCATTGATAATATTCTGTTCCCTGATGATCTTTGCACGCAGTTCTTCTGTGTACCGCGCTTCATGGATCATGTACTGGCCTTTGCACTGCTTTGCCGCGAGCGTTGCACGGGCAATAATGTTCCGGACATCAAGATTGTTATCCAGAATGTCATAGATTCCCATTGCTGTTTCCAGATAGTAAGCCGCCTTATACTTTTTCAGTTCCTGTTTTATATATAGAATAAATCCATTGAGTTTTTTCTCGTCTTTTGGAAAACAGATGCCAAAAACATCCCCGTCAATCCTTCCGAATACGCAGTTTTCCACGTCCTGCCAGTATGCTTCGATCAGACCGGAAATATAGATCAGAAGTCGGTCTCCCGCTTCTATTCCGTAAAAATTGTTGATCATTTTGAAACGTTCAATATCAAGACGTATAAATGTAAACTTTGTATCCTGATTATTTTCCAGATTTCTTTTTACACATTGACTGAACTTCTGTATCGTATACAATCCAGTCAGACCATCATGTTCCAGCGAATGTGCCATACTCCGTTTGATCGTGTTCAGCACACGGAAACGGATGATCTCCGGCTGGAAAACTTTTGGAATAAAATCCCACACGCCCAGTTCGAGACATCTTTTTTCCGTTTGATAATCATTCTCTGTCGTTGCTACGACAATTGGTATATTGCGGATGGATTCCCTCGTTCTGGCTTCCTCCATAAACGCAAAGCCATCCATACCCGGCATAACAATATCCAGAATCACCAGAACGATATCATCTTTTCTTTTCTCCAGAACCTCCAGACCACTCCTGCCATCCTCTGCCTCGATAATGTTATATTTATCTTTTAAAATGGCAGCCAGCGTTTCCCGGTTCAGTCTGCTGTCGTCTACAATTAAAATGGCATTTTTCATATGTGACACCTCGTTTATGTACTAATTTCATTATACTCCAAGCAGTACGCCTTTTTCAATTAGTTTGTAAGTTTTTGTGCAAATTTACAGAAAATTGTAGCCGTAATGGTACTAATAACAGTCGCCAGTATTGCAGGTCCTATGATTTCCGCCGGGTTCACGCTCCCATACTGGCTTCTGAAGGCAATAATATTGACCGGGATCAACTGCAGGGATGAGATATTCATGATCAGAAACGTACACATCTCTGCGTTGGCAGTACCGCGGGGCAACGGGGCTGGTTTTGTCTGGTGCCCTTTTTTTCTTTTTGCTGCACCGTTCTCCGTCCCCATCTCCTTTCGTCTGCTCTCCTCTAACGCTTCAAGACTCTCCATCGCCTTCAGCCCGGCCGGAGTGGCTGCCCAGCCAAGTCCAAAAATATTTGCGATCATATTGGCTGCGATCTGCTCATTTACAACGTGCTCCGGTGGAATCTGCGGAAAAAGAAATCTTAAAACAGGTTTTAACTTTCTTGATAATCCGGCGATCACTCCTCCTTTCTCTGCGATCCGCATCAGTCCCATCCAGAAGGACATCACTCCGGTCATCGTGATGCAGAGTGTCACTACCTCTTTTGCAGAATCAAGCACAGCCCCGGTAACCGCCGGAATCGTCCCATGGAACGCAGAAAATATGACTCCGGATAAAATCATAAATGCCCATAAATAATTCATATATGCACAACTTCCTGCTTATTGTTTATAACAATCCTATGACAGGGACACTGAAAAAATATCTTTAATGTGTGCCGACACTTGTGTAATCCGTGTGCATATTTTTCTTCTGGTCAAACACAAACACCATGCCCTCCTGAAATGAAAAGACATGTCCTTCCGAATCCACACGCACTGTCAGGTATCCTTCTGTTTTCCACATATCACAGTATCCATTATTGACATTTTGTCTGTTTTCATAGTCAAGATGTGGATTTCCTTCTTTGATCGACTGAATGGAAAAATAGACAATCAGATATCCATCCCGCAGAAATACGGGATCTTTTTGTTTGATCCTGCCTTTCTTTTGTGCAACATAATCAGCAAGATCCACCCCGGCATTGACGATGTAAACATCTGCCGGAACCTGATAACTTCCACGCCACGTCTGCATTCCTTCTGCCGTGAGTGTTCTGTCTTTTGCCGTCAGGCTCACTGGAAGATAAAACTCCTGTAAATCCTCTTTTTGATATAGTTTTACCTGCTGCGGACTTCTGCCATCCTGCTCCATATAGTAATAGGTTGGAACAAGTTCAACAGAATCCTCTGTATGCCACATACTTCCGATCGTTCTCACGGAAAACTCCATGCGATATCCCAAACCCGGTGCGTGAATGCTGCTGTCATAAGGATGACTGCCCCTGATAAGCGGCACCAGATACAGACTGTCTGGCTCCCTCTGTCTGATCCCGTTCAGATCATTCGTTCCGCTGAAATAAACCGTGTCTGTCCGCTCCGTCTTTCCTTCTTTCCAGAACACGCGCTCCCATCTTGGATAATCAATCACGTTTGTCACACAAAAATCATACAACCGTCCGATCACCGTCACTCTGACGCTTCCGGTTGCTATGTAGTTGTTTTTATCTGTGTTTGCATATTTCTGCTCTGCCACATTATTTTCCGCATTAATTGCTATTAAGCGGCAAAAAATATCATAGTCTCCCTCCGGCACTGACACAGGAAGCAGAAATTTAGCGGTCTCCGACTGAAGGGTGATCCAGCTGTCTGCTGCAATCTGCCTGCCATCCGAAACGACCGGAAACGGAAATTTCACCTGTCTTGCCTTCACATATTTTCGATACTCTCTGGTTCCATAGCCCTTTTCATCAAGATGCGTTCCGGCTGTTCCAACAGACACGGTAAATGTGCGCCCTAAGATCAGACTTTTATATTTGGTCGGAATGATCTGCTGATTGAACCCGATGTCATCTGTCGACATTCCCACACAGACCACCGGAGTATGGACTGCGACCGGATTGATGTCAGGTACCGTTGCGTTATTTGCAATCCCACCCGAAAAATAAGATGCATATTCTGCTGTGCCGGTGGATCCGTATATCTGATTCGCCGTTGCACCGGGAATCTGAATGTCATTTTTCTGCACTGACTGCTTTCGCTCACCGGATAATGTGACCGGCTCCGGTGTTTTCTCTTCACAGGCAGCTCCGTTCATCCATATTTCTCCATCTATGGAAAATACGTCGTTTTTTACTATAATTTTACCAATTTTATTATCTACAAGCGGCAAAATATTACCATCCGGAATTGCAGGTTTGGTCGTTCCACCAGCGATCACACCACCATCCACTGCAACAGTTGCCTCCGGGAGTGTCATGGAATCTGTATTCTTCTGCACTGTGACATTTGGGTAGTACAAATTCTCCAGCCGCACGTTTCCATCCGGCAATGCTCCATTCCGCACCTCTGCATTTTTCAGATAACACAGATTGATCGTGCGGATTTTCCAGTAGGAATACTCTCTTGGGACTTCCGCGCTTTTTGTTACCGTCACCTGTTCCCGATGCGGTCTTCCATCATTCCAGGTCAGTGTGTAAGTCACATTTGCTGTGACCGGAACTTCCTTCGTTCCATAATGGTGCTCATAAGTTGCCTGATAATAATATTTTTGCAGGCTTCCTCCGATGGACACACACTCCGATGACGGAATGGCACGGTTCACCTCAAACTCATCCGATGAAATCCACAGGCGGTTGACGGAAGATAGATTATCCGCATTGATCCCGGAAATCACTGTGACAACCTCCATGTTTTCATCGCCCTCCACAGGTGCTTCGATCATCCCCGGATTCGCCGGGAAATAAACACTTTTGTCAAAATGACTTTTTAATCCCTCTTTATCCCTCCAGTTTCTTGCTCCTGCAATTCCGCTGTAAGTTGTGTATACCTCGCCGGACAGTGCACCTCCTTCGCTCATAGAGCCCTGCTTTACGCCATTCTGAACGACAGTCATAATACCGTCCAGATAAACCGTACCGCCATTCGTATACAATTCCTGTGCCCATTCGGGATACGCGCTGTTGATGCTCTGGAAAATCCGTTCTTTATGGATCACAAAATATCCATATAAATACTCCGGGTTATTTGGATCGACTTTATCCGGACAATATGTCTCTAATTTCACCCGGACGCTTTGGTTTCCGGCGATCGGACTGTTATATCTCTTGATCGTCCAGCCGAGTGTCGTGTAACGGATTCCGGTCACTGCCGCTTTATCGTGTGTGACCATCCACAGATTTCCTTCGGAATCAAATGCAATTCCTTCCCCTTCAAATGGTATTGAAGCGGCATAAATATTCATTTTTTCGCCAAAATACAGGTTTAGAAGAAAAATGATCAAAATAATACCAATGGGAAATCGTTTTTTATTATATTTTTGTTTTCTAATTGGGAACATCCTCTCTCTACATATTCAGAGAATCCTTTACATATGATGTGTTAATTAGATATAATAGAATTAGGCTTTTATTCTAGCATATGAAGTGAGGTAATGCAAGTTTGAACCAAAACAGATATTCTAAAATTTTTACAAAGAAAAAAGTCGCATCATCCGCCGTGTGTGTGGCACTCGCCATTTCACTTTTTGCCGGTTGTGCGCACTTTGAGTCAATTGAATACAGCCAGGAAATATCCGAAGAAAATCCCCAGACCGTTGAAGCCTTTGATCAGTTCATAAACGATATTTTTGAGACGGAAGTGACGGAAAATACGATCAATCTGCATTTTACCATCTCGGATCCCGAAAAATATGGCATCACCGATTACCCTGTCACTTTAGGCGATCTCTCGATCGATGCCATGGCAGACAGCAACGCAAGACTGGAAAATTACCTGTCGGGTTTAAACTCTTTTTCCTACACAGAACTTACCTTAAACCAACAGCTCACTTATGATATATTGGAAAACTATTTTAAACTGCAGCTGGATATGGCTGACATGTATTTGTATGATGAACTGCTGCGCCCATCGACCGGTGTTCAGGCACAGCTTCCAATCCTGTACGAAGAATACTCCTTCAACAGCAAAAAAGATGTGGAAGATTACTTGAAACTCCTTTCTTTAACAGATGAATATTTTGATCAGATCATTTCTTTTGAAAAAGAGAAAGCAGATGCAGGACTTTTTATGCCCGATTTTGCATGCCAGAACATTATCGATCAGTGTAATGCTTTTATTGCGGATTCCGACAATCACTACCTGATTGAAACTTTTAATACAAGAATTGATAAGCTCACAGGTCTGACCCAGTCTGAAAAAGACCATTACAGACTGCAAAACGAAAAAATGCTTCACGAACATATTTTTCCAGCCTACGAAAATCTCGCTGCTGCGCTGACAGACCTTTTAGGTTCCGGAACCAATGAAAACGGACTTTGCTATTTCCCGGAGGGAAAACAATATTATGAATATCTGCTTGCCTACAACACCGGCACTTCCGAAAGTGTCAAAACCCTGGAAAATATGATTTCCAATGAACGGGTAAAAGTATTGCAGGAATCCTCCGACCTTACTACTGAGAACCCGGAGCTTTGGGAGCTTGCCTCCGAAGCAACTCTGACACCAACGGATTCTGCAACCACATTAAATCATTTAAAAGAGGTTATGCTGGATGATTTCCCTGCTCCGCCGGAAACAAGTTATACCGTCAATTACATCGACGACTGCGTGGCAGATTATCTTGCCCCGGCATTTTACGTGATCGCACCGATCGACGATTATTCACATAACTCTATTTATATTAATGAAACAACGGATACTACCAATATTTCCTATTTTACAACGCTTGCACACGAAGGATTTCCGGGACATCTTTACCAGACGGTCATGACTTATGAATCGGGGATTGAGCCGGTGCGCTCGATTTTAAATTATTCCGGTTTCGTCGAGGGCTGGGCGACTTATGTGGAATTCCAGTCTTATCATTACGCAGGTCTGGATGACGATGTCGCCACCATTTTAGAGCTGAATCAGGATGCCACCTTAAGCCTCTATGCTTCCACCGATATCGGCATCCACTATGAGGGCTGGACTTTGGAGGACACGAAAAAGTTCTGGAATAATTACGGAATCACAAATGATGATGCGATTGAAAGTATTTTTGAGCTGATCGTGGAAGAACCGACACATTATTTAAAATATTATATTGGATTTTTAGAATTCGAGGAATTGAAGAAGGAGACTTCCCTGAAAAATATCAAGGATTATAATGATAAATCCTTCCATCAGGCGGTACTGTCCATTGGACCGGCTCCATTTGATATTGTGGATAAATATCTGCCAGCATACTATGAATATATTGAGTAACCGGAGTTTAATTAGCGTAGTGTCGCAGATTTTGTGGTGCTTTTATAGGTT
>ERZ773130.3478-NODE-3478-length-10235-cov-7.041552_pt1 | contig 10235 bp, 10 predicted proteins | sample MGYA00511919_ERZ773130 | MGnify/ENA primary metagenome ERZ773130 (study PRJEB29015, sample SAMEA2737851) | human gut metagenome | biome: human gut; feature: human-associated habitat; material: faeces | place: China | collected 2012 ...
AACCCCCCGCCTGCGGCGGGGGTTCATGCTTAGTAAGCATGAAGGGGGTTGTTGCACGAAATGCGGCAAGGGCGGGAAAAAGTTTACAAATCGCCCGACATGAAGCCGCCGCGCAGCCAGCGGGCGAGGTCGGCCGGCGAGCCGGGGACGCCGACGGTGGCAAATTCCGTGCGCGAGGGCACCATTTCGACGTCGTCCGAGCTTTCCGCCCATTGGACGCGCTGCAAAATTTCGTCGGTGCAGTTTTCGAGCGGGCCGTCCGGCGCGCTCTTGTATTGGAGGAGGATCGTCACGCAGCGGTTGTCGCTCGTCCAGCGGCCGAAGTTCGTGGTGGGCTTGCGCCACTTCCAGAGGCACTTGTCCCCGCGCTGCTTTTTGAGCTTCAAGTAGCCGTTTTCGATGTCCTGCGTGCAGCGCATGAGCCAGACGACGTGGTAGCCCGCGCGCTGAAAATGGGAGCAGACGTCGAAAAAATGCTCCTCCATCAAAAGCCCGTCTTGCAGCATCATGGCGAAGTGGTTGATCTGCACGTAGGCGGTGACGGTGCGGCCGTCGACCGTGATGGGGACGTTGCGGCACTCGGGCGGGACGATGGCGCGCCACTGCTCGCGCCACGCGGAGGCGGAGGACTGGACGAGGGGCGGCGTTTTCTTTTTCCAAAACAGCATGACGAGACTCCTTATCCGTTATTTTGTCACAATTATACCGGAATTTGAATGAAAATGCAAGTTTGATCGCGCTTTCCCGACGCGCGGGCGGGGAATGCTTGCTATTTTTGCGGATTCATGGTATTCTACTATGGTTCTAACGGCGTTCGACTTTCTTTGCAAGGAGAAACGGATATGAAGCTCGATCACAAGCGCACGGTTCTGGTGGGATTGGCGTTTTTTTCCATCTGCGCGTTCTGGCAGATGTACGACAACATCATCCCGCTGATTTTGACCCACACGTTCCAGCTGGACGAGACCGTCTGCGGCGCGATCATGGCAGCGGACAATGTGCTGGCGCTGTTTTTGCTGCCGTTTTTCGGCGCGCTGAGCGACCGCACGAGCACGCGCATCGGACGGCGCATGCCATTCATCCTCGGCGGCACGGCGTGCGCAGTGGTGCTGATGAATCTGCTGCCGCTTTTCGACAACGGCTACGCCGCGACGGGGGAGAAGGCAAAGCTTGTGCTGTTCGTCGTCGCGCTGGGGCTGCTGCTCGTGGCGATGGGGACGTACCGCTCGCCCGCGGTGGCGCTGATGCCGGACGTGACGCCCAAACCCCTGCGCTCGCGCGCGAACGCGATCATCAACCTGATGGGCGCGGTGGGCGGCATTACCTATCTGCTGACGGCGGCGCTGCTGTATCCCAACAGCAAGACGGCGGGAGTTCAGCACGTGAACTATCAGCCGCTGTTTGTCGCGGTGTCGCTGCTGATGGCGGCGGCGGTCGCGGTGCTGTACTTCACGACGAACGAGCCGAAGCTCGCCGCGGCGGAGAAGGAGTACGAGGCGGCGCATCCCGAACAGCAGCTTTTGGAAGAGGAGCCGGACGGGCGCGAGGAATTGCCGAAGCCTGTCAAACGCAGCCTTTTGATGATACTTTTCTCCATTGCGCTGTGGTATATTGGCTACAACGGCGTGACGACGTGGTGGACGACGTATGTGGCGCGCGTGATGGGGCAGGGTCTCGGCGGCGCGTCGACGTGTCTGCTCGTTGCGACGGGCGGCGCGATCGTTTCGTACATTCCGGTGGGGCAGCTCGCCTCGAGAATCGGCAGAAAAAAGACCATTCAGGGCGGCGTGCTGCTGCTGGCGGCGTGCTTCCTCTCGGGGTATTTTCTCACGACGCACTATCAGCGCATCACGGGCGTGATGTTTGTCGTGTTTGCGCTCGTGGGTCTTGCGTGGGCGGCGATCAACGTCAACTCGCTGCCGATGGTCGTGGAGATGTGCAAGGGCAGCGACATCGGCAAGTTTACGGGCTATTACTACACGTTCTCGATGGCGGCGCAGGTCGTGACGCCGATTTTGGCGGGCACGCTCTTAAAGCACATCAGCTACAGCGTGCTGTTCCCGTATGCCTCGTTCTTCGTGGCATGCAGCTTTGTGACGATGTGCTTCGTGCGCCACGGCGACTGCAAGGTGGAGGCCAAAGGCGGCCTTGCGGCATACGAGGACATGGACGCAGACTAACGAATACAAGAAGTGATCTAAAATGAAAATTTTACCGATCGTTGTCGGTATCTGCCTGATTTTGGCGCTTGCGTGGGCGGTTTTACTGCGCGCGCGGCGTGGGTCGGAGTCGATGCGCGCGATGCGGCAGTTCCGCTATGCGCACCGGGGACTTTACGACAAGGCGGCGGGGATCCCGGAAAATTCGCTCAGCGCGTTTTCGCGCGCCGTGGCGCACGGCTTCGGCGTGGAGCTTGACGTGCATCTGCTGCGCGACGGGACGCTTGCGGTGTTCCACGACAGCGACATCAGGCGCATGACCGGGCGCGCGGGCTATCTGGAGGATCTGAGCGCGGAAGAGCTCGGAGACTATCCGCTGGACGGGACGGGGGAGACGATCCCGCAGTTTTGCGATGTGCTCGCGCTGTTTGAGGATACGGGGCTGCCGATCATCGTGGAGCTGAAGAGCTTCCGCGATAACTATGCCGCGCTGACGGAACGCACGATGCGCGAGCTTGACAAGTTCCGCGTGGTCTACTGTGTGGAATCGTTTGACCCGAGGTGCGTGGCATGGGTCAGAAAGCACCGTCCCGAGGTCATCCGCGGGCAGCTGAGCCAGAACTTTTTGAAAGATCGCGGCAAGCTGAGCCTGCCGATGGCGTTTGCGACGACGCATCTGCTGAGCAACATCATGGTGCAGCCGGATTTTGTCGCCTATCGGTTTAAGGACAGAAAAAAGTGGGCGCCGCGGCTGTGCCGCAGGATCTACGGCGCGCAGCGCGTATATTGGACGATCCGGTCGAAAGAGGAGCTTTCGATCGCGGAGAGCGACGGCGCGATCGCTATTTTTGAGCATTTTCTCCCCTGAGTGGGCTTCGCTTTGGAAGAGCGGATGAAAGAGGCAAAACCAGAAAAGAGGAAGAAAAATTTATGGCAGAACAGAAAAGGCGCTGGGGCGACCGGCGCGACGCGACGCTGCTGCGGGATACCGATGCGCTGCATTTTATCATGGGCATCATCTATCCCAACCGCGCGGACAACGAGGCGTACATCGCTGAGCGGGTGAACCTTGAGCCAATCAAGGCGTACATCGCGGAGAAGAACTACGAGGGCATCCCCTTTAAGTACACGTTTTTCCACGTGATCCTGACGGCGCTCGCCAAGACGGTCGTGCTGCGGCCGAAGCTCAACCGTTTCTACGCAAACGAAAACTACTACCAGCGCAACAAGGTGACGGCTGGCTTTGTCATCAAGAAGGAGTTTGCCGACGGCAGCGAAGAGGCGATGGCTCTGCTGGAGATAAAGTCTGAGAGCACCATCGACACGATCCACGAGGAGATCCACCAGGAGGTTGCGGCCTGCCGCGAGCAGAAGAAGGTCAACACGACCGACAACAGCATGAATGTGCTCAACAGCCTGCCGCGCTTTCTTTCCAAGGCGGCGGTGCGATTTATCCGCTGGCTTGACAAGCACGGCTGGTGCCCCGATTTTCTGATCGGGAAGGACCCGAATTACAGCTCGGTGTTTATTTCCAATCTCGGCTCCATTCATCTCAAGAGCGGCTACCACCACCTGACGAACTGGGGCACGAGCTCGCTGTTCTGCGTCATCGGCGAGAAAAAGTGGACGCCGCTGTACGACGAACACGGTCTTGTTGAAATGCGGGAGACGGTCGATCTCGGCCTCACCGTGGACGAGCGCATTGCCGACGGCTATTATTACGCGAAGAGCGTGCGCCTTTTCAAGTATCTGCTGGAGCACCCCGCCCTTCTGGAGCGGCCGATGTCGGAGGAGGTAGACTATGAGTGATACGATCGTAAAGACCCCGTGGAAAGATTCTATGGGCGAGGTGCCGATGCACCTTGAATACTTCGACGGCTCGATGTTCGAGGCCGTGGAGCAGATCGCCAAGAAATATCCGGGCAACATCGCCTTTACCTTTATGGGAAAGTCGACGACTTACCGCCAGATGATCCGCGAGATCGAGCAGTGCGCCAAGGCGCTCAAGACCATCGGCGTGCGCGAGGGCGACAAGGTGACCATCGCCATGCCGAACTGCCCGCAGGCCATCTATATGTTCTACGCCGTCAACCTCGTCGGCGGCATTGCAAACATGATCCACCCGCTGTCGGCGGAGAAAGAGATCGAATTTTACCTCAACGCCTCGGAAAGCGTGGCGGCGGTGACGCTCGATCAGTTCTACAACAAGTTTGAAAAGGTGCGCGAGCGCACGAAGGTTGTCAACATGATCATCGCAAGCGTGCGCGACGCGCTGTCCCCGACGATCAAGGCGGGCTATATGCTCACCGAGGGACGCAAGATCGAGAAGATCCCTGAGGACGCGCCGGTCATCATGTGGAAGGACTTCATGAAGCTCTCCCGCTCCTGCTACTATAAGACCTATAAGGTCAAGCGCGAGGGCGCCGACCCCGCCGTGATCCTCTATTCCGGCGGCACGACCGGCACGACAAAGGGCATCGTGCTGACGAACAAGAATTTCAACGCCCTCGGCCAGCAGGTCATCGCGGCGAACCCAATGTTCCGCCCCGGTGACCGTATGCTCGCGGCGATGCCGCTCTTCCACGGCTTCGGCCTTGGCGTGTGCGTGCACACGATGCTCTCGCAGGGCGGACGCTGCATCCTGATCCCGCGCTTTACGGCCAAGAGCTATGCAAAGCAGATCGTGAAGTACAAGTGCAACTTCATCGCCGGTGTGCCGACACTTTATGAAGCGCTGCTGAGATTGCCGAGCATGGACGGGGCGAACCTCAGCTCGCTCAAGGGCGTATTCTCCGGCGGCGACAGTTTGTCGATCGAGCTGAAGAAGAAGTTCGACAAGTTCCTCTATGACCACAAGGCGTCTATTCAGGTGCGCGAGGGCTACGGCACGACCGAAACGGTCACGGCCTGCTGCCTGACACCGCCGCACATGTTCAAAGAGGGCTCGATCGGCCTGCCGTTCCCGGATACCTACATCAAGATCGTGGAGCCGGACACCGACCGGGAGGTTCCTTACGGGCAGGAGGGCGAGATCCTGCTCGCGGGTCCGACCGTGATGAAGGAGTACATGAACAACCCCGAGGAAACGGAGCAGACGCTGCGCACACACGCCGACGGCCTCACGTGGGTCTACACGGGGGATCTCGGCGTGATGGACGAGCAGGGCTTCATCTACTTCCGCGGCCGCGCCAAGCGCATGATCATTTCCTCGGGCTACAACGTCTATCCGGGGCAGATCGAGAACATTCTCGACGCGCACGAGTATGTGCAGATGAGCTGCGTCATCGGCGTGCCCGACCCCTACAAGATGCAGAAGGTCAAGGCCTTCGTCAAGCTTGCCGCCGGTGTGCCCGCGACCGAGGACACGAGACAGGCGCTGCTCGCCTACTGCCGCAAGAATGTTGCGAAGTACGCCATGCCGTATGACATCGAGTTCAAGGAGGATATGCCCAAGACTTTGGTTGGTAAGGTAGCCTACCGCCAGCTGGAGGAAGAAGAACTCACCAAGATCAAGGCGCGGGAAGAATAACGAACTGCATTTGAGAAGATGAAAAAAGTCAAGCCGGAAGGCTTGACTTTTTTGTCAGTTCATGGCGTCCGCGTTGAGCGAGAAGAGTAGCTCGACGCGCGCTTTGAGCAGAGGGTGCTCGTTTAGTTCCGAGTCGGCGGCGAGAAGCTGCTCGGCAGCGAACTGTGTTTCATGCAGGAGGGATAAGTCGCAGGAGAGGTCGGCGACACGAAGGGCAGGCAGACCGTGCTGCCGCGAGCCGAAAAAGTCGCCCGGGCCGCGCAGTCTGAGGTCTTCCTCCGCGATGGCGAAGCCGTCGTTCGTGGAGGACATGATCTTGAGGCGCGCCTTGTTTTCCTCGCCCTTGTTGTCGGAAACGAGGACGCAGTAGGACTTGTGCTGTCCGCGCCCGACGCGGCCGCGCAGCTGGTGGAGCTGGGAGAGGCCGAAGCACTCGGCGTTTTCGATGAGCATGAGCGCGGCGTTCGGCACGTCGACGCCGACCTCGATGACGGTGGTGGAAACGAGAACATCGATCTCATGCGCGGCAAAGGCGCGCATGACGGTATCCTTCTCCTTCGGTTTCATCTTGCCGTGGATGGGGGCGACGCGAAGGTCGGGGAAAACTTCCGTTTGCAGGTGCGCTGCGTAGGCGGTGACAGCCTTGCGCTCGTCGGGCAGCTCGTCATTCTCCGATACCATGGGGCAGACGATGTACGCCTGCCTTCCCTCCTGCACGAGCTTGCGCAAAAAAGCATAGATGCGCGCGTGATAGCTCGAGGGAACGGCGAAGGTGTCGATCTTCTGCCGCCCGGGGGGGAGCTCATCGAGAACGGACACATCGAGATCGCCGTAGATCATCAGCGCGAGCGTGCGCGGAATAGGCGTTGCCGACATGACGAGAAGATGCGGGTTTTCCCCCTTGGCGGAGAGCGCTGCGCGCTGGTCGACGCCGAAGCGGTGCTGCTCGTCGGTGACGACGAGACCGAGGTTCTGGTACTGCACATCGGGCGAGAGCAGGGCGTGCGTGCCGATGACGAGGGAAAGCTCGCCGGAGCGGAGTGCTTCGTTCAGGGCGCGGCGCTCCTTGGCCCTGGTCGAGGCGGTAAGCAGTGCGCAGGAGATGCCGAGGGGCGTGAGCAGCGGCGCGAGCGAGCGGTAGTGCTGCTCGGCGAGGATCTCGGTCGGCGCCATGAGGGCGCATTGAAGACCGTTTTTCGCGGCCATGTAAATGGCGGCGGCAGCGACCATCGTTTTGCCTGAGCCAACGTCGCCCTGACAGAGGCGGTTCATCGGGCGATCGAGCGAGAGGTCGCGCGCGATGTCGTCGACGGCGCGGCGCTGCGCAGCGGTGAGGGAAAAGGGAAGAGCTGCAAAAAAAGGCGAGAGGTCGACCGTTTTGCACTGCTTTCCCGCGACGAACGTGCGGCGCGAGCGCAGCAATTTAAGCCCCAGCGCGAGCAGAAACAGCTCTTCGAAGGCAAGGCGGCGGCGCGCGGCGGCAAGGGCTTCGTCACTGGAGGGAAAATGAATATTTTCGTAGGCAAAGCGTGTATGGCAGAGCTGGTGGGCAAGGCGCACGTCCTCGGGCAGAATGTCGCTCAGTTCATCGACACAGGCGGCGAGCCCCTGCTCGACGGCCTTATAGAGCATCGACTGGCTGACGCCCGCGGTGAGCGGGTAGATGGGCATGATGCGGCCCGTGAGCTGATGCGCGCCCTCGCGCTCAAAGAGGGGATTGGTCATCTGCGGGCGGCGGGGCGTACCCTCGGCGCGGCCGAAGAAGACGTAGGTGTCACCGGTGTGGAATGTGTTTTTGAGGTAAGATTGGTTGAAATAGGTGAGCTCAAGCGCGCCGCTTTCGTCAACGACGCGGAGCTTGACGAGGTCTAAGCCCTTGCGGATGCGCGAGAGTTTTGCTTCGCCAGCGACGACGGCGCAGACGCAGCTCATTTCGCCGGGGACGAGGTCGGCGATTTTTTTGTAGGTGCGGCGGTCGTCGTAGGCACGGGGAAAATAGGAAAGGAGGGAGCGCAGGTCAGTGATGCCGAGTTTGGCGAGCGACTTGGCGCGCGCTTCGCCCACGCCCTTGATATAGCGGATATCGGTGTTGAGCGTCGCCATGCGGTGGACCCCCTTTACAAATGCAGTGTCTGTCTATTATAATCAACTTGGATGGAAATGAAAAGACCCTTTGCAAGGATGAAGAAAGGAGTATTGTCATGCAGAAGAAACATTCCGGAAAGATGGGCGCGATCGCGCTGCCGGTCGCGCTGATCGCCGCGGCGGTCGGAGTCCTCTTATGGATGCTGACCGGTGCGCAGGGATACCGCGCGGCGGACTGGACAGACACAGACGGGCAGCGCTACTACCGCAACCTGGTGACGCATCAAGCCTTTGCGGCGGACGTTGACTGGGACGGGAGCGACGGCGCGGTGATCGTCATTCCCGATGAAGTGCACGGCTACAAGGTGACGGCGCTCGGCGGGTATATCGGCCGCGGTGTGCCGACGGCGTTTGCGCTGAACGCGCCGGAGATATGGAATACCCAGGTCGTCTTCGGTGACGAGAAAGTTGCGGCGGACGCGGAAAAGGACTATCCGAACGCGAAGATTGTCGACTGCACGGTGACACTGCGGCTTGGGAGGAACGTGAAAGCGCTGAACGAGGTCAGCTGCTTCGGCTGGCAGGGCTATGACGAAAACGGAGCTGAGACAGTGTGGCGTCTGCGCTGGAACGTCGAATGCGACGAGGGGAATGAGACGTTTTACGCCGAGGGCGGGCGGCTGTATCGCTGCGCGGATGGGGCGGCTGTGGAAGCGTTCCGCTGCGCGTGATGGCGGTGAAGGGTGCAGCCCGCAGGGCTGCGATATAAGTCCCCACAGCGTGGGGACGCGGGAAAGGGGGCCATTCTCTCACGTGAGAGAATGGCCCCCTTGAACCCCCAAGAGAACGCGAGGGGAGGGCCCCTCGACCCCCGACATTGGCAGTCTCGATCTTGAAGAGCTGCTCAGCCTGCGGAATCAGGTGCGGTGTACGTGGCTTCGCCATGAAGCTTCTGCGATTCGTTACTGGTTGCAACCGCGCCTTACTATCGTGAGGCGCGAGTGACGGTAGTTGGGCGGCAGACTGCGTGCGGGGGCGGCTTTGCTGCGCTCGCCGCGCTGTTTAGTCTTCTGCTGGGTGGGAGCTGCTGATGGGTTCGTCGGGGATGATGTCGTGGGAAATGACTTGGTCTTCTGCGTCCAACAGGGCTTTTTTCAGGCCTTCGCGGGCGAGAATGCCCTTTCCCGCGTCGTAGAGGTCGATGGCTTCGCTCATACTGCGAACCAGGGAGCAATAAAGGTTTTTGTAGGTCAGCATAATCATATCCTCCTTTGAAATACTATATAAATAGTAACTATAAATAAGCGAATAGTCAAGACGTTACTATCACCATAGTATACCATTGAGGTGAAAAATATGGCTGACAGCGGTATCATCACAATGGAAGAGTATGGAAACGTGCGGCTCAAGTTAAAGGAGCGCATGGACAGTGACGGCATCAACCGCAACACGCTGGCAAGAAGAATCGGTGTGCGCTTTGAGGTCGTCGACAAGTGGTATCGCGGTGACGTTGAAAAACTTGACCTTGACATTCTGGCCCGCATCTGCTGCGTGCTGCACTGCACCGTCGGCGATCTGCTGGAATATCACCGCTGACATAACCGCGGCGAGCGCAGCAATGCCGTCTTGGCAGGCACCAGCAAGACCGTACAAATCCGAAGTGGACGGAAATTAGGCTGTACTTCTACAAGATGGGCAGAGCGGCAGCGGATAGTAGGAGCAAACCAAATCGTATAGCAGGTCTAACGCGGCGAAGCCGCGCGCAGGCATTTGCATTCCGGAGGCATAAAGGCTGTTCGAGCCTCAGACTGCCAATCGAAACCTTTCTCTTGGGGGATTTAAAGGGGGCTATTCTCTTTCGTGAAAGAGAATAGCCCCCTTTTCCCGTGCAGCGCCGCTGGCGCTGCTTCCACGTGCCCTTTAGGGCGCAAAAAAAGAGGGGCATTGGCCCCTCTTTTCAGTTGCGGACATAGTCGACGTATTGGAATTTGAGACCGTTTTCCTCAAAAACTTCGCTCTCGGAATCGATGTGCCAGTCGGGGTTATCGTCGAGATTGGGGAAGAAGCTGTCGGCGTCCGGGTCGGCGTCGACCTTGGTGACATAGACGCGGTCGCAGCGGGCGAGCAGCGCCATGTAGACGCTGGCACCGCCGATGACGATGGCATCGTCGCCGCCGAGAGCGGCAGCCTCATCAAACGAGTGGGCAATCTCCGCGCCGGGAATGTCAAGATCGCGGTGGGAGAGGACGATGTTGCGGCGATCCTTGAGGGGACGGCCGCCGGGGAAGGTGTCGAGGGTCTTGTGGCCGAGAATGACGGTCTTGCCGACGGTGAGCGAGCGGAAACGCTTGTGATCGTCGGAAATGAGGAACAGCAGCGCGCCGTCGCGGCCGATGCCCCAGCTTTTGGAAACGCAGACGATTGCGGTCATAGTATCAACTCCATGGCTTTCTCTATAAATT
>ERZ773130.3481-NODE-3481-length-10217-cov-4.028636_pt1 | contig 10217 bp, 10 predicted proteins | sample MGYA00511919_ERZ773130 | MGnify/ENA primary metagenome ERZ773130 (study PRJEB29015, sample SAMEA2737851) | human gut metagenome | biome: human gut; feature: human-associated habitat; material: faeces | place: China | collected 2012 ...
GGCAAAAATAACGGTCTGCCCCACGGTCATGGGGGCGGTGAGGCCGAAGGTCCCGTCGGCCTGTCCCACAGAGAGGCCGTATTCATACAGGGCGGCCACGTTTTTATAAAAGGTGTGGTCCTCCGGCAGATCGGAGAACTGGCCGGTGTAGGTCTTGGAGCGGACAAGGTTTTCCGTGCCGCTTTCCGCCGCCAGTGCGGGGACGGACAGCATGGACAGCGCCAGAAGATAGGAGAGAATGCGTTTTTTCAAGAGCTTGCTCCTTTCCGGAGGTCAGGACGGGAGATTCAGGTCCTCCACAGTCCGGTCCTCCACATAGGGGTTGAGGTAGGTGTTCACCACCGTCAGGGTCTCGGTGGGGTCCAGATAAATGTAGGGAGAGTGCCATTCATTCGGCAGTGTGGAGAAGTCGATTTTGTCCACACCCATTTTCAGCACCTCCGTTCCCAGCCAGACGAGGTTTCCCAGCGTCAGGTCGGTTTCCACGTACTGATTAAAAATGCGGGCGTAATCGTCGATTTTTGTCAGGATATTGCTGGCGGTGAGCATTTTTTTCGCTACAGCCTTCAAAAACTTCTGCTGGGTCTGCATCCGGCCCAAGTCCTCGCTGCCGTAGCCGGTGCCATCGTTGTTGTGGCGGAAGCGGACCACCCGCATGGCGTCGGCACCGTTGAGGTACTGGACGCCCTTTTTGAAATGGATGCTGAGGTTCTGAATGGGATCGTCATAGTCCATGTCGATGGGCACATCGAAATTCACGCCGCCGATGGCCTCCACCAACGCCTCAAAGCCGGTCAGATCCACGGAAACGGTGTAGTCCACCGGGATGCCCAACTGGTCGGATACCACCTCTGCCAGCTTGGTCATGCCGCCCTTGCCGAAGGCGGCGTTGATCTTGTGGGATTTTCCATCCCACACGGCCTTGGAGTCACGGGGGATGCTGACGCCGTAGACGTAGCCGTTCACAGTGTCCACAGCTACCAGAATGTTGGTGTCGCTGTTGCCGTTGCCGTCGTCAGAGCCGGAGACCAGAATGGTGTAGAAGCCGCCCTTGCGCTCCAGATGGGACCGCAGGGCCTCCTGGGCCGCCTGCTCCTCCTCGGATAGCTGGGGATCTCCCGTGGAGGAGGGCTGAGACGGCAGCTCATCCACCTTTTGTTCCGGGGCTTTCAGGAAAAATGCCTTCACCGCCACGCAGGCAGTGAGCAGGATCAGGACGATGGACAGGAAAACTTGCAGGGTAGTGAGGTGCTTTTTGTAGCGGACTGCTCTGGACATGTGAACGGACGCTCCTTTAACGCGCGGCGAAGGCCGCTTCTCTTTTTCGACAGATTTACATAATATTCTATAAGGATACGGCACAAATTACAAGGGGTTCCGGGAAATTTCCAGTTTATTCACAAACAGCCTGTCCGGAAAATGCTGGTCTACGGAAATCGGCGTTTCTTAAAGGCTGCGGGGGCCCCTCCGAAGGTCCCCCGCAGCCTGCTATTCGCTTCCGGCGCTGTTCGCCAGCCTTTTCAGCAGGCACCGGATCTCGTCCAGCTGCCGGGTCTGCTGGGAAAGGGCGCAGCTGATATAATGAAGCTCTGCTGCCAGTCCCTCTGGCGCGGGATGGACCGCTACCGGGTGGGGCCATCGGCGCATGACGGGCTGAACTGCCGGAGCGGCGGGCAGTTCCGGGACAGCGTTTGACTTTTGGGGGCCGCTTTGGCGGCGGCAGCCGCCGGGATCACGTACAGCCATGGGACTTCCTCCTTCTATGTACCCTTGTATTTTTTTCGGGTGGCGATGCCGCCCCGGATGTGCCGCTGGGCCTTGTTCACGTCCAGCACCTCCTTGACCTGCAAGTACAGCGCCCGGTTAAAAAGGGGCAGCCGTTCTGAAATGTCCTTGTGGACCGTGGATTTGCTGATGCCGAATTTGGCAGCGGCGGCGCGGACCGTGGTCCGGTTCTCTATGATGTAAAGAGCAAGGCGCTCCGCCCGCTCCTCCATATTTCCCTTCAAAGCACAACACTCCCCGCCTTTTGTTGCTTTATCCTATGCGGCCCAAAACAGGCTTATGCAAGGGGAAAATTGGCCGCTCCCTGTGAAAAAATATTGGAGAATCAAAAAAACCGTGATAGAATAGCCATAACGATCTTATTGCAAAAGGAGTGTTGACCATGAATGAGGTTTTAAAGGTTCTGAAAGAGCGCCGCAGTATCCGTGCATTCCGCCCGGAGCCGCTGAAAAAGGAGGATCTGGACGCCATTGTGGAGGCCGGTCTTTACGCGCCCTCTGCCAAGAATCTCCAGAGCACCAAGCTGGTGGTGGTGCGTGACGCCGCCGTGCTTGCCAGACTGGAACGGCTGAACAGCCGGATTTTAGGCACACCGGAGGGGACACCCTTTTATGGTGCGCCGGAGGCCATTGTGGTGCTGTCCGACAGCGATTATCCCAACTGGCTCCAGGACGGTTCGTTGGTGATGGGCAACCTGATGAACGCTGCTGCCGCATTGGGCATCGGCTCCTGCTGGATCAACCGGGCCATGGAGACCTTTGAATTGCCGGAGGGCAAGGCTTTGCTGGCAGAGTGGGGTCTGGACGAAAACTGGAAGGGCGTCGGCAACTGCATTTTAGGCTATACGGATCAGGCTGTCCTGGGGGACAAGGCCCGGAAAGAGGACCGCGTTCTGTATGTGTGAGGAGGGCGGACTATGAATGAAGCGATCCGGCAGGTGACCCACGTTCAGAACATCCGCTATGACAAGGCCACGGAGCGGCTGTACATCATCGACCAGACGCTGCTGCCCAACGAGGAAAAAGAGATCGAGCTGCGCACCGTGGAGGAGATGATCGAGGCCATCAAAATGCTCCGCATCCGGGGCGCGCCGGCCATCGGCATCTGCGCGGGCTACTGCATGTACGCGCTGGCCAGGGACATTGACGCCAAGGACAACGAGACCTTTTACCGAAAATTGCAGATCGACGGCGAGCTGCTGGGGGCAGCCCGGCCCACGGCTGTGAACCTCCGCTGGGCGGTGGGGGAGATGCTGGATACCGCCAAGACCCACTTGAAGGATGACCGGGCGGAATTGCTGGAGGCCCTGTACCGCAAGGCAGTGGACATCCACGAGGACGACATCGCCAAATGCACCGCCATCTCCGAATACGGTCTGAGCCTGCTGAAGGACGGCGACGGCGTTCTGACCCATTGCAACGCCGGTCCGCTGGCCACCTCCCGGTACGGCACCGGACAGGGCCCCTTCCTGCTGGCGGCGGAGCGGGGCATCCACATCCGCGTGTTTGCCGACGAGACCCGCCCCCTTTTGCAAGGGGCGCGGCTCACCAGCTATGAGCTGCAGCGGGCGGGGGTGGACGTGACCCTCATCTGCGACAACATGGCGTCCATGGTGATGAAAAACGGCTGGGTGCAGGCCTGCTTCGTGGGCTGTGACCGCATCGCCGCCAACGGCGACTTCGCCAACAAGATCGGCACCAGCGGCGTGGCCATCCTGGCCAAGCACTACGGCATCCCCGTGTATACGCTGGGGCCCACCTCTACCATCGACATGAACTGTCCCGACGGGGCGCACATCCCCATCGAGCTGCGGGACGGCGACGAGATCAAGAATCTCTGGTACGAAAAGCCCATGGCCCTGCCGGAGGTGAAGTGCTTCAACCCGTCCTTCGATGTGACGGACCATGAGCTGCTCACCGGCATCGTGACGGAGAAGGGCATCTGCTACCCGCCCTTCAACGAGAGTCTTGCGGCGCTGTTCAAGGACAAAAAATAAGGAGGATCTGATATGGCTATTTTAGAATCTCCCTCTGCCTGCATCGCAGCGGAGGAGGGCGTCATCGCCAAGGCGGTACTGATGCCCGGCGACCCTCTGCGGGCGAAATTCGTAGCGGAGCACTATCTGGAAAACCCGGTGTGCTTCAATACCGTGCGGAATATGCTGGGCTATACCGGCACCTATAAGGGTCGGAAACTGTCCGTCATGGGTCACGGCATGGGCGTTCCCTCTGCGGGACTGTACGCCCACGAGCTGTATAACTTCTACGGCGTGGACACCATCATCCGCATCGGCTCCGCCGGGGGCATCGGAGAGGATGTGAAGGTGCGGGACGTGGTGCTGGCTATGGGCGCCTCCACCAATTCCCACTTTGCCGACCAGTACCGGTTCCCCGGCCAGCTTTGCGCCACGGCGGACTACGGCCTTTTGAAGGACGCTGCCGCAGCGGCGGAACGGCTGGGCGTCCGGGCGGACGTGGGACAGGGGTTCACCTCCGACCAGTTCTATAATGACAATCCGGAGGCCAACGCCACCTACCGGAAGTTCGGTATTCTGGCGGTGGAGATGGAGACCGCCGGTATTTACTGGACGGCTCAGCGCTTCGGCAAGCGGGCGCTGTCTATCCTTACCATTTCTGACCATATTTTTACCGGCGAAGCCCTGAGCGCTCAGGAGCGGCAGGACTCCTTCCATGAGATGATGGAGATCGCCCTGGAGACCGCGTGGAACGCGGCGGAATAAGAGAGAAAGGCATCATACATGTATCGCACAGTGATTTTTGATCTGGACGGCACGCTGCTGGATACCATCGGGGATCTGGCGGCCGCCGCCAACGCCGTCTGCCGGGAAAACGGCTGGCCGGAGTACACCGTACAGGCCGTCGAGGGCATGGTGGGTCACGGCATCCCCAATCTGGTGAGCCGGTTCTCCCCGGCGGAGGCGCAGGAGCCGCAGACGCTGGAACGGACCCTTGCGCAGTTCAACCGGTACTACGGCGCTCACAATATGGAACTGACCGCACCCTATGCCGGGATGCCGGAGCTGCTGAAAAAGCTGAAAGCCGCCGGAGTGCGGCTGGCGGTCTGCTCCAACAAGGCGGACGAATTCAGTCAGGTGATCGTAGCCCACTACTTTCCCGGTATTTTTGAGGTGATCCGGGGGAATCTTCCCGGCACACCGGTGAAGCCGGACCCCGGCGTGGCCCGCGGGATTCTGGAAAAGCTGAACGCCCGACCGGAGGAGACGCTGATGGTGGGAGACAGCGATGTGGACATCCGCACCGGACACAACGCGGGCTTGAAGGCCTGCGGCGTGACGTGGGGCTTCCGCAGTCGGGAAAATCTGGTAAACGCGGGCGCGGATTTTCTGGCAGATACCCCGGCGGAACTGGAAAAACTCCTGATGAACTGAAAATCGAGGCGGTCCCACAAGGGGCTGCCTCAATTTTTTTGCTGTCTGAAAAAGTTGTCAGGGGAGGGCTGAATGCACTCAAAAGTGCATAAAATGGAGCAGTGGAACGACAGGAAAACGGCTAACAAAAAAAGCTTCAATCGCTATCGATAGAGCGATAACCAATTATAGAAAAAAAGCATTAACAATCCGTTCACAATTATGGTATACTTGACGATAAAGGAGAGAGGCAACCCCACTTTAATTGTGTAAAAACACAATAAGCAGTCCCAAGAACCTATCAACAAGCTTTGGAAGAAAAAAGGAGGAACCCTATATGGGCAATACCCTGAACAACAAGAAAGCGAATGGTCTCGCACTGCTCCCGTTCCTGGTATTCATCGTTGTCTACATGGGCGCCGGTCTGGTTTACCAGTCCAAGGGCGTCGACATGGCATTCTATCAGTTCCCCTCTGTTACCGCAATGTTCCTGGCCGTTCTGGTGGCCTTCATTATGTTCAAGGGCAGCATCAACGAAAAGTTTGATACCTTCGCCAAGGGCGCTGCCAACGTGGACGTTCTGACCATGCTGATCATCTACATCCTGGCCGGCGCGTTCGCCACCGTGGCCGCTGAGATGGGCGGCCGTGACGCTACCGTCAACCTGGGCCTGAGCCTGGTTCCCGTCCAGTTCCTGGCCGCTGGCCTGTTCGTCATCGCTGCTTTCATGGGCACCGCTACCGGTACTTCCATGGGCACCATCTCCGCCATCACTCCCATCGCTGTCGGCGTTGCGGAAAAGGGCGGCCTGAACATGATGGTCGTTCTGGGCGCAGTTATCGGCGGCGCTATGTTCGGCGATAACCTGTCCATGATCTCCGATACCACCATCGCCGCTACCCGCAGCCAGCACTGCGAGATGCGTGATAAGTTCCGCGTGAACTTCCTCACCGCTCTGCCTGCCGCTCTGGTGACCATCGTAGTGCTGCTGATCGTGGGCCGTCCCGAGACCGTTACCGAGATCGGCGACCTGTCCTACAGCTTCATCAAGGTTATTCCCTATCTGCTGGTTCTGATCCTGGCTCTGGTCGGCATGAACGTGTTCCTGGTGCTGACCATCGGCATCTTCGCTGCCGGTATCGTGGGCATCGCCACCGGCGCTATCAATCTGGCCGGTTTCGCTCAGGCTGTTTACAACGGCTTCTGCGGCATGAACGAGGTCTTCTTCCTGACCCTGCTGTGCGGCGGTATGTCTGAGCTGATCGCCAAGAACGGCGGTATCGAGTGGATCATCCAGAAGCTGGGCAAGGTCATGAAGGGCAACAAGTCCGCTCAGGTGGGCATTGCCGCTATGGTCTCTCTCTGCGACTGCGCTACCGCTAACAACACCGTGGCTATCATCGTGGCTGGCGACATGGCCCGTGAGGTCTCTCACGAGTACAAGGTTGACCCCCGCCGCACCGCTTCTCTGCTGGATATGTTCTCCTGCGTGTTCCAGGGCATCATCCCCTACGGCGCGCAGCTCCTGGTAGCTTCCTCCCTGTGCAACGCTACCGTTACCAACGGCACCACCATCAGCGCCGCCAACATCCTTGGCTCTCTGTGGTATTGCTGGTTCCTGGCCGCTTTCGGCATCCTGTCCATCTTCATCCCCTTCGCCGATGGCATCTGCCGCAAGGATCCCTGGAACTGGGAGTATGACTGCGCTGAGTCCAACGTGGCCGCTAAGAAGGCCCTGCTGGAGAAGGAAGCCGCTGAGGCACAGCAGTAATCAAACATTGGATCTCTCCTACTCTCGCACTCTCCTAACGGAAAACGCCGACCATTGGCCGGCGTTTTCCTGTTGCCTGCACGGTTTTGCTTCAGGCGAAAAAGATCTGCGCAAAAAATAAACCGGACGAAATCGTCCGGTTCATTTATTTATATGTGCTTATTTGCCGACGATCTGACGATGCAGGGAAGAGGTATATGCAATGGAACGCTGAATAGACTGTTCCAGAAGGCGGACAAATTCTTCGGCGTGAGAGGAGAGCTTGGCGTTCTGCGGATAGATCCAGCCCAGTCGTACCGGATCCTTGTCTGCCAGAGGGATGGTGACCACATTGGCAGGGGAGAGATGCTCTGCAAGAAGGCCGCTGCCAGTGCTGTAAGCGTCCGTATTGGCCAGAACATTCATGGCGGTGGAGCGGTTGTTGACAATGATGGCCTTGGAGGGCTTACGCATGGATACCATGGGAAGCTCTTCAGAAAAGTCCACGGCTACGCCCTGAGCCTGTTCAAAGGAACTGTAAGGATAGCCCTCCAGATCTGCCTCCGACACGTGTTCCAGCTGGGTGAGGGGATGTCCTTTCCGGACGTATACACAGGGAGGCACCGCCGCCAGCTCGTGGAAGGTCAGTTCCCGGCCGTCCAGCAGGCGGCAGACGATCTTTTCCGTTAATTTGGTCAGGAAGATGACGCCGATGTCCGCCCGGTGGTCATACACATCGTCGATCACGCCGTCCATGCTGGTCTCTTTCAATGTATATTGGTAGCGGTTTTCCTGGTTTTGCTGGAGCATTTCCAGGAAAGCGTCCTCAGTAAAGGGATACCGCTGGGTGGAAACGCTGAAATGCACCGGCGCGATGGTGCTGCGGGATTCGCCGTATAGGCTCTCGATCCGCTGCTTCTGTTCCAGCAGCGAGACTGCATAGCCCAGAAACTCCTTGCCCTCCGGCGTGAACTCCACGCCCCGGTTGCTGCGGACGAAGAATTTGATACCCAATTCCTCCTCCAGTTCCCGCACGGCGGTGGAAATACCGGATTGGGACAGGAACAGCTTGTGGGCGGCCTTGTTGATGGAACCGCATTTGGAGATTTCTACCACATACGTCAGCTGCTGAAAGGTCATTGGATCGTCTCCTTTTTACAAAATTCATAAAATTTTTCACAGGATGCCGCAGGGGAACACAAGTCCGTCCGCCGGGCTCCCATGGATATAGTTACGCATCGTTTGTTGAACCACATTATACGGAGCCTATCACGAAAAGTCAATCCATTATTAAAATAACTGTGAATGAATTGCGAAAAAGAGATACTAACACCTTTTCGCGGAACGTGATAGTATAATAGGTGAAATCCAATAAAAGTATCCGATGAGACTTTCTGGTTTACGGCAAATGTTTACATAAATTTTGCGTGTAAACACCTCTCTACTCGACTCGCTCTCTCCTTTTGCCAAAAACGTGGAAAGTTCTTACAGATAACTGAAAAACGATAACAACAAAATTTGCCGGTCTCACCGGCCCCGGAACAAGGAAAGGAAGGCATTTATTATGGATTGCAAGAACATGGGCTTCGCTACTCGTCAGATTCACGCTGGTAAGCATGACAACGGTGTCGGCGCACTGTGCACCCCGATTTATCAGACCTCTACCTTCGAGTTTGATACCGTGCAGCAGGGCGGCGCCCGCTTCGCCGGTCAGGAAGAGGGCTACATCTACTCCCGTCTGGGCAACCCCTCTCTGACTCAGGTCGAGGAGAAGCTGGCTGCTCTGGAAGGCGGCGAGGCTGCTCTGGCTACCGCTTCCGGCATGGGCGCTATCTCCTCCGCTCTGTGGAGCTCTGTTGAGGCCGGTGACGAGATCGTTGCCAGCGATACCCTGTACGGCTGCACCTTCGCTCTGCTGAACCACGGCATGAGCAAGTTCGGCGTGGGCGTGAAGTTCGTTGACTTCGCCGATCTCGCTGCCGTGAAAGCCGCTCTGACCGAGAAGACCAAGGTTGTCTATCTGGAGACCCCCTGCAACCCCACTCTGAAGGTGGTTGACATCGCTGAGGTCGCCAAAATCGCTCACGAGTACAACAAGAACATCCGCGTCATCGTGGATAACACCTTCTGCTCTCCTTACATCCAGCAGCCCCTGAGCCTGGGTGCTGACGTGGTTGTCCACAGCGCTACCAAGTACATCAACGGCCACGGCGACGTGATTGCGGGCTTCGTGATTTCTGACGCTGAGTTCATCGGCAAGTGCCGTATGTTCGGCCTGAAGGATATGACCGGCGCCGTTATGAGCCCGTTCAACGCCTTCCTGATCGCCCGCGGCCTCAAGACGCTGGACATCCGTATGGAGCGCCACAGCGCCAACGCCATGAAGGTTGCCGAGTTCCTGCACGATCATCCCGCCATCGACAAGGTCTATTATCCCGGTCTGGAGGACTTCGAGGGCCACGAGATCGCCAAGAAGCAGATGAAGCTGTACGGTGGCATGATGTCCATTGAGCTGAAGGCCGACCGCGATGCCGTTGCCAACGCTCTGAACAAGCTGCAGCTGTGCACCATCGCCGTGTCTCTGGGCGATGCCGAGACGCTGGTCGAGCACGCCGCTTCCATGACTCACTCCACTTACACTCCCGAGGAGCTGAAGGCTTCCGGCATTTCCGAGGGTCTGGTCCGTATCTCCGTCGGTCTGGAAGATCCCGATGACATCATCGCTGATCTGAAGGCTGTCCTGGACACCTTGGTGTAATTTACACAAAAAAAATTGACCCGCCGCTCCTCTTGAAGGAGGGGCGGCGGGTTTTTTGACCGGATCGGCAAGGGTTGACAGAAGCCGGATCCGTGTTTATACTTGAATCGTGGACGATTCAAGGAATTCTGTCTACGGCATGATTTGGAAAATCAGCACGAAACGATTTGGAAAGGAAGTACATCATTATGAATTACACCAACACTCCCGATGCCCCCGCCGCAATCGGCCCCTATTCTCAGGCTATCTCCGCCAACGGCTTCCTGTTTGCTTCCGGCCAGGTCCCCCTGATGCCCGGTACCGGTGAGATCGTCGGCACCACCATCGAGGAGCAGGCTGAGCGCGCCTGCCAGAGCATCAAGGCCATTCTGGCTGCTAACGGCCTGGGCTTCGAGGACGTCATCAAGACCACCTGCTTCCTGGCTAACATGGAAGACTTCGCTGCTTTCAACGGCGTGTACGGCAAGTATTTCACTTTTTTCGAGCCAACCCTCTCCGTAGGGATCGCGGTTCACGATGGAGGGATCGGCATCCAC
>ERZ773130.3483-NODE-3483-length-10213-cov-18.412877_pt1 | contig 10213 bp, 9 predicted proteins | sample MGYA00511919_ERZ773130 | MGnify/ENA primary metagenome ERZ773130 (study PRJEB29015, sample SAMEA2737851) | human gut metagenome | biome: human gut; feature: human-associated habitat; material: faeces | place: China | collected 2012 ...
TTCTGGCGCAGCAGGTCGGGGTCGTTGTACACCTCCGGGGAGTTGATCTCGTTGTCCAGCTCCACCTCGCGTGCACCGCAGGCCTCCATCTCGTCCTCGCAGGCCTTGATCTTGGCGCGCAGCTCGGCGCGGCGGCGGCGCTGCTCCTTGCCGTAACCGGTCTTGGCAGGCTCGGCCGCCTTCTGGGCAGCCTGCACCGGGGCAGTGCGACCCATCAGGGCATCGTAGCTGGGGTAGAGCACCGCCTTGCCGTCCTCAAGGTAGAGGATGGGACAGGCCAGACTGTTCATCAGGTGACGGTCGTGGGTGACCAGCAGCAGGGTGCCGGTGTAGGCCATCAGTGCTTCGGTCAGGTTTTCGCGGGTATAGATGTCCAAGTGGTTGGTGGGCTCGTCCAGAAACAGCAGGTTCGGCCGTTCCAGCACGATCTCTGCAAAGCGCAGACGCGCCAGCTCGCCGCCGGACAATGCTTCGCAGGGTTTGAACACCGTATCGCCCCGGAAGCCCAGCTTTGCAAGGTGGCTGCGCACTTCCAGCTCGGTCATGCGGGGGTACTTGTTCCAGATGACATCAATGACCCTGCCCTGTCCCAGACGGTTCTGCTGCTGGGCAAAAATGCTGGGACGCGCCCCGGTGCCCAGCCGCACCATGCCGCCGGAGGGGCGGCGCTTGCCGTCCAGCACCTGCATCAGGGTGGATTTGCCCGCACCGTTGGGGCCGGCAATGATAAGCCGCTGCCCGCGGCAGACCGTATAGGTAAAGGGTTCCAGCAGGGTACGCTCCCCGATCTTGATGCTGAGATTTTTCAGCATCACCAGCTCATTCCACGGTTCTACGTCATATTCAAAGCGGAACTTCAGCTGGTTGGTCTCGTCCTTGGGCGCCTCGGTGATCTCCAGCTTTTCCAGCTGCTTGCGGCGGCTCTGTGCCATTTTGGTGGTGGAGGCGCGCACAAGGTTGCGGTCCACATAGTCCTGCAGCTTTTCAGCCAGTGCCACGTCGGCATCGTGCTGCTTCTGGCGCAGGACATCGGCGGCTTCCTTCTGGGGCAGATAGGCCGAGAAGTTGCCCTTGTAGGTGGTCATGGTCTGGAAGGACACCTCCCAGATCTTTGTACAGACATTATCGAGGAAATAGCGGTCGTGGCTGACCACCAGCACCGCACCGGAGTAGCCCTTGAGGTAATTTTCCAGCCATTCCATGGTGGCAAAGTCCAAGTGGTTGGTGGGCTCGTCCAGAATGAGGACATCGGGCTTTTCCAGCAGCAGCTTTGCCAAGCGCAGCCGCGTCAGCTCGCCGCCGGAGAGCACTGCAATGTTCTTTTGCCATGTATCCTGTGCAAAACCCATGCCGGACAGCACCTTTTTGATGTTCACGTCCATGTTGTAGCCGTCGGCGGCGTCCACAATATTTTGCAGGGCATCGTGCTGTGCCAGCAGGTCGGCGTTATCGGGCTGGGCAGCCATGCGGCGTTCCAAAATCTGCATCTGCGCCATGGCATCCAGCACCGGGGCAAAAGTGGCGCGCATCTCGCCGTAGATATCCAGCGTGGCGTCCAGCTTTGCGTTCTGCTCCAGATAGCCCAGTGTTGCCCCGTGGGTCACGCTGAACTCGCCCTCGTAGTCCTGATATTCGCCGGTAAGAATCTTGAGCAGAGTGGTCTTGCCTGCACCGTTCTGTCCCACAATGCCGATGCGATCTTCCCGCTCGACACTGGCGGTCACATCGTGCAGCACCACCTTTTCGCCAAAGGTCTTACCCAGTTTTTCCAAATGTATCAGCATAATTTGTTCCGTTATCCGTTCTTTTCAGTTACACCATTGGTTTCAGCACTGGTGGCGGCGGTTCTTCAGGCCAACGTTGGCCAGTTCCTCCTGCTCCATCACCAGCGGATACAGTTCCTCCAGACTGGCGATCTCGTAGGTGGGGATCACCTTGCCGGGGTTCTCGGCGTGGTTGGGGTTATACCAGCAGGTATCCAGCCCGGCGTTGCTGCCGCCCTGAATATCGCTGGCCAAGCTGTCGCCCACCATCAGAACGTGCTCCCGATTCTCCACGCCCAGTGCGCGCAGAGCCGCATCAAAGATGCGGGCATTGGGCTTTTCGCAGCCCATTTTCTCAGAGATGAACACGTCCTCCATAAAGTTCATCACGCCGCTTTCCGCCAGACGGCGGGTCTGCACCATCTGGGCACCGTTGCTGACGATAGCCAGCGTTGCCACCTCGGAAAGCTCCCGCAGCACGTCCAAAACCTCGGCGTTCATCAATTCCGGGTGGGTGGACAGCTGCTCCAGATAAAAGCGGTTCATCTCCACGCCGTCACCGGCGGCATCGATGGTCTTTAAAAAGCGGCTGAACCGCTCGCCGAACAGCTTCTCGCGGCGGATCTGGCCTTTTTCCAGCTGCCGCCACAGTTCCTCGTTGATGGTGCGGTAGGTCTGCACGGTCTCGGCGTCCGGCTCGATGCCGTAGTTCACCAGCGTTTCGGTCAGCGCCTTGTTTTCCGCTGCGTCAAAGTTGAGCAGCGTATTGTCTGCATCGAACAGGATGCAATAATATTTTGCCATAGTATCTCACTTTCTTTTCAGCATTTCCCACTTTGGTGTATCAACAGGGAGAAGCCAGCCCCACCCCCGGCAGAGCTGGCTTCTCGTTATTCAGAAACGATCTCATACGCAGACAGGTCTGTTTGTGCCGGGGTGTTGTCCGGACACATTGTTTTACCCTCGCAGGGCGTCAGACCACATTTCTGCATTTCTTCCTCCAGTGCGCTGTTATCCACGTTTTCCCAGTCGGTATCGTAGTAATCCACGCTGCCGTCGGTCACGTCATACTCGCCGGGCAGGGCGGGCGTGCGCATCGCTTCCCAGTACATAAGGCTCCACCTTCCTCTCCCGCCAGCCTATGCGGCGCAAGGAGGAAATGTGCCCTTAGTTGGCAGCTTCCTTGCTGGCGCTTACCTCGGTTTTGGAGGAAGCGGGCTTTTCCTCTTTAGAAGAGGCTGGTTTTTCCTCCTTGGAAGAGGAACTGCTCTGCGAAGAAGAGACGGGCTTTTCTTCCTTAGAAGATGCCGCAGAAGAGGCAGGCTTCTCCACCTTGGAGGAGCTGCCAGCGCTTTCAGAAGTACCGTTCGAGGAGGAAGAAGCGGGCTTCTCCTCCTTGGAGGAAGCGGGTTTCTCTTCCTTAGAGGAGGACGTTTCTTCCTTGGAGGATGCAGGCTTATCCTCCTTAGAGGAAGCGCTGGAGCTGCTGGAACTGCTGGAGCTGCTGGTGCTGCCGGACGTTCCACCGCTGACCGTAAGTTCCAGCTTGTTGCTGGTGACGGTGCAGTCATTATAGCTGGCGGTGGCATACACCCGGAAGGTGCCGCCCACCATGGAGGGGTCTACCTCGCCCTTTACGGTGGTCTTACCGGCAGCCTGTGTTACCTCGGTGCCGTTGACATACCAGCGGATGCTGGAAGCATCCAGATACTTGCCCTTGAGGGTTGCCTTAAAGGTATAGGAATCCCCCAGCCCAGCCTTACCGCTGCTGCTGACCTGGATAGAGGCTACTGCAAACACAGCGGTCACATCCACATTCTGGTCAAAATTGGTATCAGTGCGGGTGCGCTTGGTCACGCCATCGCTCCACTTGACGAACACATAGCCGTCCTCCGGCACAGCGGTCACCTTAACGCTCTGGGCGGCGCTGGTCACCTTGACGGTAAGAGACTTGCCGCTCTCGTCGCCGCAGGTCAGGGAGCCGCCGCCGGTTTTGTCCACGCGATAGTCCGCCTGATACTCCGTTTTTTCCTCAACAACAGAGGAGGAGACCGTCTCCGAGCTGCTGGGTGCCTCCACCGCAGAGCTGGGGTTGGCGGTATACTCGGCACGGGTGGGGATATTATTGGTATCCGGGCGGCGATCCTCGGTCTCATAAGCGTGGGTGCGCAGATACTTCAGCAGCACCTTCAGGCCTGCAGGCTTGAGGTGGATATCCCCGCTCTGGTAGTAATCGACATTGCCGTAGCCGTTGGCGTCCTTCAGTGCCTCGGCAGAGTTGAGGAACTTGACGCCCAGCTGCTCGCACATGGTCAGCAGCGCCATGTTGAAATCATCAATGCGGGTCTGATCCATATTGGGGTAGTTGGAGTGGTTGGACGGGACCGGCGGCACCGTGTTGACGATGATATCGGTATAGGGATAGCTGGCCTGAATGGCCTGTACCAGCGCGGTGTAGTTGCTGATAAAGTCCTCGGTATTCATGCCGTTGTCGTTGGTGCCCAGCATGATGACCACCCGGCGGGGCTTCATTTTGGCCACCGCCTGCGCGATGGTGTAGCGGTTATCGTCCCGCTTAAAGGTAACGATGCCCTCGTTCAGGGCGGCGCTGGTGCCAATGCCTTCCTTGGCGCAGAACTGCTGCAACGAGATCAGACCGTTGGCGTACAAACGCACCGTGTTGGAATCGCCGATAAAAAGGGTCTGCTCCTGATAGGCGTCACCAGCATCAGCAGTCCCGGTGAGCAATGCGCTGGAAGTCTCGTTGATCTGGTAGTGGTCGGAGATATCCTCCTCCCCTTCCGGAGCGGGCGCAGGGGTAATAATGGAAGAATCCCCCGGCTGCTCCGTCGGGTTCTTGCCCCGCTTGAGCATGGTAAGAGTGATACCGATGGTCAGTAGCGTCGCCAGTGCGCACACGATGCACACCAGCACCGCCTGCTTCTGCATCGGGGTCAGCGCCTTGTTCTCCTGTTGATTATTGCTTCTCATATTCTATCCATTCTCCTTCCGAAGGAATGAAACTTCCTGTCATACCCGGGCTGCCAGCAGCCGGTCGGTAAGGTCGGCGCAGCTTTCGGCCAGCAGCACCGGATGGAAAGCTTCCAGCTCTTCCCGGCTGCCGTAGCCGTACAGCACACCGGCAGCATCCAGACCACAGTCGGCAGCGCCCCGCATATCATCGTTGCGGTCGCCCACCATCAGTACCCGCTTGCCCTGCAAGGCGGGCTGGCTGAGCACATAACGCACGACCTCGGTCTTGGTGTCCCGGCTCTCGTCCATGGAGGCACCGCCGATAAAATCAAAATACTGCGCCAGACCCTGCTCCTCCAAAATAGGGGTGACCACCTTGGTGGGCTTGGAGGTGGCGGTGCACAAAATAAAACCAGCCTGCTTCAGGGTTTGCAGCATCTGCGGAACACCCGGGAACACGGCACACTCGTGGCTGCCCTTCACCGCGTAGCTCGTGCGGTAAAGGGCGGTGGCCTTTTCGATCAGCGCCGGGTCGGTGAAGTGCTCACCGAAGCTTTTGCGCAGCGGCGGGCCCAGATACCGGCGCAGGTTTACGCCGGATACATCCACACCCATGGTGCAGAAAACCTCTTGCAATGTATGAATGATACCGGGGGCTGAATCGATCAGCGTCCCGTCCACATCAAATAGGATCGCATCATAATGCAGCAATATTTTATTCCTCGCTTTCATGGTGATACATCCAATAGTATAGCACAGATTTGATACATCAGCAATTCCAACAAAAGATTTTTCTGTCTCTTATGCAGGATTTTCATAAAAAGGGAGGCTGCTGCACCCTGTTTTGTGCAGCAGCCTCCCTTGCGGCAGAACGATTCAGAGCAATGTCGGGCAGCCTGCGGGCTGCCCGGCATTGCATTTTCATGGGTTAGATTGCAGTAAAAATCGTCCCGCACAAAAAACATTACTGCGCAGGTGATGGGCAGCCGCTGTCCCCCGGGACATAGAGGTTGTTGGAAACGAACTCCAGCTTATCCTTGAGCACCAGTTCAAGGTTTGCGACGGCGTGCACCATATTGGTGGCGGAGTCGTTCACCTCCAGCAGCTTGCAAAGATCCAAGCCATCCAGATCCATGGCCTTCTGCATCTTCCGGCTTTCGGCACACAAAATGTGGCTGAGCGCCGTTTCCTGCAAGGCAATGCTTTCCATCAGGTCCACAACAGCCTGATCCAAGCTGACCTTGGGCATCTCCGGGCACTGAGAACGGGCACAGGGGGTATCGATCATCATAGGGCAAAACCTTCCTTTCCGGTCGTGTGCCCTATCCTATGCTGCGGCGGGTACAGCTGTTACTGCTTTTCTGCCTGTGCGCGCACCTTCTCGATGGTGTCGCGGTAGCCGCCGGAGCCGTACTGGATGCAGCGGTTGATGCGGCTGATGGTGGCGGTACTGATCTCCACCGCCTTGACGATCTGCTCATAGGTGGCACCGTCCAGCAGCAGCTTTGCGGCCTGCAGGCGCTGCGCCATATCCGAGATCTCCTTTACAGTGCACAGATCCTCAAAAAAGGCGTAGCACTCTTCCCGGCTCTCCAGACTGAGGATGGCGTCAAACAGTGCATCCGTCGTCTCGTTTCTTCTGGAATTTTTTTCAGCCATTGTTTTTCTCCTTACTATAACAGCGGCGGCAGCAGGCAAAGCAGACAGTGCTGCCGCACGGAATATTCTGCACGCTATTACTTTAGCACTTCAAAGTGTGAAAGTCAAGACCTGTGGGTGAATGGTTTTCAATTAAGAGCATATTCAGTTTTATTCTCTTCACACATGAAAGAAAATCATCTAAAAATTATTCCCAGAAAATGGCTTGAATTGGCGCATCCTCTGAACTTGTTACAGAAATATTGACAATTGATGAAAACGGGAATAAAGTAGGACACAATCATTCAGCAAATGCAAGGAACAGGACATGATCTTCTGCATCACCTTCTTTCAGCGAGCCGCTTCTCGGGTGAAAAAGCGGCAGTCAGGAGCAGAGGACCCTCGCCTGCGAGCAGCCTGTGTGAACCGGGTTTTGTGCCCCCAAGTAGCATGGTGCCGTCCAGCCCACGTTATCGGGCAGCATGGTCAGTATACCATGCGTGGGAGAGTGGCTGTTTTAACACAGCAAGCGAAGTGGTACCGCGGAGTATTGCTCCTGCCCTGGCAGGCGGGAGCAGAAGCCTTCGTCTTCGGAGTGTGGCCGGAAAGCCCGGTCATGTGCTGAGGACGAAGGTTTTTTACGCTCCGGGGAAGCGCTTTGCCGGACGGCATCCTATCGTTCCGAACCTGTTGCGGAGTGAAAAAAGGAAAGAGGTAGAAAACTATGAATACGCTGGTCATCGTATTGATCGCAGCGGTGTGCCTGTTTGGCGCTTATGTGCTTTACGGCCGCTGGCTGGCTAACAAATGGGGCATCGACCCCGCAGCCAAGACTCCGGCTGTCGTCCACGAGGATGGCCGGGACTATGTGCCCACCAATGGCTGGACGGTGTTTGCCCACCAGTTCAGCTCCATCGCTGGTGCAGGCCCTGTCACCGGTGCCATTCAGGCCGCAGCTTTCGGCTGGCTGCCGGTGCTGCTGTGGGTGCTGCTGGGCGGCATCTTCTTCGGCGCTGTTACCGACTTTGGCGCTCTGTATGCTTCCGTTAAGAACGACGGCAAGAGCATGGGTATGCTGATTGAAAAGTACATCGGCAAGACCGGCCGCAAGCTGTTCCTGCTGTTCTGCTGGCTGTTCTGCGGCATCGTGATTGCCGCTTTTGCGGACATGGTTGCCGGCACCTTCAATGCCTTCGGCGCAGACGGCGCAATGGTTGAAGCTGCCAAGACCAACGGCGCTGCCGGTATGGTGTCCATCATGTTCATGGTGTTTGCCGTTGTCTTTGGCCTGCTGCAGAAGAAGTTCAGCTTCTCCGGCTGGAAGGAAAGCGTTATCAGCATCGTGTTCATCGTGCTGTCCTTTGTCATCGGCGCAAACCTGCCCCTGATCCTGGGCAAGGCCGCTTGGAGCTACATCACCTTTGTGTACATCTTCTTTGCTGCTGTGCTGCCCATGTGGCTGCTCAAGCAGCCCCGTGACCACATGACCACCTTTATGTTCGTGGCCATGATTGTGGGTGCTGTGGTTGGCCTGCTGGTGGCACACCCCACCATGAATCTGCCTGTGTTCACCGGCTTTACCAACGAAAAGCTGGGCACCATGTTCCCCATCCTGTTCGTCACCGTGGCCTGCGGTGCAGTTTCCGGTTTCCACAGCCTTGTTTCCTCCGGTACTTCCTCCAAGACCGTTGAGAACGAGAAGGATATGCTGAAGGTCGGCTACGGTGCCATGATTCTTGAAAGCCTGTTGGCTGTTCTGGCTCTGTGCGTTGCCGGTGCTGCCGCAGCTGCCGACGGTACTCCTGCTGCCGGTACTCCGTTCCAGATCTTCAGCCGCGGCGTTGCCGGTTTCTTTGAGATGTTCGGTGTGCCCGCCTACGCTGCTACCGTGTTCATGACCATGTGCGTTTCCGCACTGGCACTGACCAGTCTGGATGCCGTGGCCCGTATTGGCCGCATGAGCTTCCAGGAGCTGTTCAGCGTGGACGACATGGAGCACGCCGAGGGCTGGCGCAAGCTGTTCTGCAATGTGTACTTCTCCACCTTCATCACGCTGGTGTTTGGCTTTATCCTGACCAAGATCGGCTACGCCAACATCTGGCCTCTGTTCGGTTCTGCCAACCAGCTGCTGAGCGCACTGGTGCTGGCTACCCTGTGCGTGTTCCTGAAGGTGACCGGCCGCAGCAACAAGATGCTGTTCCCCCCTCTGGTCATCATGCTGTGCGTTACCTTTACCGCATTGGTGCAGCGCCTGATCGCTATGGTCAAGGCCATCAGCACCGCCGCTTCTGTTACCATCCCTGCCGGTGAGACCACTTGGGGCGCTGTGTTCATCGCAAACGGCCTGCAGCTGATCCTTGCCGTGCTGCTGATCGTGCTGGGCCTGAACATCGTGTTCCACTCCTTCTCCGCTTACAAGAAGGCTGAGCACAACAGCGAAGCAAACGTCTGATTCTGCCATTCACAATCCTGTTTTCAATAAACAAAACGCCGCTGACGATGCACAAAGCCGTCAGCGGCGTTTTGTTGTGGAAGCGTATTTTATATGTAAGCCCGGAAAATCCGCGGATTTTCCGGGCTTACATTTTCACAGACTGAGGAAAAGAGAAACTGCTTATTATAAATGACAGCTTTCCCAGCCTTGCAGAGCGGCCAGCTGGGTCTCGGTGTGGAACCAGTGCTCCCCGCCCTCCAGAATGGTCAGGTGCGCTCCGGTCTGCTGCCGGAACCGCTCCATAGCGGTGTGCCCGGTAAGGGGATCTGTATCAGCATAGAGCACCTGTGTGGGTACTTTCCAGTGCAGCGGATGCTCCCGCACCCAGCACAGATACGGCCACGAAAGCGTCTCCCCAAAGTCTGTGGGGATCTCCCCTGCCGCGTGCAGCTGCTCCTCCGTTACCCCTGCCTGCTGCATCAGGGCAAGGATCAGCTTTTCCATATCCACCACCGGGGAGACAAGCAGTGCCTTTTCCGGCGTTTGCGTCTGCAACGCCTGCATGGCAAACCACGCCCCGATGCTGACCCCATACACCCGAATATGCTTCCATACCGGCTGCATCCGGGCATAGACCGCCTGCAGTTCCCGGGTGACCACCCACGGCACCAGCTTTTCCGGGCTGTTTTTCCGGGTGCCGTGCTCCGGCAGATCGACAGCCAGTACCTGCCAGCCTGCCGGGCAAGCTGTGCGGGCAAAGCGGGCAGCCTCGGCTGCGCTGCCGTTTTTGCCGTGGACGTAGAGATAGACCCGGCGGCTGCGCTTGCCGTACAGGACAGCCGGGATGCCTGCGATCTCAAGCTTGATTTTTTCCATAACGGCTCCCTCCTGTTTTGGGGCGCATTGCGCCCTGTTTTCTCTATGATAGCACAAGCAACAGCCAAACACAAACAGAAAAAAACTAATGCTAACACGATTTTGAATGTCCTCCGCTGCCGCTCTGGCCATTGTTCAAGGAAAGTATATTTTAATATTTGAGGTTCTGAAACGCCTGCGGGCGTTTCAGAACCTCTTTTCACAGAAGGGGTCGTAACTGGAAACGGCTGCTGTTACCTCTTACGTCCTCTCCCGTGAAAATGGGATAACGGAGCGTCCACAGACGCTTCGTTATCCCGAAATAATAAATCATAATTCCGCTGAATATGGCCAAAGCGCAGCGGGGGCCATTTGAAATCGTTCTGCACAAAAAGAGCCACCGCACAAGGCTGTGCGATGGCTCTTGAGATAGTGCTTCAGATTTTGCTTAGCCGAAGATGTTGATCAGGATACCAGCAGCAACGGCAGAACCGATAACGCCGGCCACGTTGGGGCCCATGGCGTGCATCAGCAGGAAGTTGGAGGGGTT
>ERZ773130.3487-NODE-3487-length-10196-cov-2.843507_pt1 | contig 10196 bp, 10 predicted proteins | sample MGYA00511919_ERZ773130 | MGnify/ENA primary metagenome ERZ773130 (study PRJEB29015, sample SAMEA2737851) | human gut metagenome | biome: human gut; feature: human-associated habitat; material: faeces | place: China | collected 2012 ...
TGATGGCGGTGGTCAGGTCACGCTGATGAGCGGCGCAGGTACCGGTGGTACGGCGGGGCAGAATCTTGCCGCGCTCGGACAGGTAACGGCGGAGCTTAGCGGTGTCCTTGTAATCGATGCTGGTCACCTTATCCACGCAGAACGCGCAAACCTTCTTGCGCTTACGCGGACGCATACGCTGTTCGTTAGCCATGGTGTTTCCCTCCTTGTAAGTCTTAGTAGAAAAGTCAAGAAAATTTTAGAAGGGCAGCTGGGCGTCGTCGTCCTCCAGCATCGCGAAGTCGGATGCGGGAGCAGCGGCCGGGGCGGAATATCCGCCGCCGTAGCTGGGTGCGGGCGCGGGGCTGCTGTTATAGCCGCCATTGCTATTGCCATAGCTGCTGTTATAGCTGGAAGCTCCCTCGTTGCCGCGCTTGCTTTCGCCGAAATAGACGTTGTCCGCGACAACTTCGGCGGAACGGCGCTTGTTGCCTTCCTTGTCGGTCCAGTTGCGGATCTGGAGCCGGCCGGAAACCACGATCATGGAACCCTTGGTGAAATACTTGGAGACAAATTCTCCCGTCTGACGCCAGGCAACACAATCGATGAAGTCGGTTTCCTTTTCGCCGCCGTCTCTGCCGCCGAAGTCACGGTCGACAGCCACGGTAAAGCTGGCAACGGCGATGCCGCTGCCGGTACGGCGAAGCTCGGGGTCACGGGTCAGGCGACCCATGATGACAATGTGGTTCAGCATAAATTACGCCTCCACAGCGGTGGTCAGGCAGCGCATAACGCCTTCGGTGATCTTCATAACACGCTCCAGCTCCGCAGGGAACTCGGGCTTGCTCTCGAAGTTCATCAGGACGTAGTAGCCCTCGGCCATGTCGTTGATGGGATACGCCAGACGGCGCTTGCCCCACTCATCGACAGAAGCGAGAGTACCCTCCGCCTCCACCATTGCCTTGAACTTTTCCACAAGTGCTGCGGTACCCTCCTCGCCCAGAGTGGGGTCGATGATGTAGAGCACCTCATACTTACCGGTGATCTTAGCCATGTTGATTGCACCTCCTTTTGGACTTTTGGCCCCCGGACGCGCCGGGAGCAAGGATATGTCCGCATTCGCAGACCAGTTTAGTTTACAGGAAAACGGCAGAAATGTCAAGGATTATTTGAAGAAAACAGAGAATCAGAAGGCCGCAGCAATAAACCCTGTCCGCTTGAAACGCCATTCCCCAATAATATATGTATTTTTGAGGGAACGGCATTGTGATTTTTATTTTTTCTCACTGCCGGTTGGCTGCTTTGGAGCGTCCTTGAGAAATTTAGCGCCCACGTTAAATTTATAAATATTCGAGTTATGGTATTTGTACATATATTCCAGCCAGTTGGTTTCATCCATACCTTTGTACTTCTCATATAATTCTTCTGAAACATTTTTTGCAATTTCTTTCAGCTCGGCAAAAGAAATTGGATAATATGATATTTCAGAAAATATAGCGATTCCTCGAAATACGGTTCTGGATTCTTCAATACATGGCCTGCCCGCAAGTGTTTCCATGCAAACATCCGATGTTACCTCATATGGTATCTCCTCTTTCCTGAAAAGGAAAATGAGATGACCCGCTTTTGAATTACTTGACCGCAGCGAAATGGAATATTTTTCAGCACATTTTCTACAATAACGGAAACATGCGTTTGACACTGCATACCTTGTATCAACGGGCGCACCACACGAGCAGCAGGTTGTAAATGTCGGCTTGTAGTCCCTTTGCGAATCAACAACGCAATCAACACACCTGCCATAGCTATATAAATGCTGATCTAAATACCTTACATTTAATCTTCTTCCGCAAGTCGGACACACAAATGTTTCTTCCGGTGCAGAACTTGTAGGGGCTGGTTTGTGGTACATCTGTGGATTAATAACACAATCAACACATAAGCCCCATTTATATAAATATTTTTTATTTCGTTCTCTTTTACAGCTCGGGCACAGAAATGTTTCTCCCGTTGTAGAATATGTAGGGGCCGGTTTGTGGTACTTTTGTGGGTTAATAGAGCAATCAACACACCAGCCTCGTTTATATAAATACTTTTTGTTTAATTCTCTTTTACAGTTTGGGCACAGAAATGTTTCTTTCGGTGCAGGAATTCCAGATTCCGGTTTGTCGCACTTTAACGTTCCTTTCGGTGCTTTTTCCGGTGTAGGAATTGCAGGTTCTGGCCTGTTGCGCTTATACGAATCCATAACGCAATTAATACACAAGCCTCTTGTAAACAAATACTCTTTGCTTAATTCTCTTTTACAATTTGCGCACACAAATGTTTCCTTCTTGGTGACTGTGGGCTGGGGTTTGGGGCGGGAGCGAATGATGTCCACGGCGATAAATCCGGCGAGAATTGCGAGAATAAGATATCCTAACATATTTACAGAACTCCCTTCTATACGCAGTCCCAATTCTCCTTGCGAATCAGCCGCCGCAAAAACGGCGTTTTCTCAAATGTCCAGATCGTAAATCTTGGTAATTTCCGTCGGCCCCTCCAGCAGCAGAGAGGTGACGTTCCCGTTTTCCCCGTCAACAGTGATTTTCAGCGTGCCGCCCGTGTTGTGGGCGGTGAGGACGCCGCCGGGGAGCAGCCCCTTCTTCCACAGCACCGAGGCGACGGAGCCGCAGCCGGTGCCGCAGGCGCGGGTGTAGCCCTCCACGCCCCGCTCGAAGGTCAGGATGCGGATCTCCCCGTCCCCCAGCAGTTGATAGAAATTCACGTTTGCCCCCTTGGGGAACGCGGGGTCAAAGCGCAGCGCCCGGAACGTTTCCAGCAGCTTGTCCGCATCCGCCCACAGGTCGCCCTTGTACTCCGCCACCGCGTGGGGAACGCCGGGGTGCCCCAGCTCCAGATAGGCCACGTCGCCCTTGCGGTGCAAGTCCAGCACGTAGGGGTTGTTCAGTTTTACCCGGTACAGATTTTCGCCCAGCCGCCAGCCGGGGACAAGCCCCGCGTCGGTCTCCACGGTCATAACGTCTCCCGCCAGACCGATGTCGTGGCCGAACCGGCAGATGCACCGCGCACCGTTGCCGCACATCTCTCCCCGGGTGCCGTCGGAATTGTAAAAATGCAGCCGGAAATCCGCCTTATCGGAGATGTCCGTGGCCATGAACCCGTCCGCCCCCGTGACCGCGCAGCATTTCCGCGCCAGCGCCGGATAGTCCAGCGTCAGCCCACGGGCATCGATGACCATAAAGTCGTTGCCAGCGCCGTTCATATAGTAAACCTTCATAAAATCCACCTCAAAATTTTGCCTAAAGCGCCGTTTTACACCCCAAACCGGGTGAAATACGTGTACAGCGGCGTGAGCTTGGCGAAGAAGTCCGCCACTTCGTTTTCCAGTTCCGCGCCGAACATTTCGTTCCCCACGTCCTTGTGGCGGATGCACTCAATGCCGCCCTTCCACGCGAAATAGGGCGCAAGCGCGGGATTGTCCGTTTCCTTGGGGCGCTTGTACAGCTGCGCCGTGACGGGTTGTCCCACCGCCGCCTCTGTCCGGGAAATCAGCCGGAGAAATTCATCGGGATAGGCGGAAATATACTTCCGGAATTCCTCCATCGCCGCCGTGCGGGGGTGCCAGAGGGTAAAGCCGTAGCTCACGCCCTCCGGGTTGATCTCAAAGAACAGGCAGGGATTTTCCGCCCACCACTCCACGTCCTGTCGGATGCAGAGCCACAGACTTTCCTTGTAGGGGTCGGGATGGTGCAGTCGGGCGTCCCGGTAGATGCGGCTGACCTTCAGAATCGTCCCCGGAATTTCCATAAAGGGCGCGAACAGGTCTTTTCCCAGCGCCTTCATCGGCTCGTACAGGGTACTGACGTATTGTTTTTTATGCTCCAGGAACCAGTCCCGGTTGTTGTTCATGCGGATGCCCCAGAGAAAATCGATGGTCTCCGGGGTGAAGCCGGTAAACATGAAATCACCTCGTGTGTCAGTTTTTTCAGATAGACCCTAGTCTCAGCAGTGCCGTTCCAGAGGATCTTCCCGCTTCTGGCGGGTCTTGTAGATCACCTGACCCAGCTGCTTTCCGTCCACCGGCCGGTCGGGAATTTCAAAGGTATAGCGTTCGGTGGCGTTGATGAGGGTCGTGCCGTTGTAGTCCCGCACCCGTTCCCGTGCGCCGTAGCGTATGTGGACATGCCCGTGGACAAGGTACTGGGGGTGGTATGTATCCAGCAGCTCTACCAGAGATTCAAAGCCCCAGTGCGCCGGGTCGTCCCCGTCGCCGAGGCCATAGGGCGGCGCGTGGGTCACCACGATGTCCACGCCCCCCATGCGCTTGAGCTTCCACTTAAGCTTCTGGATGCGGCGGCGCATCTGCCCGTCGGTGTACTGGTGGGGGCCGGGGTGGTACTTGCGGCACCCCCCCAGACCCAGAATGCGCACCCCGTTATAGGTCACGATGTGGTCGTCGATGCAGTCGCAGCCCTCCGGGGGAACCTGCTTGTAGTTGGTATCGTGGTTCCCGTGGACGTACAGCAGCGGACACCGGGCCATGGTGACAAGAAAGCTCAGATACCTTGCGCTCAGGTCGCCGCAGGAGAGGATCAGGTCATACTCCTTCAGCCGCCCGGGAACGTAATTGTCCCAGAGCGCGGCGCATTCCTCATCGGATACGGTCAAAATCTTCACGGGGCTTCCCCTCCTTCTCTGCGGGAATTTTATCTCGGTAAATGCCCAGCTCCCGCACCATCTGCTGGGAGACCGGCAGGATCTGGTCAAAGGTGGGGATGCTGCCCACAATGTTGTCGCACAGCCAATCCATGTGCAGCAGCTCCTCCGGGGCAAACCCCCGGGTACCGTCGGACTTCACCGTACCGTCCTGGGCGGTAATGCGCCGCCGGAAGGGGTCGAGAACGCCGTCCTCCAAGCCCTTTTTCAGAATCTCCGCAAACTGATGCACGCCCTCCGGAAGCTTTTCGGACAGCCGGACGCCGATGACGCCGCTGTCCATGCCCAGCCAGTAGTTCAGGGCGGTGGATTCTCCCTTGTCCCGCTTCCAGCCTCCGGCGAAAATACTGCGGATGACGAATTCGTAGAACTTGCCCCAGACCCAGACGGGCGTTCCCAGAGGAATCAGGTCGCCCCGGTCGTTCATCAGGTAGGTGCCGTAGTTGCAGAAGTCCAGATACATTTTCGCTTGGGTGGGCGCGTCCCGGTTGGATACCACCCGGATGCCGTCCGCCAGCAGGTCGGCCTGAGGCGTTCCCTTGACACAGGACCACCGCAGCTCGATCTGCGCTCGTGGGTTGGTCATCTGCGCCCCCAGCGCAAAGGCATTGATGGATGCGGGAACGCCGAAGATCGGGTAGGACGCGATATAGCCGATGCGGTTGTTCTGAGCCATGGCGCCCGCAATGGCGCCGGTGATGAACTTCGCCTCGTAGATACGCCCGTAATAGGTGCGGATGCTGGAATACGCCTGATCGACGGAGCAGTTGAGGAATCGCACCTTGGGATACTTCACCGCGGCCTTCAACGTGGCGCGGCTTAAGGGGGGCGCGGTGATGAACACCACCTGCGCGCCGTCGGCTACCGCCTGCTCGATGATCGGCTCGGCCAGCTCCGGGTTGGCAGCGTCGAAGTAGCTGCGCAGGGTGACCCGGTCGCCGAACACCTTCTGCAAATGCTCCTTGCCCTCCTCGTGACCCAGCACCCATGTGCTGCTCCCGGGATTCATCTGGTGGACGAAGGCCACGTTCAGGTGATCGGGACTTGCGGAAATGAACCGCTCCAAGAGGGACGCCTTGGAGGTATCCTCCGCCTTGGTCTGCACCTTGACGGCCTCCTGCTTCTTTGTGTTGGCGACCATGTCCTCCCGCAGGGCGGCGACGCTCTTTTTCAGCTCTGCGGTGGACAGCTGCCCCAAGTCGTGAAACGGGTACAGATCCAGCCACAGCAGCAGCGCTTCCTCGGGAAGGACTTCCTCCGGCGGCACCTGCAAAGCGCTGAAAGCGTCCCGGAAATAGTGGAAATAGGCGTTGAAGGTGCGCCGTTCCGATTCTTCCCAGATATCGTCACTTTTCTTGCCCAGATGGGACAGCAGGCGGGCATAGTCCCCGGGGTGGCGGAACTGGATGCAGTACAGGTGGGAAGCCTTGTAAAAATCCATGAATTCGTAGTAAGCCTGAATTCGCGGCTCATCGGTCAGGGGCGGCACGATGCGCTTGACGGTGCCGGGAATTCGGGGCGAGCCGAAGTGCCGCAGGACACTGACCCGCTTGTTGCCCTCCTGAACGTAGAAATTGCCTAAGTATTCATAGCACAGGATGGGGTCGGTGATGCCCGTTTCCCCCAGATGGGCAGCGCAGAGGTTGACCCACTTGACGGCAAATTCGGATTTGCTGTCCAGCAGGGGGCGGAAGGAGGCGGTGAAGGCCGTAATGCGCCCGGCGGATTTGGTGCCGATGATCCGTTCCGAGGGGATCTCTACCAGCCCCACGTCCACCACGGAATCCGTATTATTTTCCGGCAGAATATCATCCAGCACGGCGGGGTAGGGCGACCGCCCCTCCATCACAAGCTCCCGGTATTCCTTCTGGCCCTGTTTCAGCGCCAGGTTGTATTCATCTAAAGCGGTTTGAATCGACATGGCAGCCTCCCAAGCAAAGTAGTTTTAACTGACGCTATGATACCACATTTTGGCCAGTTTGCAATCATTATGTGCACCTCCATATTTGCATTTCTTACGCAAAAACCCGCAAATCAGCCCCGCCGCAAGGAAATCTTAAGGCGCTTCGGTCCTCTCCGACTTGTTTTTTTAAGAAAAAACGAGTACAATGGGGAAAAACTAGCTTATGAAAGAGGTGGTTGGATGCCATCCAAAGACAATTCCGTTGCGAGCTGCGCCCAGCAGATTCTTACGCAGGTGAAAACCGTGGTCGTGGGAAAGGACCCCGTGCTGCTGTGGGTGCTGGCGGCAATTCTTGCCCGGGGACATATCCTGCTGGAGGACATCCCCGGCGTGGGGAAGACCACCATGGCGCTGGCCTTTTCCCGTGTGCTGAGCCTGAGCTGCAGCCGCGTGCAGTTTACCCCGGACGTTCTGCCCTCCGACGTGACGGGCTATTCCGTGCCCGACTCCGCCGGGGGAATGCGCTATCAGCCCGGCGCGGTGCTGTGCAATCTGTTCCTCGCCGACGAGCTGAACCGCGCCACTTCCCGCACCCAGTCTGCCCTTTTGGAGGCCATGGAGGAAGGACAGGTCACGGTGGACGGGGTGAGCCACCCCCTGCCAAAGCCCTTTACGGTCATCGCCACCCAGAACCCTACCGGCGCGGCGGGCACTCAGCTGCTCCCCGACAGCCAGATGGACAGGTTTATGGTGCGGCTGTCCATGGGCTATCCCAGCCCCAAGGACGAGGCCGCCATGGTGCTGAACCGGCAGGGCGGCAACCCCCTGCACGACCTGATTCCCCTGATGACCCGGGAGGACTTGACCGCCATACAGGACACGGTGGAGGAAACCTACCTCAGCGACAGCGTGGTCAATTATATTGTATCCCTCATCGGCGCCACCCGGAGCAGCCCCGACATCCTTCGGGGCGCAAGCCCCCGTGCGACGCTGGCTGTCACCGCCATGGCGAAATCCGTCGCCCGGCTTCGGGGGCGGGATTACGTGACCCCGGCGGACGTGAAGGAGGTCTTCGCCCACACCATCGCCCACCGCCTGATTTTATCCCCCAAAGCGGAAGCACAGGGAAAGCAGCCGCAGGCGGTATTGCAGGACATCCTTGCCGCCGTCCCCGCCCCCCGGCTTCGCTGACATGACCGGGCGCAGATTGTGGTATCTGGCGGCGCTGTTCGGCTGCTGGGTATTTTATATTGCCTACGGCGAGTGGTTTTCATGGTTGGCACTGATGATCGTAGGGGGACTTCCGTGGCTGTCGCTCCTTATCAGCATCCCCGCCATGCTTTCCTTCCGCCTGTCCCCGGACGGGGCGGACGCCGTCCCAATGGGTACGGAGGCGGAAACATGGCTGCTGGGCAGCAGCGCGTTCCCGCTCCCGCCATTCAAGGGGAAGGTACGCCTGCGCAGCTGCATCACCGGCCAAGTCCGGCGCTATCATCCGGGAACCGGCCTGCCTACGCAGCACTGCGGCGGCATCGTCGTCACGGTGGCGCGGGCGCGGGTCTGCGATTATCTGGGGCTGTTTGCCTTCCCGGTGGGGAAGGTGACGCCCAAAACCATTCTCGTCCGCCCGAAGCCCCTGCCCATCCCCGCCATCCCAGACCTTGACCGGTATATTGCCCGGGCGTGGAAACCCAAATCCGGCGGCTTTGCGGAGAACCATGAGCTTCGGCTCTACCGTCCCGGCGACAGCCTGAATCAGGTGCATTGGAAGCTCACCGCCAAGACCGGAAAATGGATGATCCGTCAGCCCATGGAACCCCAGCGGGGGCTGGTGATGCTGACCATGACTCTCCGGGGCACCCCGGAGGAACTGGACCGGAAATTCGGCCGATTGTTGTGGCTGGGGAAATATCTTGTGGAAAAGGACGTGCGTTTTGAGATCCGCACCCTGACCGCCGATGGTGTGCAGTCATCGTGGGTGCAGACGGAGCAGGAGCTGAATAAAGCCACCGATACGCTGCTGTGTGCCGGGGAAGCAAAAGAAGGCTCCATCCGGGACTTTGGCTTCGCCGCCTCATGGCAGTACCACATCGGAGGTGAGCCGGATGAAGCGTAAGATCTGGGTCACCGCCGGAATCGCGGCGGCGCTGGCCTTCCTGATCGCCTTCGGCGCGGTGGGATGCGTGGTCAGCGGGTTTGACCTGCCTCTGGACAGCTATGCCAAAGTGGTGCTGATCTGTGGGGCGGCGTCGGTTTTCTGCGCTGCAGCCTTCAGCCTGAAATGGGGCGGCGCGGCGGTGCTGTGCGCGCTGGCGCTGGGCGCGGGCTATGTCTGGAAGCAGGACGAGGCAGCAGAGCAGCTGTTCGGGCTGCTGTACCGCATGACCTCCGTTTACAGCAGAGCCTACGGCTGGGACCCCGTTCAGCTGGCCGACGGCGCAGCGGCTGTGGATATTCCCATGGCCGTGCTGGGCATTCTGCTGAGCGCCGCCGTGACATGGTCGGTGTGCCGGAAGCTGGGGGCAGTCCTCCCGGTGGCGGCGTCACTGATCCCCCTTTCCGCCTGCATGGTGGTGACGGATACCGTCCCGGATGTGCAGTATTTATTCTGTCTGCTGTTTGGCCTTATCATTCTGATCCTCACCGGCCGCGTCCGCAGACAGAGCGCCCCTCAGGGCAATCGCCTGACCGCCATGGCGGCGATCCCGGCGGCACTGGCACTGGCGGCGTTGTTTCTGGCATTCCCACAGGAGAGTTATGTAAACCGCTCGGAAGCGACCCGGGATGCCATTCTGTCGTGGTTCCAGAGCATCCCCGAAAAGGTGGCGGAAAACGTCCGGCAGGAAGTGACCGTTTCCGTCCCCGCTCAGGAGCCGGATCATGTGCGCCTTGCGTCTCTGGGACGCAGAACTGAATCGCCCATAACGGTGATGGAGGTCACGGCGGAGATCGGCGGTACCCTTTACCTCCGTGGGCAGGACTATGACGGCTACGACGGCATGACATGGACGGTCTCCCAGCACCGGACGGAGGACTTTTCCCTCACCGGGGAGGACTACGGCGAAGTGTCTATCCGCACCGTAGGCGAGCGGGCGCTATTATACCTGCCTTATTATCCCGCCCGGAGCATGGCGCTCATCGGCGGAAACATGAGCAACACCTGGGCATACACCGAATACGTTATTCCCCGTGCCGGATTGCCGGACGACTGGCGGATAACGGCGATTTCGGGGACGGCAACCCCGCCTGACCTCAATTCCCCCTATCTCGCCCTCCCGGACGCGACCCGCACCCGGGCGGAAGTCCTTCTGTCGGACATTCTGGGCGGCGCTTCCTCCACCGTGGAGAAAGCAGAGAAGATCGGAGATTACGTCCGCGCCTCCGCCCGGTACGACCTGAACCCCTCGCGAATCGGCGAGGGGGAGACGGATTTTGCCCTGTGGTTTCTGGAAGACGCTGAAGCCGGCTACTGCGTCCACTTCGCTACGGCGGCGGCGGTGCTGCTTCGGGCGGCGGGGATCGAAGCCCGCTATGTCAGCGGCTATCTGGTGAAAACCGCCCCCGGCACGCCCGCCGACGTTACCGAGAAAAACGC
>ERZ773130.3492-NODE-3492-length-10182-cov-8.423818_pt1 | contig 10182 bp, 8 predicted proteins | sample MGYA00511919_ERZ773130 | MGnify/ENA primary metagenome ERZ773130 (study PRJEB29015, sample SAMEA2737851) | human gut metagenome | biome: human gut; feature: human-associated habitat; material: faeces | place: China | collected 2012 ...
GTCAGACCCCTGTCTCAGCCAAAGCAAAGGAAGGAAGCGTATGCAGGAATTTAAGTTTTTATGGAAATATATATCGCGGCATAAGTGGCGGTATATCGGCGGTATAGCTACATTGTTTGTGGTGGACTTTTTGAATATATATGTGCCTAGGTTTACGGGAGAAGCAACCGATGGACTCACTGCACATACACTCAGCTTTAATGGGCTGTTAAAGATTATTGCGGCAATACTGATTGCCGGAGCGCTTATAGCTATCGGACGTTTCTTGTGGAGATTTTTCCTGTTCGGTGCGGCGAGAAAAATTCAGTATGAGATAAGAAACGATATGTTCATGCATCTTGAGCAGATGTCGGTTGAGTACTATAACGAGCACAAGACAGGAGACCTGATGTCAAGGTTTATCAATGACCTCAACTCCATCCGTATGGCTATAGGTATGGCTGTCATATCAGCGTTTGATGCTACGGTAATGGCTGTTATGGTTATATGCCAGATGATATTTTATGTCGATTTGAAGCTCACGCTGCTTGCAATTATACCTATGATATTCATTTTTGCAGGTGAGTTCTACTATGGTGCCATTATGGAAAAGCGCTTCAAGGAGAAGCAGGAGGCTCTGTCGGATCTGACCGATATGGTCCAGGAGAGCTTTTCGGGGGTCCGTGTTATAAAGGCATTTGTTCAGGAGAGAGCGGAGCTTAAGGCATTTTTAAAGTATAATGACAGCACAAGAGATAAGAATATGAGCGTCGCAAAGCTTCAGGCGGTGGTTATGCCGCTTCTTGATGTCATCATTGGTGTGAGCAGCCTTATAACCCTTCTCTACGGTGGTTATCTTGCACTTGTGGGAGATATAACACTTGGACGCTTTGTCGCATTCAACCAGTATGTGACTATGCTTGTATGGCCTATGCTTGCAGCCGGCGAGAGCATTACCTCAATATCACAGGGACTTGCCTCGGCTAAGCGTGTGAAGGAGGTATTAGATGAGAAGCCGGAGATATTTGATGCTCCGGAGGCGGACAAGGTCGAGAGGATTGAAGGACACATAACCTTTAACCACCTTACATTTATACACAATGGGCATACTGAGCCGACACTCAATGATGTGTGCCTTGATGTGCCGGCAGGTACAACTCTTGCTGTAATCGGAAGAACAGGTAACGGAAAGAGTACGCTGGTAAACCTCCTGCTGCATCTGTACAACACGAAGCCGGGAATGATACTTATAGACGGAAGAGACATAAATAAGATTCCGTTAAATGTACTGAGAGCTAATATCGCGTATGTTCCACAGGATAATTTCCTGTTCTCAGACAGCCTTAGAAACAATATCGCCTTCGGTGCGGACGGCGATGATATGGGCGAGGTTATAAAGGCAACCAAGGCGGCGTGTATACATGACAATATTGTGGCTTTCCCGGATGGCTATGAGACGATAGTCGGCGAGAGAGGAGTGACCCTATCCGGCGGACAGAAGCAGCGAAGTTCAATTGCGAGGGCACTGATGAAGGATGCGCCTATACTCATCCTTGACGATGCGCTTTCGGCTGTCGATACCGACACAGAGGAGCATATCCTCAACAACCTGAAGGAGAACAGAAAGGGAAGGACAACCATAATCATCGCACACAGAATTTCTACAATTCAGAATGCGGATGTGATTATGGTGCTTGATGACGGAAAGGCTGCCGAGATAGGAAATCACAATGAACTCATGGCTAAAAACGGAATCTATAAGAGCATGTTCGACAAGCAGCAGCTTGAAGCGGCAAAAGGACAGACGAGCGGGGAGGTGGCTGAATAATGAAAAGACTTTTAAAATATCTTAAGCCACATGTGCTTACAATGGTTATTGTGTCCGTCATGGTGCTTCTCATAACAGTGGTTGAGCTTTACAAGCCTATCATAATCGGTAACGCCATAGACTACTATATAAACGGTTACTATAATCCTTATGCCATCGTCGATGAGGAGGCGGCAGGAGCTATACGCTACGGCGATGTATATATCAGCAAAAATTATGATGCAGCTTCCTATGATGGACCATTCTACCAGATGTTTCTGTACAATGACCGCTACTACATGGCGGAGAACATAACAAAGGACGAATGTTTGACTTTAAAGGAGGCAGGACCGGAGGTGCTTTCGAGCTATGTCGACGGCGCGAGGTGCCTTTCAAGGGATGAGCTGAAGGATTTGAGGCATTTTGATTTTACCGGGATATGCCACGCCGCGCTCCTGTATCTTGGTGCACTGCTTGCCGGATTCGTGCTGAATGCATTGCAGACATATCTGTTACAGAAGCTTGGACAGGATATCATATATAAGATGCGTGAGGAGCTGTTTGCACATATTCACAGCCTTTCACTCAGCTTTTTCAACACACAGCCTGTCGGCAAGCTGGTGACGAGAGTTACGAATGATACCGAGGCGGTAAATGAGATGTTCTCAGGTGTGCTTGTAAGGCTTTTTAAGAATATTGTAAAGATTATCGGCTATGCGGTGGTCATGCTCTCAATCAATGTAAAGCTTGCTGGATATTCATTTTTACTCCTGCCGGTAATAGGCGTGCTCACATTCGTGTTCAGACATCTGTCGAGGCAGGCGTACAGAATAACAAGAAATAAGATTACAGATATAAATACATTCCTCTCGGAAAATATATCGGGCATGAAGCTTATCCAGATATTTACGCGGGAGAAGGAAAAATATGACCAGTTCGAGGAGAAAAGCATGGGACTTTTCAAGGCAGGCTTCAGGGAGGTAATGATATTTGCCATTTTCAGACCTGTCATCTACTTCCTGTCGATTGTGGCACTTGTCATAATCATCGGACGCGGAGGAAGCCTTGTGCTCGGAGGTGCAATCTCGATAGGTACGCTTTATATTTTCATAAACTATATAAGCTCCTTCTTCGACCCGATTCAGGAGCTTGCAGAGCAGTTCGGAACACTTCAGTCATCACTTGCTTCGGCTGAGAAGATGTTCCAGATTCTCGATGTGAAGCCTGAAATTGTCAATCCGTCACACCCTGTCGATGTCAAGGTTGACGGAAAAATTGAGTTTAAGAATGTATGGTTTGCTTATGAGAAGGACGAGTATATATTGAAGGATGTAAGCTTTACGATCAATCCGGGCGAAAAAGTAGCTTTTGTCGGTGCAACTGGTGCCGGAAAGAGCTCAATTCTCAATCTTATAGGACGTTATTTTGATATACAGAAGGGTGAGATTCTTATTGATGGTGTCAACATCAAGGACATTGACACGGATGTGCTGCGCGGTGCGATAGGGCAGGTACAGCAGGATGTGTTCCTGTTTACCGGTGACATAAAGAGCAATATTTCACTCAGAAATGAGAATATAACTCTTGATGAGATTAAGGCTGCAGCAAAATATGTCAATGCAGACAGCTTTATAAGCAAAATGCCGGGCGGCTATGATGAGCCGGTTACGGAGAGAGGTTCAACGCTCTCGGCAGGACAGAGGCAGCTCATATCCTTTGCAAGAACACTTGCATACAAGCCTTCGATTCTTGTGCTTGATGAGGCTACAGCCAACATTGACACCGAGACAGAGAGTCTTATAACGGAGGCTATGGAGAAGCTGATGACCGGAAGAACTACCATCATGGTAGCACACAGGCTCTCAACCATCCAGCATGCCGATAAGATTATGGTCATGGATAAGGGAAGAATCGTTGAATCGGGAAATCATCAGGAGCTTCTTGCACAGAATGGCGTGTACAGAAAGCTCTATGACCTGCAGCTTGCGGCAGAGGTGACGCGGTAGGAAAAAAATAACCTTCGGGAATGCCTCTTAGGGTGACGCGGCAGCAAATAAGACCTTGAATGAAATGCAGCAAATAACTGTATTCATTCAAGGTCTTATCTTTAATTGGCAGATTTATTTTTCAATAAATTAAATTCTATAATCATATCTCCGGCTTCGGGGGCTTTCTGCCGAAACCGGATTGGCGTCACGCTTTTAGTTATTTCTTTATTATCAGCGGAAGGAGTTTGGACTTTATAAGTGAGCCGAATGACATTACTATCATTGCGATAAGCTCAATATAAAAACCGATGCTAGGATATACCTTTATTGCATCCGAAAAATATTCAAAACCGCCAAGCACATCTGAAATATCACTCTTGATACCTATTAATGTTATAATAAAGAATGCCAGAGCGACATAAGATGTAATTCTTGCAAAAAGCTTCTTGCCGAATAAATTGGCTGCTATGTATACGAGAAGCACAAGGGTGATAAATACGGCATTGCTTGTTGTTCCGGAAAAGAAGTTGACGGACTGCTTTGCCTTCTCACCCAAAAAATCTACCTTACATGTAAGATAAGGTAAGAAAAGAGCGATAAATGCAACTACAGCGGCTATAAGCCCTGAAAAGTAAATGTTCTCCTTTACAATTGAAAAATCCATGTTTCCGATTTTAAAGGATACGAGCGGTCTGCCCGGTGCAGCAGGGGCAGAAGCAGCGGATGAAGTGGCAGCAGTCTGAGCTGGAGCGGCTATTTTGGCTCCGCAGCTGCCGCAGAATAATGCGCCATCTTCAAGTTGTGTTCCACAATTTGGACAAAACATAATAAATCCTCCTATTAAATTTATAAAAAATTAATATTTTCTATTACATTAACACAATAAAGTGTGTGTGGCAATACCTAAATGCTATGATGTTGGGGGCATATTGAATAGATGTATTATGCCAGCCGGAAGTGTGACAGAATTTCAACAAATTATAGAAAATAAAATGTATATATGTTATAATAACAAAACTGTCAAAACAACGAAATTATTTTTTGATGGAAAAATAAGGATAGGAATAAAGGTTATGGAAGTAAAAAGTAAAATAGGACAGGCTGTGCTTGAGTATCTTATGCTTACTCTTGCAACGCTGGTTCTGGTAGTTGGTGTGTATGTGTTTAAGTTCCCGAATAATTTTTCGTTCGGGGGAGTCACTGGTATATCTGTCATTTTAGGTGCGGTTCTGCCGTATTCACCGGCGTGGTTTACATTTGTCATCAATATGGTTCTTCTTGTTATCGGATTTATCTTTCTTGGGAAGAGCTTCGGAATAAAGACAGTGTATGTGAGCGTGCTTACATCGGTTGGCTTAAGTCTGTGTGAGAAGCTTTTTCCGATGGATGGGCCGCTCACCAACCAGCCTGTGCTTGAGCTTATATTTGCTATAGTTCTTCCGGCTGTCAGCGCAGCAATCATGTTTAATATGAATGCCTCAGGCGGCGGCACGGATATAATTGCGATGATTCTTAAGAAATATACAAGCTTCAATATAGGAGTGGCTCTTTTTATTGTGGATTTGGCAATCACCATAGCGGCCTGCATGGTATTTGATATCGAGACGGGTCTGTTTTCGTTCGTTGGACTTATGGCAAAGACGCTTGTAATTGACGGAACCATTGAGAACGTCAACCTGTGCAAATATTTTACGATTATCACGGACTCACCGGATGATATTGTGCTTTTCATACATAATGAGCTGGGAAAGGGCGCGACCACATTCAAGGCTGAGGGCTCATTCACACATAAGCAGAAGTATGTCATTCTCACCGTATTAAAGAGAGGACAGGCGGTCGAGCTTCGTAATTATATCAAGCTCAACCACGGAAAAGATACATTTATTATGATAACCAACAGCAGTGAGATTATCGGAAAAGGTTTCAGAGGTTTGAACTGAAACACATTGACTAATGTAAGAAATAGAGATATATTTACTAATAAGATTCGTGTGTCAAAACATGCCAATTTAATGTATGAGTGTATAACGTATTATATTTATGCATATCAGCTCCATTGTCCGAAGCGAGATGTTTTAAGAACTCTGATAAAGAATTTCTATATTTACGCCACCGAAGCCGGCATACATCCGTGTATGCATTGCTTCTAAAGCAGCCTCCATGCTGCTTTTGGCTGGGGACTTAGCAGAGTTCTAAGAACATCTAAGCTTCTCCCAAAAGTCGTGATACGCATAAATATAATACGTTATACACAGCTAAGTATATATAGCATGTTTTGACATACGAATCCTGCTAAGTGTTTTATAGAAAATGTATAGTGCATGCGGCATGGATATGCGCCTGCAGGACGGAGGAGATTATATGGGAAAGATTATTTTGACGGGTGACAGACCTACAGGAAGACTTCATATAGGTCATTATGTGGGCTCTCTTAAAAGAAGAGTGGAGCTTCAGAATTCAGGTGAGTATGACAAGATTTTCATAATGATAGCCGATGCACAGGCACTTACGGATAATGCTGACAATCCGGAGAAGGTAAGACAGAATATAATAGAGGTTGCACTTGACTATCTTTCAGTCGGACTTGACCCGGCTAAATCCACTTTATTTATACAGTCGCAGATTTCGGAGCTTACAGAGCTTACATTCTATTATAGTAATCTTGTAACGGTATCAAGGCTTCAGCGCAATCCTACAGTGAAGTCTGAGATACAGATGCGTGGTTTTGAGACGAGTATTCCTGTCGGATTTTTTACTTACCCGATAAGTCAGGCGGCCGATATAACGGCATTCAAGGCAACCACTGTTCCTGTAGGCGAGGATCAGCTTCCTATGCTTGAGCAGACCAAGGAAATTGTGAGAAGCTTTAACAGAATATACGGCGATACGCTTGTCGAGCCGGAGATTCTTCTTCCGGATAACAAGGCTTGCTTAAGACTTCCGGGTATCGACGGAAAGGCAAAGATGAGCAAATCACTTGGCAACTGTATCTATCTTTCCGAGTCTGAGGCAGAAGTAAAAGAGAAGATTATGAAGAACATGTACACCGACCCGGAACATATCAGGGTTGAGGATCCGGGACATATTGAGGGGAATATGGTATTCACATACCTTGATGCTTTCTGCAAGCCTGAGCACTTCGCAGAGTACCTTCCGGATTATGCCAGCCTTGATGAGCTCAAGGCTCATTACATGCGCGGTGGCCTTGGCGATGTCAAGGTCAAGAAATTCCTTATAAATGTTATGAACGAAGAGTTAAATCCTATCCGTGCGAGAAGAAAAGAGTACGAGAAGGATATCGCATATGTATATGAGATATTGAAAAAGGGCAGCGAGGCAGCGAGAGAGGTTGCCGCAAAGACACTTGACGATGTCAAGAACTCAATGAAGATAAACTATTTTGCAGATCAGGCTCTTATTGATGAGCATATCAGAAAGTATCAGGGATAATTTCAGAGATATAATTTCATATCAGGATGGTATGGGGCTGTCCGGAGCGAAAATTATATAAATAAAAGCAACTATATTTTGAGGAGGTACATTGAAATGGAAATCATTTCGGTAGCAGACAAGAGATTTAAAAAGTATGGAAAGGTTATTAAGAACATTGATTTCAGCTCACTGGTTGAAGAGATGAAAAAGACAGAGGTTCCTGAGGGTGTTGTATATGAGCCATCGGTTGAGCAGCTTGAGAGTCTTGGGGCAGCACAGGAGATTAAGAATAAGTTTTTCGGTGAGCTTCCTATACAGATTGGATACTGCAACGGCCACAACCAGCTTTTAAATGCGGCAGAGTATCACAGAAGCTCGGAAATCAATGTTGCGGCAACAGACGCTATTCTTATTCTTGGAAATCTCTGGGATGTAGAGGACGACTTTACATACGATACAGCTAAGATGGAGGCATTCTTAGTGCCTGCCGGAACAGCTGTTGAGCTGTATGCCACAACACTTCACTATGCACCATGCGGGCCTGATAACAAGGGATTTCAGGTAGCTGTAGTGCTTCCGAAGGGAACGAACTATGAGCTTACAACACAGCATGCTGACTGTCCTGTATGTGGCGGTGAGGATGCACTTATAACAGCTACTAACAAGTGGCTTATAGGACATGAGGAGGGCGGACTTCCTAAGGGAAGCTTTATCGGCCTCAAGGGAAAGAATCTTAATGTAGCAGAATAAGAGGTGGCATGCGGTGCGTACCATGCAGTTTAAGATGGAAAGGCCGGGGCAGGTGGAGGTCGGGCAGATAGTTGATATCACGGAGGGAAAGCTTCCGTCCAGCTTCTATTATACAATAGAGCCTGCTGTGGCAATGTCCGGCAATTATCGTCTTGCCGAAAGGCTTATGGCGAGACAGGGAAAAGTGATTGATGTTGAGGAGACTCCGAGGGGATTCTTCGTGACATGTGAATTTAATGAATGATGAAAAGGGCAGATATGGGAGATTATCCTGTAGCTGCCCTTTTGCTTTTGGGACACTGGTGTCAGACCCCTGTCCCATCAGCCGCAGGGGCTTGGGACAGGGGTCTGACACCGGTGTCCCAAGCCGCCACAGCCTACGCAGTCTCAAAATATTTGAGTTGTATCTTGACATGCAGATTATATCATGTATAATAGTGGATGGTTTAGCTCTGCTAAACTTTTTGTTTAATTATTTGCATTATGTGCTGGGAGGGACAGGCAGTGCGGATCGGAAGTAAGATAAAAGAACTAAGAGTATTGAAGGGTCTTACGCAGGAAGAGCTTGCAGACAGGGCAGAGCTGTCGAAGGGCTTCATTTCACAGCTGGAACGCGACCTGACTTCACCATCAATTGCAACCTTAGTGGATATTCTGCAGTGCCTTGGCACGGACCTTAAGACCTTTTTTGATGACACGGAGGATGACCGTGTTGTATTTAAGAAGGAAGATTATTTTGAAAAGACGGATACCGAGCTGCACAATGTAATTGAATGGATTATCCCTAATGCACAGAAGAACATAATGGAGCCGATAAGGCTTACACTTGAACCGGGCGGTTCTACCTACCCGGATAATCCGCATGAGGGCGAAGAGTTCGGTTATGTTCTGTCGGGTTCGATAAGCATTATTGTTGGGAATAAGCGATATAAGGCGAAAAAGGGAGAATCATTCTATTTTGAGCCTAAGTATAAGCATTATATAGAGTCGAAGAGCGGAGCCGTTATTATATGGGTAAGCTCACCACCAAGCTTTTAAGGATATTTTCAGTATCAATCTATTAAGTGGTATGGGAGGAAAAAATGAGCAACAAGATAATTGAGTTAAAGGGATTGACGAAGAACTTTGATGACCAGCAGGTACTTAAGGGTATCGATTTGAATATATATGAGAATGAATTTCTTACGCTTCTTGGTCCAAGCGGATGCGGTAAGACTACGATATTAAGAATAATAGCGGGCTTTGAGGAGCCAAGCAAGGGCGAACTGCTGTTTAACGGAATCGATATTTCCAAGGTTCCGCCTTACAAGAGGGAGATTAACACGGTTTTCCAGAAATATGCACTTTTTCCTTTCCTGAATGTCCATGACAACGTGGCATTCGGTCTTAATCTTAAGAAGGTTGACAAGTCTGTTGTAGACCAGAAGGTGAGCAGAATGCTTAAGCTTGTGGGACTTGAAGGCTTTGAAAAGAGGGATGTCACACTCCTCTCCGGCGGACAGCAGCAGCGCGTCGCCATTGCGCGTGCGCTTGTGAATGAACCGAAGGTTCTTTTGCTTGACGAGCCGCTTGGCGCTCTTGATGCAAAGCTCAGAAAAGAGATGCAGTTCGAGCTTAAGAAGATTCAGAAGGAAGTTGGAATCACATTTATATTTGTCACGCATGATCAGGAGGAAGCGCTTTCAATGTCTGATACCGTCGTTGTAATGAATAATGGTATCATTCAGCAGATTGGCTCCCCGGAGGATATCTACAATGAGCCGGAGAACAGATTTGTTGCGAATTTCATCGGAGATTCCAATATTATAGAAGGAAATATGATAAGGGATTGCCTTGTATGCTTTGATGGCATAGAGTTCCCTTGTGTTGATAAAGGTTTTAAGGATAACGAGGAGGTTGAGGTAGTACTCCGGCCTGAGGATATAGATATAGTTGAGCCTGATAAGAGCAAGCTGAAGGGAAAGGTTGCCTCTATCGTGTTTAAGGGTGTACATTATGAGATGGAGATTGAAGCATGCGGTTTTGAATGGCTGGTTCACAGCACGGTTATGGCAGAACCTGGAAAAGAAGTCGGATTGTGGGTTGACCCATTCAATATACAGATAATGAATAAACCGGAATCCGAGGATGAAAAGGTACTTGTTGAAGAATAGAAAGGGGGAGACTTGCATGGGAAAATTAAAAAGTCTTGGCTCAAAACTTCTGGCAGGACCTTATTTGATATGG
>ERZ773130.3496-NODE-3496-length-10175-cov-13.588933_pt1 | contig 10175 bp, 7 predicted proteins | sample MGYA00511919_ERZ773130 | MGnify/ENA primary metagenome ERZ773130 (study PRJEB29015, sample SAMEA2737851) | human gut metagenome | biome: human gut; feature: human-associated habitat; material: faeces | place: China | collected 2012 ...
GAATGGTCTCGATGGTCTCCTCGTCGCTGGACAGGTTGGGGGCAAAGCCGCCCTCATCGCCCACAGAGGTAGCCAGACCCTTGGCCTTCAGGATGGAAGCCAGCGCGTGGAAGACCTCCGCGCACCAGCGCAAAGCTTCCTTGAAGGAGGGCGCGCCCACGGGCATGATCATGAACTCCTGCGTATCCACGGTGTTGGTGGCGTGTGCGCCGCCGTTCAGAATGTTCATCATGGGCACGGGCAGGCGGTTGCCGTTCACACCGCCCAGAAAGCGGTACAGCGGCATATCCAGAGAAGCAGCGGCTGCACGGCAGGCGGCAATGGACACGGCCAGAATGGCGTTTGCGCCCAGATTGGATTTATCTTTGGTGCCGTCGGCCTTGATCATGGCAGCGTCGATGGCGTAGATGTCGGAGGCATCCATGCCCACAACAGCATCAGCAATGACGGTGTTGATGTTCTCAACAGCCCTGGTCACACCCTTGCCCAGATAGCGGCCCTTGTCGCCGTCCCGCAGCTCCAGAGCTTCAAACTCACCAGTGGATGCGCCGGAAGGTGCGCAGCCGCGTGCCACGGTGCCGTCGGCCAGCGTGATCTCCGCTTCCACGGTGGGGTTGCCGCGGGAGTCCAGAATTTCGCGGCCAATAACAGATTTAATTTCCAGATCGTTCATCTCGAAAACCTCCTGAATATCATTTCCTTCCCTGTGCTGCCCGGGGCGGGCAGACGGGTGACGGCCAATTATGATAGTTATGTCTAACTAACCAATAGTATCCTACCACGCTTTCCTGCCCGGTGCAAGAGCCGATGCGCATGTTTGTGGATGTAAACTTTTTAAGGGGCAAAAAACGGCAGCTGATGGGGCAGAACATTCCGGCAAAGCAGGAAGCAGCTGGTCTTTACAGTCTGCCCACTGGCAGCAGCGGGGATGCATCATGCCTGTCATGTTAATTTCATATGGCAGATATACTAAAATTTTTCTTTACTTTTTGTCAGGACGACTCTATACTGTTTTCTGGTTCTAATATGTTTCTTTATGGTAGATAGAGGAGGATTTTCTATATGAATAAGGATCTGACGGTCGGCAAGCCGTCACAGGTTTTGTGGCAGTTCTGCCTGCCCATGTTCGGCAGCATCATCTTCCAGCAGCTGTACAACATTGCCGACAGCCTTGTTGCAGGCAAGTTCATCGGCGAGAATGCACTGGCTGCTGTGGGCAACAGCTACGAGATCACCCTGATCTTCATTGCATTTGCCTTTGGCTGCAACATTGGCTGCTCGGTCATCGTGTCCCGCTACTTTGGCGCAAAGGACTACGATGAGATGAAGACTTCGGTCTACACTTCCCTGATCGGCTCTGCCGTGCTGTGCGCCGTGCTGATGCTGATCGGCCTTGTGGGCTGCCACAGCCTGCTGGAGCTCATCAACACCCCGGAGGAGATCCTTGCGGATTCTTCGCTGTATCTGGATATCTACGTGCTGGGCCTACCCTTCATGTTCTTCTACAACATCGCCACCGGCATCTTCTCCGCTCTGGGCGACAGCAAAACGCCCTTCTATTTTCTGGCAGTCTCGTCCCTGTCCAACATCGGCGTGGACATCCTGTTCGTGGCCGGTCTCAAGATGGGCGTAGCCGGTGTGGCATGGGCCACCTTCCTGTGTCAGGGTGTGAGCTGCGTGCTGGCCATGGTGGTGGTGTTCCGCCGCATCAGCGCCTTCAAATCCAAGAACAAGGTCGTGCTGTTCTCCTGGAACATGCTGGGCAAGGTGGCCGTGGTGGCCATCCCCAGCATCCTGCAGCAGAGCTTCGTCTCTGTGGGCAACATCATCCTGCAGAGCGTCATCAACACCTTTGGTGCCAGCGTCATTGCAGGCTACTCTGCAGCCGTCAAGCTGAACAACATGGTCATCACTTCCTTTACCACGCTGGGCAACGGCATCTCCAACTACACCTCCCAGAACATGGGCGCGGGCAAGATGGACCGTGTGCACAAGGGCTTTGGTGCAGGCCGCAATCTGGTGTGGATCATCTGCGTGCCCATCGTGCTCCTGTACTTCTTCTTCGGTCGCTTCCTGCTGCTGCTGTTCATGAATGACCCGCAGGGTCCGGCCATCGACACCGGTATGCTGTTCCTGCGCATCCTGTCTCCCTTCTATTTTGTGGTGTCGCTCAAGCTGGTCACTGACGGCATCCTGCGCGGCTGCGGCATGATGGTGCGCTTTATGATCGCCACCTTCTCCGACCTGATCCTGCGCGTGGGCATCGCCATTGTGCTGAGCAGCACTGCTCTGGGCAGCACGGGCATCTGGATGGCATGGCCCGTGGGCTGGTGCATCGGCACCGGCCTGTCGCTGGTGTTCTACTTCACCGCCATCCGCAAGGTCCTTGCAGAGTCTCCGGCCAAAGCGGAAGCAGAGGGCGAAGCTGCCGAGGCACGTGCAGAGGCCGAGTTCGCCGCAGATGCCGAAATGGAGACCCTGTAACCCTTTTGCAACTTGTGAATTGTGTTCACCTGACACACAAACAAAATGAAGCAGTTGAAATAGTGCACAAAACAGACCCATTGCTTTTGGCTATTTTGGCGACAAAGTCCACAAAATGCCCCTGAAAGTATGGACGGTTTGTGAATTGCGGATTTTGGCTCACAGGTCTATAATATTGATAACGAAGCAAGGTCGCTTTGAGGGAAAGAGGGCCTTGCTTCCGTTTTTATACTGAAGCACGAATGCTCCTAAGGAGGATATTTACTATGAAAAAGATGATTTCTCGTCGTAATTTCCTGGCCGCTGCAGGTGTTGTTGCTGCAGCCGGCGTTCTGACTGCATGCGGCGGTTCTTCCAACAGCACTGCTGCTTCCGCCTCTACCGCAGCTTCTGGTGCCGCTGCTTCCGGCGACACCATCAAGGTGGGCGTTCTTGGACCTCTGACCGGTGATGTTTCCGTTTACGGTCAGGCCGTTGTCAACGGCGCTACCCTGTACCTGAAGCAGGTCAACGAAAAGGGCGGCATCAACGGCAAGCAGCTGGAGATCATCGCCATGGATGAGCAGGGCGATGCAACGCAGGCTGTTACCTGCTTCACCAAGATGTGCGATCAGGGCATCACCGCTCTGGTGGGCGATGTTACCACCACCCCGACTCTGGCAGTTGCTGCCGAGAGCGCAGACTACAACATGCCCATGGTCACCGCTTCCGCTACCGCTGAGGCTGTCACCTACGATGCCGAGACCGACACCGTGAACGGGAATGTGTTCCGCGCAACCTTCACCGACCCGTTTCAGGGCATCAAGATGGCTGACTACGCTTACCAGCGGTTGGGCTACACCAAGGCAGCCGTCATCTTCCAGAAGGGCGCTGACTACAACGAGGGTCTGGCAGAGAACTTCGTCAACGAGTTCGAGAGCCTGGGCGGCACCATCGTCGATCAGGAGACCTACTCTGAGGGCGATGTGGACTACAAGACCCAGCTGACCACCATTCTGGGCAAGGCTCCCGAAGTGGTGTTCTGCCCCAACTACTATCAGGAAGTCGGTCAGATCCTGGCTCAGGCTGAGAGCATCGGTCTGGCAGTTCCCTTCCTGGGCGGCGACGGCTGGGATGGTCTGGAAGGCTACGCAACTGCCGACCAGCTGAAGGATGCCTACTTCTGCGCAAACTACGCAAAGGGCTCCAACCCCGACTTTGAGGATGCCTACAAGGCTGAGTACGGTGAGGAGTACCCCAACGGCTTCGCTCCTCTGGGTTACGATGCTGCCATGACCGTTGTCTACGGCATTCAGGCTGCTGAGGATGCTGGCCTGACCGCTGGTGATGACGACTACAAACAGGCCGTCATCGACGCTATCGCAGGCGGCACCATCGATGGCATCACCGGCACCTTCACCTTCGATGAGCACCACAACCCCGTCAAGCAGACCGCTATCCTGTGCTTCGACGGTGCAACCCCCGTTCTGAAGGAAATGTTCTGATCTGCTTTGATCCTGTGCACCGGTGTGCGGCATAAAGGCAGCACTCAGAAATAAAAGACCCATTGCGGAGACCGCCGGAACAGGTTTTGCTCGGCTGTCTCCGCTTTTTTGGTAAAAAAGTGCATTCTCTAAAAGGCGTGCAAACGCCGCAAAGAAAGGAAGTATCAGTCCATGACAGTGTTTTTTAGCCAGCTGATCAACGGCTTGTCCCTTGGCAGCATCTATGCACTGATCGCACTGGGTTACAGCATGGTGTACGGCATCATCCTGCTGCTGAACTTTGCCCATGGCGATGTCATTATGGTTGGTGCGTACATGTCCTGGTTCGTGATGAATCAGCTGGGCCTTGGCCCGGTCACCGCTGTGTGCGCCACCATCATCACCTGCACGCTGCTGGGCGTTGTGATCGAGAAGATCGCCTACACCCCGCTGCGCAACGCACCCCGTATCTCCCTGCTGATCACGGCAATCGGCGTGTCCTTCTTCCTGGAGTACACTGCAGAGCTGATCCTTGGTTCCGGTGCAAAGGTCATTCCGGCCTACTACACCAACCAGACCTTCCGCATCGGCTCTGTGCCGCTGGGCCTCACCTCTGTCATCACCCTGCTGGTCACGGTGCTGTCCATGCTGGTGCTCACCTTCCTTGTGCAGAAGACCAAGCTCGGCAAGGCCATGCGTGCCGTGTCTGAGGATATGGACGCTGCCCGCCTGATGGGCATTAACGTCAACAGCACCATTTCCTTTACCTTTGCAGTGGGTTCCGCTCTGGCCGGTATCGGCTCGGTGCTGTACTGCTGCAGCTACCCGCAGGCGACCCCCACCATGGGCTCCATGCTTGGCCTGAAGGCCTTCGTTGCAGCCGTTCTGGGCGGCATCGGCTCTATTCCCGGTGCCATGATCGGCGGCATCGCCATCGGCCTGTGCGAGTGCTTTGTTTCCGCCATCGGCCTTTCCGCATGGAAGGATGCCGTCACGTTTGCGATCCTGATCATCGTGCTGCTGGTCAAGCCCACCGGCTTCCTTGGCCGCAAGGTTCAGGAAAAGGTGTAAGGAGGGCATGAAGATGAATACCAAACGCAAAACGCTCAAAATGCCCGTGCGCTACCTGATGAACGCCGTGCTGGTGGCTCTGCTGTTCGTGGGCCTGTCCTTCCTCACCCAGAACGTGCTTTCCACCTACCAGAACAAGGTGCTTCTCACCGTGGGCATCAACATCATTCTGGCTGTCTCGCTGAACGTTGCCACCGGTTATCTGGGCCAGCTGCCGCTGGGCCACGCCGGTTTCATGGCCGTGGGTGCTTACACCTGCGCCCTGTTCACGAAATACAGCAATCTGCCCTCCGGTGTCGCTTTTACCGTGGGTCTGGTGCTGGCCTGCATCGTGGCGGGCCTGTTCGGCGTGCTGATCGGCATTCCTGCTCTGCGCCTGACCGGTGATTATCTGGCCATCCTGACGCTGGGCTTTGGCGAGATCATCCGCATCACCCTGAACAACATCGATGATGTGCTGGGCTTCAAGCTGTTCTACGGTGCCAAAGGCCTGAAGAACATCCCCAAGTATTCCAACTTCGCCAATGTGTTCATCTGCGTGGTCATTACCTGCTTTGCCATCCACGCCATGATGAAGAGCCGCCACGGCCGTGCCGTGCTGGCCATCCGCGATAACGAGATCGCTGCCGAGAGCTGCGGCATCCAGACTACTTATTATAAGGTCATGGCCTTTGCATTCTCCGCCGCCTTTGCCGGTCTGGCCGGCGGCCTGTACGCCTGCTATCTGGGCGTTCTGGACCCCTCCACCTTCGGCTTCATGAAGTCCATCGAAATTCTGGTCATGGTGGTTCTGGGCGGCATGGGTTCCATGCTGGGTTCCATCCTGTCCGCGACCGTGCTTACCATCCTGCCCGAGGCCACCCGCAGCTTTGACAGCTACCGCATGGTAGTCTACTCGCTGGTGCTGGTCCTCATGATGATCTTCCGTCCGGGCGGCCTGCTGGGCAGCTACGACTTCTCCATGAGCCGCATTGTGGAAAAGATCATGAACGGCGAACTGTTCCAGAAGAAAGCAAAGGAGGGTGCAGACCATGAGTGAGTTCCAGACCAAGTTACACAGTGTGCCCTCCGGCGGCTTTTTGACCGACCGCGACAAGGACAAAAAGCCCATTCTGGACGTGCGTGAGCTGGGCATCGACTTCGGCGGTCTGACCGCCGTGGATGGCTTCAACCTAATGATCGGCCGCAACGAGATCACCGGTCTGATCGGTCCCAACGGTGCCGGTAAGACCACCGTGTTCAACCTGCTGACCAACGTTTACCAGCCCACCCGCGGCTCCATCCTGATCGATGGTATGCCCACCGCCGGCAAAAAAACCTATCAGGTCAACCGCATGGGCGTGGCCCGTACCTTCCAGAACATCCGCCTGTTCAAGGAACTGAGCGTCATCGATAACATCAAGGTGGGCCTGCACGAGTCCATGAAGTACAATTTGGCATCTTCGCTGATCCGCCTGCCCAACTACTGGAAGGAAGAGAAGAAGTGCACCGATCGTGCTCTGGAGCTGCTGGATATCTTCCACATGGCAGACCTCGCCAATGTGCAGGCAGGCAGCCTGCCCTACGGCGCACAGCGCCGTCTGGAGATCATGCGTGCACTGGCCACCAGCCCGAAGCTGCTGCTGCTGGACGAGCCTGCTGCCGGTATGAATCCCTCCGAGACTGCAGAGCTGACCGAGACCATCCGCCGCATCCGCGACGAGTTCAACATCGCCGTGCTGCTGATCGAGCATGACATGAGTCTGGTCATGGGCATCTGCGAGGGCATTGCCGTGCTGAACTTTGGCCGCATCATCGCCAAGGGCACGCCCGACGAGATCCGCAGCAACCCGCAGGTCATCGAAGCCTATCTGGGCAAGAAGGAGGGCTAAGCCATGGCTGATACGTTACTGAAAGTTGATAACATCAACGTCTATTACGGCAACATCCACGCCGTCAAGGACATCTCCTTCGAGGTGGATCAGGGCGAGATCGTCACCCTGATCGGTGCCAACGGTGCCGGCAAATCCACCACCCTGAAGACCATTTCCGGCCTGCTGAAGCCCAAGACCGGCGACATCCTGTACAAGGGCAGCAGCATCAAGGGCATGCGCGCCCACAAGATCGTGGAAGCGGGCCTTGCCCATGTGCCGGAAGGCCGCCATGTGTTCCTGCACATGACCGTGGAAGAAAATCTGGACATGGGTGCCTACACCCAGCCTGCTTCCACCATTGCACCCAACAAGGAAAAGGTGTTTGAGCTGTTTCCCCGCCTGAAGGAGCGCCGCAAGCAGCTGGCCGGTACCATGTCCGGCGGCGAGCAGCAGATGCTGGCTATGGGCCGTGCACTGATGAGCAACGCTTCCATGCTGATGCTGGACGAGCCTTCCATGGGCCTTTCGCCGCTGCTGGTGCAGGAGATCTTCGACATCATCCAGAACGTGCACAAGGAAGGCATGACCATCCTGCTGGTGGAGCAGAACGCACAGATGGCTCTTTCCGTGGCAGACCGTGCCTACGTCCTTGAGACGGGCCGTGTAGTCATGGAGGGCACTGGTGCCGAATTGCTGACCAACGAGCGCGTGCGCAGCGCATATCTGGGCGGCTAAGCAAAAAATCGTATAAGAAAAGGGGCTGTTGCACATGCAACAGCCCCTTTTTTGCAGTATTTGTTATGCCAGCAGAGACATGATATTTGCGGTGATCAGGCCGCCTGCCGTGCCAATGACGTAGCCCATCAGAGCCATCAGAACGCCAACAGGCACCAGAGCGCCGCTGTAGGCACCAGCCAGAATGGGAGCGGATGCGGAACCGCCGATGTTTGCCAGAGATGCAACACCGCAGGTGAACATATCCAGATGGAAGATCTTTGCCAGCAGCACCAGAATGATGCCGTGGATGGCCAGGATCATAAAGCCTGCCAGGATCCATGCGGGTGCATCGGTCAGCTCCAGGAAGCTTGCGCGGGAGGCAAGCAATGCCACCACGGAGTACAGCAGCAGGTTGGACAGCTCGGTACTGCCTGCCATGCGGCCCACGGGGGTGACAGCGCCGATCAGGCCGGACAACGTGATGAGCAGGACGGTCCAGGTGGCCTTGTCCAGGAAGGGCATTGCGCTGTTCAGGGCTGCGCCGATATCCTGACCGAAGGCGGAGATCACCAGAGCCAGACCCAGCAGGAAGATCAGGTTGACAAAGGAAGCCTTGTCCTCGTTGGACTTTGCGTCCTCTTCCAGACGGCGGGACACTTCATCCAGCGTGGTGGTGTCGGCCTTGACCCACTTGTTGAACTTGGGAGCAAGGTTGATGGCCCACAGCAGGAACATGACCCAGATGGAGTAGTCGATGGAGTCCACCACCAGTGCGTAGGCCATGTCAGCTTCGCCGATGTCCAGCGCAGCCTGCACGGCGATCATGTTGCCGGAGCCTCCCATCCAGCTGCCGCACAGAGCGCCCAGTGCCTTCCATGCTTCGGAGCCAAGGGGTCCCTTCATGATGGCGAAGGTTGCAATGAAGGCCACCGAGATGGAGACGGAAGCGGCAAAGAAGCCGCCCAGCATCTTGGGACCCAGCTTGATGATCTTGCGGATGTCGCAGCGCAGCAGCATCAGGAAGATCATTGCATACAGCAGGTTGTTTTTCAGCACGGAGTAGGCAGGCTTGGTGGCCTCCATGTCCCATGCACCCAGCGTGCAGAGAATCATGGTAATGAGGTACAGCAGAACGATAGGTGGTGCATAGTCGAAGAATTTCGACTTCGTGTAGCGTTGCAGCCACACCAGCAGTGCGGCAATGAACACCAGCACGGCGATGTAGGTGAAACCGTTTGTGATCATGAACCCAATCCCCTTTCTTTTTGTGCAATTTTTTGCGGACAATTGTCTTTACAATATCGACAACTTCGTATACAATACTACCATAGATTTCATAATCTGGCAACATTTTTTATCGAAAGGGGTAGGTTTTGCATGAAAATCACGGAAGTACGTCTCGGTCTGATCTCCGTGCCGCTGCGCGTGCCTTTTAAGACGGCTCTGCGTTCGGTCAGCAGCGTGGAAGATGTGATCGTAGAGATCCACACCGACACCGGCGCTGTGGGTTATGGTGAGGCACCTCCCACCGGTGTGATCACCGGCGACACCACCGGTGCCATCATCGGTGCCATCCGCGACCATATCGCAAAGACCATCATCGGCCGCGATGTGGACGACTTTGAAGACCTGATGATCGCACTGAATGCCTGCATCCAGAAGAACACCAGCGCCAAGGCTGCTGTGGATATGGCCCTGTGGGATCTGTACGGCCAGCTGTACAAAATCCCTGTGTACAAGCTGATGGGCGGCGCAAAGAAGTCCATCGTCACCGACATCACCATCAGCGTCAACGACCCCGAAGAGATGGTGCGCGATGCCCTGAACGCCATCGACCGCGGCTACGACTGCCTGAAGGTCAAGGTGGGCAAGGAGCCGGAAAAGGATATTGCACGCCTGAGCGCCATCCGCGGTGCTGTGCCCAAGGAGACCTGCATCCGCATCGACGCAAATCAGGGCTGGACCCCCAAGGAAGCCGTGCGCATCCTGAACGGAATGCAGGAGAAGGGCCTTGATATCGAATTCGTGGAGCAACCGGTCAAGGCCCACGATTTTGAAGGCCTGAAGTATGTTACCGAGCGCTCCTATGTGCCGGTGCTGGCCGACGAGAGCGTGTTCTCCCCGCAGGACGCACTGACCATCATGCAGATGGGAGCCGCAGACCTCGTGAACATCAAGCTGATGAAGTGCGGCGGCCTGTACAACGCCCTCAAGATCGCATCTGCCGCCGAGGTGTACGGCGTGGAGTGCATGATCGGCTGCATGCTGGAAGCCAAGATCAGCGTGAATGCCGCCGTGCATCTGGCCTGCGCAAAGCAGATCATCACCCGCGTGGATCTGGACGGCCCCGTGCTGTGCAGTGAGGACCCCATCCTCGGCGGTGCAGTGTTCAACGAAAAAGACATCACTGTTTCCAGCGAGCCGGGCCTTGGCATCAAGGGCATCGAGCCGGGCAAGATCAAGTATTTGGACTGACCCTCTCAGCTTCACTTCGTTCAGCAGCTCCCCCGAAAGGGGGAGCTTTTTGCATCTTTACAGTCAGCACAAAGAAAGCTCCCCCTGAGAGGAACGACTTCCCCCGCTCCGG
>ERZ773130.3511-NODE-3511-length-10137-cov-5.201746_pt1 | contig 10137 bp, 6 predicted proteins | sample MGYA00511919_ERZ773130 | MGnify/ENA primary metagenome ERZ773130 (study PRJEB29015, sample SAMEA2737851) | human gut metagenome | biome: human gut; feature: human-associated habitat; material: faeces | place: China | collected 2012 ...
TAAATATAATATAGTGGAATAGATTCTAATTCTTTAGTTAAAGTATTAATATTATCTAGTAGTTCTTTATCCTGATAATTTCCCATAACATACTTTCTTTGTAGTCTTTTAACTTCTTCTATTTTATTATTTATTTTTTTATTAGATTTAAGTTCATGTCTTAGTTCCATATATTCTTTATATAAATTATCTTCTTTAATTGTTTTAACTAATTCTTTAGTCTTCTCTATTATTTCTTTATCTTGATACATATTCCCCATCTAGACTCCATGTCTTAGCATCAGTTATTTTAACTTTTACTATTTTACCAATTATATCATCATTACCATTTTTAATATTAACTAGTTTATTAGTATCAGTATAACCAAAGTATTCTTCATTTTTCTTTAATGATTTACCTTCTACTAAAACCTCTACTTCGACACCTTCTAGTTTTTTATTATTTTCTAAAAAGTAGGTATTTACTATTTCGTTTAATTTATAAAGTCTCTCTTCTTTTTCACTAAGTGCTATATCATCTTTCATTTTAGCAGCAGGAGTATTTTCTCTTGGCGAATAGATAAAGGTAAAGGCATTATCATATTTACATTCATTTACTAAATCTAGGGTCTTTTGAAAGTCTTCTTCACTCTCAGTTGGAAATCCTACTATTATATCTGTTGAAATAGCACAATTTTTTATTCTTTCTTTCATCTTATGGAATAAGGTTAGATAACTTTCAATATTATAGCGTCTCCCCATTAGTTTTAGTATTCTATCACTTCCAGCTTGAACCGGTAAATGCACACTTGGCATTATGTTATCATACTTTGCAATAACATCAATCATAGAATCTGTAAAGTTCCAAGGATGGCTTGTCATAAACCTTACTCTTGGAATACCTATCTTAGCGACATCTTCTAAAAGCTCCGCCATAGAATAATTATCATATAAATCTTTTCCATAAGCATTAACATTTTGTCCTAATAAAGTTACTTCTTGATAGTTTTCTTCTTTTAGTTTTTTAATCTCTTCTAGTATATCTTCTTTTTTACGACTTCTTTGTCTACCTCTTGTATAAGGTACTATACAGTAGGTACAGAATTTATCACAACCATAGATAATTGTTACATAAGCTTTAAACTTATTTTTTCTCTTAGTAGGAAGACTTTCTACTAATTCTCTTTCTCTTGAATATACTTCTACTTGTATCTTACCTTCTTCAATTGACTTTATTAAAACATCTGGTAACTCAAAGATATTATGGGTTCCTATAACAAAGTTTAGATATGAATATTTCTCTAGTAAATTATTAACTACTCCTTCTTCCTGAGCCATACAACCACATAGACCAATCATTAAATCTTTCTTTTCTTCCTTTAGATGTTTACATCTTCCTAACATACCAAAAGCTTTATTATGAGCATTTTCTCTAATAGAACAAGTATTTAATAAGATTAAGTCAGCTTTTTCATAGTCATCAGTAAAGGAAAAGCCTAATTCTTTTAATAATCCTGTAATTATTTCACTATCATGTTCATTCATTTGACAGCCATAAGTTTTTAAAAAACATTTTTTCCCTAAAAACTTATTCTTATATTCTTCTTTTAATTTATAGTTTTTCTCCTGATATTCTCTCTTATCTGTTGTTTTTGCTTCTTTATAGCTTGGTAAATGCATACTTCTCACCTCCTGTATAGTATATCAGTTTTTTTATATATTAGTAACTAAAATATCAAATAAGCTTCATAAAATTAAGCATTTATACTTTTTTCTATTATTTTTCCAACCCTTATTTATTTTTAAAAGTATGTTTATCATTATATTCTTCAAATACTTCTATATCTTCATTCACATTTCTAACCGTTTCAGTTTCAGGATCATAGTAAGCTTTTAATCTATCTTCTTCATCCCCTGTAAAAAATTCTACTGATGAAAAAGCAGGTTCATTATATATTTTTTGTTTAAATTTGTATTCATACAAATCAGTTCCTGTTCTTTTTATTTCTCTAACAGTAGCTTCATATCTTCTATTATATATTTCCTTTAAGTTTTCATCTTCAAACAATAAATTCATCAAATTATATTCTTTTTCTTCTAAAGATGTATCATATAGCAATGAAACAAAAGATTGCATCTGTTCTTCCTCACGTTCAGTTAAATAATCTTTCTTAGAAATATTTTCTAGCTTCTTAGCCACTTCAAACATTTTCCCATATAATCTTATATTATCTTTCCAAACCTTAAAAGATGCACTTCCATTAGGTATTCTAAATTCTAATCTTGCTTTATCTTTATCATTTAAATCCCTAATACATGCTGTATTTTTTTTATACAAAAGCCCTAATTCGTTGTCAGAGCGATTAACAAATAAAGCATTTAATACTTCTTCTCTAGTAGCAGTATCTCGTATCACTCTTTTGCCTATTAACTCTGAGATTGGCTTAAATCTACTATTTCTATATATTTCTTGTCTCGATAATTGACCTTCTTCATTAGAAATATAAAATAATAATTCTTCACAATTACAATATATTTGATAAAAATTTAAAACAGATTCTTTACTATCTAGATAAGATAATCCAAGATTAATTTGACCGCTACAATTATGGCTTTCTTGATCATAATAAAAGCCAATATCTTGAATTGTTTTAAAGAAAGAAGCTATCTTTTTAATTTCTTCCCCATCATGAAAAACCGGAGGTTTAAATTCTAAACCAAAAGGAACTGTAGCATCAGTATCAGTTATATATGATTCATAAGATGCTTGTGAAGAAATATAAAAATCATTATTAATATTATTGTTAACTTCCACTTCTAAACCAATACTTATTTTTTCATCAATTCCTATTCTTTCATTTTCAAATAATTTCTCATTATCCTTAGTATAATTTGGATTACTATCAATTTCTAATCTTTTTAAATAAGTCTCGGGTAATTTATAAGGAAAATTATTTAGCATATCTTCATGGATTAAGGGTAATACTCTATCGATCATCTTTAAAAGATTATAATTTAATAATTCTTTATCTTTTATATTTTCACAACTGTTTATAGAAACAAAAATTGCATTAAGATATTCTTTAGAAAACTCATTATTAAAGTTAGTAAATAATGAGCATAGACCTCTAATACCTGAAAGTATCAAATAATTATTATTCTTTTCATTTTCATTTATTTGCCTATTAAAAGTTTTTATTTCTTTTAAGATAAGTTTTCTTTTTTCATCTTCATTAAATATATTCATGTTTAAAGAACCACTGTAGCGAAAGAATATTATTCCTACATTCAATAATTTATTATATACTTTTTCTTTTAAAAGATTTTTTAAAGATAAATCATTTATTGAGGGAATTAAATCTGTTAAATAACAATAATAAATATCATCTAATTTATCTTCTGGTATTTCTAATATTTTTCTATATGCTCCATCTTCTTTTTCCTCTTCTTGACAATATCTAAGAAATGGAAAACTATCTATCATAAAAAATCACTCCTTATTTATATAGTAGTATAACATAACATTAAGTTCTGCTAAAGAAAAGATAAAAAAAAGAAATAAGTAAATACTTACTTCGATATTTTCTACTAAACTGTATTTTTACACTTCAACATCTACCAATACTTCATGAATGATATTATCCATTGAAGTTAGTTTATTCTTCATAAGTTCATTTTTAATATGATCAAAGTTTTCTAAAATCATATTTACTAACCTATCCATCATTGGAAGAAGTTCATTCTTATTTTCTAAATTAGATACCATTATTTCTAAATTAGATAATTTAGTATATTTTCCATATTCTTTACTTTTAATAAATGTTTTATAAAATGATAAGAAACTCATCACGTCTATATTATTAAATCTCTTATCTTCTAAAATCTTAAAAGCTGTTACTAAATTATCTTTTTCAATGGCTATATCAAGAATTGTTTTTCCTTCATTATTCTTTAAATTCCAAGCTAAATTATCATTTCTTTTTAACTTTTTAATAATAGGTGCAACTTTCATATAATTTCTAGTTGCCAAAATATGTAGTAGTGTATTCCCTTCATTATTTTGATGATTAATAATATCTTCATCTTTACTTAGATACTTAAAAACCAATTCATACTGATGCAGTTTAGCTAATTTCATTAAAACATTATTACCATCATTATCTAAAGTTGCAACACTAACTTTTTTCTTTTTTAACAAGTTATCTACTAGATAGAAATGTCCTTCCTTCATTAATTCAAAAATCAGGGATGGATCCTCTTCACATGCTAATATTGCTTGTTCTTCCGCGTAAAACATTTTAAACACCTCAACTTTTTACGTGACGGCTTTTATTATATCAAAAAAAGCTATCAATGTCAAATGAATGTCTTCTATTCTACTGATAGCTTCTCCTTAATTTATCCTTTTATACATCTTTTTACAATATTATTAGAGTTTATCATATTTTAGCTTTATATCTACTATAATACTACTTCTTAGGCTTAATTGCTTCTAAGCCTCCCATATATGGTCTTAATACTTCAGGAACAATAATACTTCCATCTTCTTGATAGTTATTTTCAATTACTGCAATCATACCACGAGGTGATGCTACTACGGTATTATTTAGGGTATTAACATAATAAGTTCCATTCTCACCTTTAGCACGAATACCAAGTCTTCTTGCTTGAGCATCTCCTAGTGTTGAACAACTTCCAACTTCAAAGTATTTCTTTTGTCTAGGACTCCATGCTTCTACATCACAAGACTTTACTTTTAAGTCTGCTAAGTCACCACTACAACACTCTAATTGTCTTACTGGTACATTCATATTTCTAAAGACTTCAACAGTATACTTCCACATCTTATTATACCAGTCCATTGCTTCTTCCTGCTTACAAAGAACAATCATCTCTTCTTTTTCAAATTGATGAACACGGTAAAGTCCTCTCTCTTCTAAACCATGAGATCCTCCTTCTTTTCTAAAGCAAGGTGAGTAACTTGTTAAAGTAATTGGTAAATCTTCTTCTTTAATTATTTGATCTTTATAACGGCCAATCATTGAATGTTCACTAGTACCGATTAAATATAAATCTTCATCTTGAATCTTATACATCATTGCTTCCATCTCAGGAAATGACATAACACCAGTTACAACATCACTTCTAATCATGAAAGGAGGTATACAATAGGTAAATCCTTTATCAATCATATAATCCCTTGCATAAGCTATCATAGCTTCATGAAGTCTTGCTATATCACCAGTTAAATAGTAAAATCCTTCACCTGATGTCCGACCAGCTGCTTCTTTATCCATACCGTTTACATTCATAATGATATCAGCATGATATGGTATTTCATACTCTGGTACTTTAGCTTCGCCAAATCTTTCTACTTCAACATTAAAGCTATCATCTTTTCCAATAGGAACAGATTTATCCATAATATTTGGAATAACTAACATCTTTTCTCTTAAAGATAAAGCTAACTCATTTTCTTTTTTTTCAATACCAACCAACTTTTCATTGATTTCTACAACAGAAGCTTTTTTCTCATTAGCTTCTTCTATTTTCTTATCACGCATCAAAGAACCAATTTCACTACTTATTTGATTTCTTTTACTACGAAGTTCATCACCTTCTTGTTTTAGATTTCTAATCTCTTGATCTAATTCAACTACTTCATCAACAAGAGGTAACTTTTCATCTTGGAATTTCTTTTTAATATTTTCTTTTACTATGTCTTTGTTTTCTCTTATAAATTTAATGTCTAACATATTATCTTCCTTTCATTACTTATTATTATAGTATTTTTAACTTAAAATTACAATCATTTTTATAAGAGGTAATCCCCTCTCCTATATTAGGATTATTATGACAATATATATTATCTAGGATAAAGAAGGATAATAAAATGATTGCAACTAAATACTTAATACTAGGTTTAATTTTATTATATAAGTTATCCAGAAAAGGAGCTACTAAATAAGTAAAACCACATCCACCTAATCCAAAGACTAATAATCCTTCTAGACAGACTCTTCCATTGATATTTATAAAGTAACCAGTATAATCCCACCATCTTAAGTTATAGGTAACTTCTAAATACCAAGATGTTAAGTATTCAATTATTCCACATAATAAACAAGTAAGTATAAATAGTAGATATGGTTTTTCTCTAAATGGTTTTAAAAGAATAAGAATTAATACTCCTCCATATCCATAGATAGGTAACCAAGGCCCCCTAAGTGTACCTCTATTTACAAAATTACCAGTACTAAATAAGTGAAGTGCTACTTCCCAAAGCCACCCAATCATCGCAAAAGTAAAGAAAAACAAAATAATATTTACTAAAGAATAATCTCTTTTATAATCAAGTTTTAACCATTTACGATGTAAAACTTCTGGTATCGTAAACTTATCTCTTGGATAACTTCCAGTACTTAATTTTCCATCTAAATATCTATCATTTAATAACTCTTTTAATGATTCATCTTCTTCTAATCTATTATCTCTTACTTTCATGTAAAACTCCGCTAACACTTCTTGATAATAAGGAGTTAAGAATAATAAATCACTAAACTGAAAACTAATAGTACCAATAATATACCAAGGTATAAGGGAAAGTTCTAACTTAAAGGCTTCTAGTTTATAACCATCCATCATTTTTCTAGATAGATTAATAGCATCTTTTCCACTAATATTAGGATTTTCTGCTATTATATATGGTACTAATAAGTAAGAGTAATGTTTAATAACCCCTCCAATGATAGTTAAATCCCAAAGAAACTGATAAAGGGAAGTTAACATCATACTCTTAGCAACAGATATAGTTCTTTTAACTCTATAGATGAATAAAAGTTTATCTATATGTACCGTCTTATATTTAGTACCTTCTATAAAGAATCTACATTTACCAACTGCTAGAATATTTTTTATAAAAAGAAGAGCAATTATATCTAGAAATAGTCCTAATAGTAATATAAAGAATAAAGATATATTGCCTTTAAATAATAACTGATTAAAAGCTTTTAAAATACCAACTATCACCGATTTAGATGAAGATACTTGATTAGCAAAGACAGCAAGTACCCCTCTTGTATACTTCTCTTGTTTAGATGTTTCTTGTTTTTCTATTTTTACTTTAACATCTTCTCTTATTTCATCTCTAGATTTATTTTTTAAATTATTTTTATCTTTCTCTACTGTTGTAACTATTTCTTTAGGTGTCTCATTAGGAAATATTTTAGTTACAAATGTATAACCGTTTCCAAAAACAATAGTAAATAGGAAGCAAACTAATACTGCTTTAAAATATTGTCTTTTTAAGTCTTTAAAGGCTTTCTTTTTTATTTTCTTTCTATCCATACTACCTACCTCTTATAAGAGTATAACATAAAATATAATTAAAAAGCTTTATTATTAATCATTCTATTTCTAAAGATTTAAATAATGGCACAAAAAAGTGGAAAGAAAGCATTTGTCTCTTTCACACTATATTTCAAAGAAGTAAAATAATAATAACCCTGTTATTCACTAACACCACAATACATCATATCCTGCTTTACAAATTTAAATATACACTTTTTTTATCAACTAGTCTTACTATCATTAACACCTTAATCTTATAATTTTTTAAATTATTAGTTACGTTACAGTTATAGAGCCACCAGGAGTTATAAGACGATTTGTTCCACAGTTATAAAACATATCTGTTACATAAATAGATGAACCCATTACCCATTTATCAGAAACGTTTATTTGGGTTAATTTACTACATGAATTAAACATGTAGCTAAAGTTTTCTGTTTTTGAAGTATCAAAACTCCTTAAATCTAAACTTGTTAAACTGCTACATCCAGAAAACATAGAATTCATAGCTGTTACGTTTGATGTATTAAAGTTTCTTAAATCCAAACTTGTTAAACTGCTACATGAAGAAAACATACCATTCATCCTTGTTACCTTTGATGTATCAAAGTTGCTTACATTTAGACTTGTTAAACTGCTACAATGAGCAAACATATAACTCACATAAGTTACTTTCGAGGTATTAAGTTTACTTACATCTAAACTTGTCAAACTGCTACATCCAGAAAACATAGCGCTCATATCTGTTACTTGTGAGGTATTAAGTTTACTTACATCTAAACTTGTTAAGCTGCTACATCCACCAAACATACTAGCCATATTTGTTACTTGTGAGGTATTAAAGTTTCTTAAGTCTAAGCTAGTTAAACTTTTACAGTTAGAAAACATAAAACTCATATCTGTTACCTTTGATGTATCAAAATTTTTTACATTTATTTCTTCTATGTGCATTTGATAATACTCTCCACCACCAAACATATAATGCATATTTGTTACTTTTGACGTATCAAAATTACTTACATCTAGATTTGTTAAACCGATATTATAAAACATAAAGCTCATATCTACTACATTTGAGGTATCAAACTTACTTAAATCTAGACTTGTTAAAACACTGCAACCAGAGAACATATTACTCATACCCGTTACTTTTGAGGTATCAAATTTACTTACATCTAGACTTGTTAATCTGCTACATCTAGAAAACATACCATTCATATTTGTTACTTCTGATGTGTCAAGGGCTGACAAATCTATTGATGTTATTTTATTAAAACCAGCAAAATAACCTATCATACTTTCATTAGCTATAATTCCATCTTTCCCCCCTATTGTTAACTTATAAGCATAATTAGTGTTTGTTTCAGATAAAGGTGTAGCATATATCGTTTTTGATATATCGTTAACTTTTTCATCATTTGAATATATTTTAGCATTAGATGGTTCTGCTGGCAGTAATTCATCAGTTTTCTCTACATATGCCATTACTGAGCCATCCCCTGCTTCTGATATATCCCAACTTGCAACAGCTGTTGCTGGTACTATGTTATCATTTTTTGTAATAATACTAGTTATTACTGACTTGCCAGTATGAAAGTCTGTCCCTGGATAGTTATCATTTTCTAAATCAGCTTGTGTCATATATGCTTTTATTTTACTACCAGTTGGTGCTTGTTTAACTTTTCCATATGCATTTATCTTAACACTAAATGATAAATCTCCTCCATCTCCTTGGGGATTATAGTCTTCATCTACATACATTCTAAGACGATAGTTTGTTGTCTCACTTGTACTCATTGTACCTGTTGCTAAACTCATTACTCCTGATGGTCTTCCTGTCTTTGTATTTGCTGATGTAGTTGCACTATATACTTTTGGTGCCATTACTTCTTCTTCTTTATTACCTGTTAATTTGGTTAAATAAAATTTGATATTTTTACCATCCATCTTTTTAGCTGATGATGGAGTTATATCTTCTGCTGCTATTTCCCAGTTGATATTAGCATTTCCTTTAATACTACTTTTAATAGTAAAGTCAAAGTATTCTCCAGTTGTTAATCTTACTTTTCCAGTAGCATCAGTAGTTGGTAAGGCTCCTGTCATACTTATTGTATTAGTTGTTTCTGTATACTCCATTGTTATAGCTCCTGTTGTTATAGTATTTGGTTTATTACCTAGTCCTACAAACTTAAAAGCTGCATAACTTATTCCTACTATCATTAGAACTAGTATTAAAACAAGTCCGATTGATAATAGTAGTTGTTTCTTCTTATCCATTTTCTTTTTTCACTCCTTCTATTTTATTTACACTAAAAAACGAGATAAGATTAGTCCTATCCTGTTATTAATGCATGATAAAAAACAGTAGTGTTACTGTCTAAATTGCCCCCCCCCATGTTAACTGTTGGTTAACTAAAGAGGCACTTATACTTTTTCTTAATTCACTAGTTGTTGATTTGCAAATTAAAATGCACATCATAAGTAACACCTACCATTTCTTATCTTTAATTAGATTCTACCACGGAAGTAATAATTTATTCAACTATTTTTTTGATTTAGATAATTATTATAGTAACATGGTAAGTTCTTTTTTACTTAGACCAGTATACTTCATTATTTTATCTAATGATTCTTTTCCTTGAAGCATTATTTTTGCTATAGCTAGTTTTTCTTTATTAGCACCTTCAGCTAGTCCATCATCTCTGCCACTAGCATATTCAGAATTTTTCTCTTTTCTAATAACTGCTTCATAGTCATAGTAAGCATTAAATTCATCATTTAATTTTAGTTTTTCCAGTTCACTCATTA
>ERZ773130.3518-NODE-3518-length-10113-cov-6.235335_pt1 | contig 10113 bp, 9 predicted proteins | sample MGYA00511919_ERZ773130 | MGnify/ENA primary metagenome ERZ773130 (study PRJEB29015, sample SAMEA2737851) | human gut metagenome | biome: human gut; feature: human-associated habitat; material: faeces | place: China | collected 2012 ...
TCCATGTTACCCTTCATGCAGCACACTCCTGACTGATGTTGCTCCATCTATATGCATCGGAAGGGAGAATATGCAAAAAAGCGGTGCGGCCGCCGCAGACGGCCGCACCGCTATGGCACGGAAAGTTATAACATGAGCATCAGCACGGGAATGACGACAAAGCTTGCCAGCGTGGACAGCGCCGCGCCCTGTGCGGCAAATTCCTCGTCCGCACCGTAGTCCGCGGCGGCGACGACGGTCTGCGTTACGACGGGCATAGCCGTTTCCACGAGCAGCACGCTGCGCGCGAGCCCCTCAACGCCGAAGAGTTCGCACAGGGCGAACGCCGCCGCCGGCACGAGCAGAAAGCGGAAGATCAGCACGACGGCGAGACTGCCGTCGAGCTTCAGGCTTTTCAGCCCGAGCTCATGGATAATATAGCCCGTGAGCAGCAGGGCGAGCGGTGTGACGAGGTTGTTCATATACTTGCAGTAGCTCATCACGAGCGGCGGCAGCCTGAGGTTGAACCACACGAGAAAAAGCCCAAGAAAAACGCCGAGAACGGCGGGTGTGGTCAGGAACTTTTTGAGCATTCGGCGGTCAAAGCCGCCGCTCTCGCCTGCCCAGCGCACGAGCGAGAGACCCACGAGCTGAACAAAGCTTGTGTTGACAAGGTAGTAGAGCATCACATAAGGCGTGCAGGTCTCGCCAAAAAGCTCGGTGCACATCGGAAGGCCGATGAAGATGGCGTTGGACACCGAGCACATCATCATAAAAACGCCGAGCCGGCGGCGCGGCAGCTTCAGCAGCATGCCGACAAGCAGCGAGAGCAGAAACGCGCCGACGGTGGAGAGAAAGGGAACGAGCAGAAAGCCCGGCGACTCCGCGAGCAGCTCATGCGTGAGGTTGTTCGTCAGCCCATAGACACACATGCAGGGAACGGCGACGGACATCGTGAAGCGGCTGATAAAGCGCTTGGCCTGCGGGCTCATCCAGCCCCTGACCGCGCAGAAGTAGCCTGTTGCCGTGAGCAAAAGAATGATGGTGACGGAAGTGACCGCGTGCAGAAACGATTCCATGGCGCACCTCGGGAAGTGAAGATGATTTTATCAGTATATCCATTCCTGCGGCAAAAGACAAGAGCGGAAAAGACGGTTGCAATGCCTCGTGGGATAAGTTATGATGGGGAGACAGCAAAATCCCTTTGGACAGATCAGAGAAGATTGAGAGGAGTTTAATCGTATGAAAGCAGCGCTGGTCATTATGGCGGCGGGCATGGGCTCGCGCTACGGCGGCAGCAAGCAGGTGGACGGGATCGGGCCGAACGGCGAGATCCTGATGGAATATTCCGTGTTCGATGCGCTGCGCGCGGGCTTTACGAAGGTGGTCTTCATCATCAAGCCCGAGATGCGGGAGCTGATGGAAGAGCTTGTGGGCAAGCGCCTTGCAGAGCGCAAAACGGCGGACGGCGAAAATGTCGAAGTCTGCTATGCGTATCAGGATTTTTCGAGCGTGCCTTCCTTTTATCAGGTACCTGAGGAGCGCGTCAAACCGTTCGGCACGGTGCATGCGCTGCTGTGCGCAAGAGAGTGCATGAGCGAGCCGTTCGTCGTCATCAATGCCGACGACTATTACGGCGTGGACGCGTTCAGGACGATCTATCAGGAGCTTTCCAAGCTTGCTGAGACCGGCGAGGGCACGATGGTCGGCTACGATCTTTGCAACACCGTGAGCGAGCACGGCGCGGTCACGCGCGGCGTGTGCCACGTGAACGAGCAGGGGATGCTCGACCGCGTGGTGGAGACATTCCACTTAAAGCCCTGCGACGACGGCAAGATCCGCGACATTCAGGAAGACGGCGACGGCCCGGTCTACGCGCCCGAAACGCCGGTTTCGATGAACTTCTGGGGCTTTACGCCGTGGCTCTTTGAAAAACTCGACGCGTACTTCAAGGATTTCCTCCGCGCACTGCCCGCGGACGAGAAAAAGGCCGAGTGTCTGCTGCCGAGCCTGATCGGATTGCTCATCGACCGCGGCGAGCTTACCGTCTCCGTGCTGAGATCGAGCGCGCGCTGGTTCGGCATGACCTATCATGAGGATAAGGACATGGTGCAGCGCGAGCTCAAAAAGCTGCACGACGCGGGCGTGTACCCTAAGTCGCTGCGCGAGTGAGAAAAATGCATCACCTCCGGACATACTAAGTCCGGAGGTGATCTTCTCGATGAAACGCAAAGACCTCGGCGCGCCGCACGACCTGACGCCGATGCTCAAAGCGCGCTTCGGCCAGCCGGAGGACTGCGCCGATCTTGTCAATCAGTACGGCACCTACAACATTCAGCCGACGGCGGACACGGAAAATCTCTTTCCGCTGATCGCTCCGGGGCTGCCGGACGAGTGGAAGCGCATGGCCATCGGCAAGAAGGATCTTGAAAACTTGCAGTGAGCAAAAGTGAGAAAAGAGGGCGCTCCAATGCGCCTTCTTTTCGCTTTATTACGACGATACGGTGATGTAAAAGCGAAATAATCCGGAAACATCGTGGAAAAACCGTGCAGATTTGACAAAAAGGCAGATGGCAAAATGGAGAAAATTATTGCTGGTATACAAATTGCAAACCTTACTGGTACTTGCGTTGTTGCTAAATTCGTATAAAGTAAAGGCAAGAGCTATCTGCTGGGGAAGCGGCTGCGAGAGAACGGCTTTCCGGCGAGATTGCAAATTTGAAGGAGGAGAGAGAATGGAAACCAAAAGTAACGCGAAACTGAAAGCCATGTTTATTATCCCGTCGATCACTGGTATCATCCTGTTTATGATCCCGGTGAAAAACGCTGCCGGCGACTGGACCGTCGTGGTCAAGATCCTTGCCGACATCATCTCTGGTGCCATCGGCGGCTTCCTGCCGCTGCTGTGCGTGCTGATCCTCACCGTTTCGGCAGTGATGTCCCTCATTGCGCTGGCAAAGCCCAAATTCATTATGAATAATGACATCATGAAGGAATGCTTTGCCTGCAAACCCATCTGGGTCGTGATCCGTGTGCTCGCTGCCATCTTCGTGTGGCTCACCTATCTCGGTGTGGGCGAGGACGGCGTGGGTCTCATCGGCATGATCACCGGCGGCGGTCAGGGCGGCTTCGTCCTCTATGACCTGCTCACCACGCTCGTTATCATCTTCGTCATCGCGGCCCTGCTGCTGCCGCTGCTGCTCGACTTCGGCCTGCTCGAATTCGTCGGCGCGCTGCTCACCAAGATCATGCGTCCCCTCTTCAAGGTTCCCGGCCGTGCTGCAGTCGACTGCATCACCTCCTGGATCGGCGACGGTACGCTCGGCGTCATGCTCACCTGCAACCAGTATGAGGGCGGTTACTATTCCGCCAAGGAAGCAAGCATCATTGCAACGCTGTTCTCCGCCGTTTCCATCACCTTTACCCTTGTCGTTCTCGATACGGTCGGCATGCTCGACAAGTTCGGCATCTACTACCTGATCGTCTGCTTTGTCGGTATCGTCTGCGCGATCGTGTGCCCGTATCTCTATCCCCTGCGCAAAAAGCCCAACACGTACTTAGTGGAAGGCAAGGCTGCTCCCGACACCCTCCCCGAGGGCTACAAGAGCAACGTCCAGTACGGCATGGATCTCGCCATGAAGCGCGTTTCCGAGTTTGGCGGCATCGGCCAGTTCTTCAAGAGCGGCGGTAAGAACGCTTGCAGCATGTGGTTCGGCGTTCTGCCCTCCGTTATGGCCATCGGCACTGTCGCCCTCATCTTTGCCAACTACACCCCCATCTTTGAATGGCTCGGTATCCCGTTCCGTCCCCTGCTCCAGCTGCTGCAGGTGCCCGAAGCGAATGCTGTCGCCTCCACGATGATCGTCGGCTTCACCGATATGCTCACCCCCGCCATCCTGATCGCGGAGTGCACCAGCGAGATGGCCAGATTCATCGTCGCTGTCGTCTCTGTCACGCAGGTTCTGTACCTCTCCGAGGTTGGCGGCCTGATCCTCGGCTCCAAGCTTCCTCTCAACATCTGGGAGCTGTTCGTCATCTTCCTTGAGCGCACCATCATCAGCCTGCTCATCGTCTGCCCGATCGCACACCTGATGTTCTAAGCGCGAAATGACGCTGCTTGAAAAGTAAATTCAACCACCACACAAACAGCCGGAGGCGTCCAGAGAGACGCCTCCGGCTTTGTTCTTTCCGGGGTTATGGCAGATGCACAAAAATGACTGTACAACCCGTGCGGTTATATGATAAAATGCAAAGAACGACAACGATACCCTTGTAGTATCAACGCACGGTCTTTCCGCGCCGGTGAACGCGCAGCGGAAAGTGAGAGGGAGAAGACGGCATGAAAATCAGTATCGACAAATCCTCCAAGGTGCCGGTCTATTTGCAGATCGCCGACCAGATCAAAGCACAGATCATCAGCGGCGCGCTGCCGCGATCGAGCGCGCTGCCGAGCGAGCGGGCGCTCGCTCAGATCTTGGACGTGCACCGCAATACGGTGGTCAAGGCCTACGGCGAACTGAAAAGCGACGCGTGGATCGAGTCGCGTCAGGGCGTGGGCTACCTTGTGGCCTCGGCGAGCACGGAAAAAGAGCCGGTCGGCGAGAGCGGCGAGGGCGTGCAGATGGGGCGCGTCAACTGGGTCAACGAGGTGGCGGATAAGTACCTCGACATGGAAAAGACCTTTGACGATCTGTTCCAGCGCTTTACGGATGAGAGTCATTTTTCGCTGGGCAGCGGCATTGCCTCGCGCGAGGTATACACATCTGAGCGCGTCGCGCACGACATTGCAGGCCTTTTGACCGGCAGCGGCCCGAGCCAGTATTTTTTCAGCCCCTACAAGGGCGACCGCTTCCTGCGCCAGAAGCTGGCATCGTTTCTTGGCACCAAGGGCGTGAAGGCCTCGTCGGGCGAGATCCAGATCCTTTCGGAGACGAATCAGGCGCTCGATTTTATCGTCACGCTCCTCGTCAAGCCCGGCGACAGCGTGGTGATGGAAGAGCCGGTGCACCCCGACATGTACCGCGTGATGGAGCTGGCCGGCGCCAGGATTCTGACCGTCCCCGTGGACGAGGACGGCATGAACTGCGATGTGCTCGAAAGTCTGCTCACGCAGACGCGCCCGCGGCTGATCTTTGTCAACTCAAGCTTCCACGACCCCACGGGCTGCATTCTGTCGCTCGAGCGGCGCAAGAAGCTCGTGGAGCTTTCCAGCCGCTACCGCATTCCGATCGTGGAGGAGGACGCGGCGAGCGAGCTCGTCTACGACGGCGATAAGCTCCCGCCAATCAAAGCATTCGACACAACGGGAAACGTCATTTACATCTATTCGTTCTCCCTCACCTTCATTCCGGGGTTGAGCCTTGCCTTCGTCACGGGTAACCGCGATTTCGTCCGCGCGCTGAGCTATCTTGTCTCTGTGCGGCTGATGGCCTCGGACTGGATGACGCAGAAGCTCCTCGGCATGTATCTGGACGACGGGAGCTACTATAGCTCGCTTGCCACATTCCGCGAGATCTACAGCGGCAACCGCGACCTTGTTTGCCAAAAACTCGATGCGCTCGCGCATCTCGGTGTGCGCTATGAAAGGCCGCGGGGCGGCGTGTACGTCTGGTGCCGCCTGCCGGACGGCGTGGACAGCAAGCACTTTATCAACCGCGCCTACAATATGGGCGTTACGCTCATTCCGGGGCACGTGTTTTACCCCTATAAAAACGGCGGACGCGACTATATCCGCATCAATTACTCCTACGAATCGCGCGAGCGTTTGGCGCGCGGCATGGACGTGTTGCACAAAGCGCTGGAAGAAGAGCTGGAGGAGTAACTGGCACATAAAATTGCAAAATCACTGATACATTACAAGCTTCCGCCGGAAGAGTATACTTTAATGCATAATAACGGAAGTAGGATCCGTCGCGCGTTCGCTTTTGTGCGGTACGCAGAGAAATAAATCACAGCGGGGTGTATGGGCGGTCGATGAGAGAGCCGCCGGCATCCCGGGAAAGGGAGCAAAACTATGTATCCAGGCATCCATAATTTCTCCGAGATCGGAAAGCTCAACAAGGTGCTGCTGCACCGCCCCGGTAAGGAACTCGAGGCGCTGACCCCTGCCACGCTCGAGCGTCTGCTGTTCGACGATGTGCCCTATCTCAAGATCGCGCAGCAGGAGCACGATAACTTCGCCCGCGTGCTGCGCGAAAACGGCGTTGAGGTCATCTATTACGTTGACGAGGTCGCCAAGGCGATCGCCGATCCCGCCCGCCAGATCCAGCTGGTGAACGACTTCCTCAACATCAGCAAGATCCACGCCAAGGGCCTGCGCGCGTCCATGACGAGCTACCTGCTCAACATGCCGCCGAAGGAGATGGTCACCGAGCTGATCGCCGGTATCAAGCGCAGCGAGGTCGCCACCAAGGAAGCCACCTCCCTTATGGATCTTGTCGACGACGACTATCCGTTCGTCTCCGACCCCATGCCCAACCTCTACTTCACCCGTGACCCGGGCGCCTGCGTGGGCGAGGGCATCAACATCCACCGCATGCACACCCCCGCGCGCAAGCGCGAGAGCCTGCTCTTGAAGTACATGTACCTCTACAACCGCGACTTTGCCACGCCGGAGAACAAGATGTGGTACGACCTCTCCGACAGCTACTCCATCGAGGGCGGCGACGTGCTCGTCCTCTCGAGGGAGATCGTGGCCGTCGGCCTGTCCCAGCGCACGACCGTTTCCGGCGCGGAGAACTTTGCGCGCAACCTGCTGCAAAACTCCGGCTTCAAGAAGGTGCTCGCGTTCGACATTCCCGAAACGCGCGCGTTCATGCACCTTGATACCGTTTTCACGATGGTCGACTACGACAAGTTCACCATTCACCCTGAGATCGAAGGCCCGCTGAGCGTTTACGAGATGACGCTCGACGACCATGGCGAGCTTCAGTTCCGCGCGCTCAAGGAAGAGCTCAAGGACATTCTCGCCCTCGAGCTCAAGCTCCCCGCGGTCGACCTGATCCGCTGCGGCGGCGGCGACCTGCTGGCCGCGCAGCGCGAGCAGTGGAACGACGGCTCCAACACGCTGTGCATCGCGCCGGGCCGCGTCATCACCTACGACCGCAACTATGTGACCAACGAGCTGCTCGACAAGAAGGGCATCGACGTCATCTCCATTCCGTCGGCGGAGCTTTCCCGCGGCCGCGGCGGCCCGCGCTGCATGTCCTGCCCCGTCAACCGCGACGATCTGTAAGATCCCGGACGAGCTGAAAAGAGTCCGGATAAAGAAAGAGGGAAGAAGAGAAGAAACCCGCTTCGGCGAGCGTCCGGGCGGGGGAAATGGGAGAGAAGACCATGAAGAGCAAGCGGCAGGAGAAAATACTTGAGCTGATCGCCAAGTACGACATTGAGACACAGGAGGAGCTGATTGCTCACCTGGCCGAATGCGGCATCGAGAGCAAGCAGACGACCGTCTCGCGTGACATCAAGGAGCTGTATCTCTACAAAGAGCCTCTTGGCGGCGGACGCAGCCGCTATGCTGTTTCGAACAAGGCCGACCACATCGACAACACGAAGCGGCTCAAGCTGATCCTGAACGAATGCTGTGTGAGCGCAGACTGCGCGGGCATCGTGGTGGTGCTCAAAACGCTGCCCGGCCTTGCCGACGCGGCGGGCGCGGCGCTCGACGCGATGCGTCTGCCCGATATGCTGGGCTGCATCTCCGGCAACGACTCGGTCGCCGTTATCGCCCGCAATGAGCAGGACGCAAGCCGTCTCTGCGGGGAGCTGCGCCGGTACTGCAAGTGAACATCATGAGAAAAGAACGGGAGCACGAAGTGCTCCCGTTCTTTTATGCTTTTTGAAGCGGTCTGAACAGATCAGACGTTGCCGATGGTGGCGACCATGACGGCCTTGATGGTGTGCATGCGGTTTTCGGCCTCGTCGAAGACCTTGGAGTTGGGGGAGAGGAAGACCTCGTCCGTGACCTCGCGGATATCATAGCCGAGCTCCTTCTGGGAAGCGGCCATGGTGGTGTCGAAGTTGTGGAAGGAGGGCAGGCAGTGCAGGAAGATGCAGTCGGGATTCTCGGTGGCCTTCAGCACGTCGCCGGTGACCTTGAAGGGTGTGAGCAGCTTGACGCGCTCGGGGATCTTGTCCTCTTCGCCCATGGAAGCCCAAATGTCGGTGTAGAGCGCGTCAGCGCCCTTGAGCAGCTCCTTGTCCTCGCCGTACTCGACGATGGCGCCGGTCTCCTTGCCGACCTCGCGGCAGTACTCGACGACATCAGCCGCGGGAGCAAGCTCCTTCGGGCCCCAGCCGACATAGTGGATGCCGAGCTTGGCGCAGATGTACATGAGGCAGTAAGCAACGTTGTTGCGCGTGTCGCCGCAGAAAACGAGCTTGCACTTGCTCAGCGGCTTCTTGGTGTTCTCCATGAGGGTGAGAATGTCGGCCAGCGCCTGGGTGGGGTGGTCAACGTCGGTCAGGCCGTTCCAAACGGGAACGCCGGCGTTGGCGGCGAGACCCTCGACGACCTTCTGGTCGTAGCCGCGGTACTCGATGCCGTCATAGAAGCGGCCGAGAACCTTGGCGGTGTCAACCATCGTTTCCTTCTTGCCCATCTGGGAAGACTTGGAATCGAGGAAGGTGACGTTCGCGCCCTCGTCGTAAGCGGCGACTTCGAACGCGCAGCGGGTGCGGGTGGAGGTCTTTTCGAACAGCAGGACGATGTTCTTGCCGGCGAGCAGGTTGCCGCGGATGCCGGCGCGCTTTTTCGCCTTCAGGTCGGCGGCGAGATTCAGCATGTAGCGGATCTCATCGGGGGTAAAATCTTTCAGCGTGAGGAAAGAGCGGCCTTTCAGATTGACGGGCATTGGGAAATCCTCCTTTGTATTTCATAAATCTCTCGTGTAAAGCATCCAAATAATGCTATGATGATTATATCATTCTTAGTTAAAAAAGCAAGGCATTTTCCGCTTTTGCTTTGCGTTGCGAAAGCGACTGGACTGCTGTGAAAAAAGCAAGCTGGACTGCGTGTCCTGCGCCTGCGGGCGAGAAAATGAGGATTTTCCTTTCCAGCGAGATATGATATACTGGGGAAAAAGGGGGGGGAGCGATGAGCATTGCGGGGCTTTTGATCCGCCGCGAGCGCCTTGCGCGCGCTTGGAGCCAGGAGGGGCTTTGCCGCGGGATCTGCGGTACGTCGTATCTTTCCAAGATCGAGCAGGGAAAAGCGGCGGCGTCGGAGGAAGTTCTCGCGCTGCTGTTTGCGCGGCTTGGCCTTTCGTGGACCGATGACGCAGACGGCGCGCTGCACGCGCAGACGGAAGCGTGCATGGAGGCACTGTTTGGGGGGGACGCGCCGGCGTTTGCCGCCGCGTTTGCGCGCTTGCGCGCGCAGGAGCGGACGCTGCTTTGCAGCCCCTGCGCGGCAGACTATCTGCTGCTGCGCGAATTTGCCTGTGAAGCGGACGGGGAACGGCGTCCACTGGACGCGGAATTTGTTTCGTTTCTGGACCAGCGCCAGCTCGCGCTTCAGCGCGTGCTCGAGGGGCGGCATGAGGAGGCGGCGCTGCTCTATCCCGCGGCGGCGATCCGCTTGTGGCAGGGGGCGCACCTCTACGCGCGCGGGCGCTATGCCGCCGCGACCGAGGCGCTGCGCGCCGCGGGTGAGGATTTCCGTCTGCTGCTGCTGTCGGATCACACGACGTACATGGCCAACGGCGCGCACGGCGCCGACCCCGTGCCGTTCGTGCTGTATGACAGCCGCGTGTCCGAGGGCTCCGGCCTGCCGTATTCCGAGGCAAACGGCGCCAAGGGCCCGTATGTCGACGACGGCGCGCAGCTCATGGACCTGCTCTTCGAGCTCAAAACGCTGTGACCGGTACAGCAAGAGAGGCCGCGTGGGCAAAGCTGAACCTGTCGCTGGACGTGCTCGGTACGCGTCCCGACGGGTTTCACGACCTGCGCATGATCATGCAGAGCGTGGATCTGCACGACGATGTGACCGTTACGCTCGATGATTCCGGCGTCTGCCGCGCCGAGACCAACCGCAGCTATCTGCCCTGCGGCGCGGACAATGTGGCCGTGCGCGCGGCGCAGGTGTTTCTGGCGCGCGCGGGGCTGGACTGCGGCGTGCACATCCGGCTGCAT
>ERZ773130.3519-NODE-3519-length-10112-cov-7.834742_pt1 | contig 10112 bp, 8 predicted proteins | sample MGYA00511919_ERZ773130 | MGnify/ENA primary metagenome ERZ773130 (study PRJEB29015, sample SAMEA2737851) | human gut metagenome | biome: human gut; feature: human-associated habitat; material: faeces | place: China | collected 2012 ...
GTAAAAAATATCCTGACTTGGTTCCGCTGTACGACGCTATCTACAACAAGGGAGATAGAAGCTACTTCTGTGGTTTGGAGGATCAAGCGGAACGGCTGGCGAAAGAGAACGACTGTCCCTTTGTGGACAACGAGCTGCCCTACGGACGAGCAGAGCCGGGGCATCCGGTCATTGTGAATTATTTTTACCACGAGGAAGTACGCGGCTCTGAGAACACCGGGAAGCGAACTCAAAAAGTATGATCTTATGGAGAAGCTGTCGGAAATGCTTCATTTGATTACAAGAAACAGCGATGTTGTCGGTTTTACTGTGGCTGAGTATCTGCCGCTCGATGAGCATCGGCTGAATAAGACGCTTTCGGAGATAAACATTTTCACAGGCTGACAACTTCTGTTTTGTAATTTCAAAATTTTCTGACCCAGTTTTGACCCAGAATCCGAAAAAAGCGGGCAGGGCTGGACGGAAACAATGGAAAATCCGCCGAGTGAACGGTGGTAAAAAGCACAAATCGGAGCCGAAATGACTCCGATTTGTGCTTGAGACTGCCTCATAACCCGGAGGCCGTAGGTTCGAGTCCTGCCTCCGCAACCAGAAGGAATTCCGAGATCGCAGATCTCGGAATTCTTTTATTTGCGCAAGGAGTTCAGACGAAAAAAGACGTCCGGTCATTGACCGGACGGCTTTTTGTGATGCGATTTTCAGGCGGCCTTCTTTCCGCGCGCAAAGTGAAGGATAAGGCCGATGGCCGCGCCGACGAGTGTCGGGCAGACCCAGCCGAGGCCGAGCTTGGCAAACGGCAGATACGCCGCACCGAACGCCTTGATGGCGTCGCCGTTGATGGTGTTGTAGACGCCCGCGGGCAGCGCAACGACGAAGTCGTAGATCGCGGCGATGAGCGTGAAGCCCATCGTCCAGCAGTACACCGTGCGGTCGTGGCCGAAGAACTTGCCGAGCAGTGCCAGCGCGATGAGCGCGATGGAGAGCGGATAGAGGAACATCAGCACCGGCAGGGAGTAGGCGATGATGGCATTGAGGCCGAGGTTTGCAAGCAGGAGCGAGATGAGGCTGAAGATGACCGCCCAGGTGCGGTACTTCGGGCCCTTCGGGAAAAGGGCGGTGAAGGTCTCGGCACAGCTCGTGATGAGGCCGACGGCGGTTTTGAGGCAGGCGAGCGTCACGGTGGCGGCCAAGATGAAAAGGCCCGCCGTGCCGAGATAGTGCTGGGCGATCTGTGCGAGCGCCGTGCCGCCGTTTTTGGAGGCTTCGAGCACGCCGCGGCTCTGCGTACCGGCAAGGGTCACGGCAATGTAGATGAGCGCCATGAAAAGGCAGCTGAAGATGCCCGCGCGGACGGTGCTGCCCGCCACGGCGGAGGGCTCTTCCACGCCGAGATCACGGATGACCTGCACCACGATGATGCCGAAGGCGAGACTTGCTAGCGCGTCCATGGTGTTGTAGCCTTCAAGGAAGCCCGTGAAGAAGGGCTGGTCGGCGTAGCCGCCGAGCGGCGTCACCTCCGCAACAGAGACGCCCGGCGTAGCGAGCACCACCACCACGAGGATGGCGAGAAAGACGAGGAAGCAGGGCGTGAGGATCTTGCCGACCCAGGTGAGGATCTTGCCCGGGCGCAGCGCGAAGAAGAGCGCCGCGGCGAAGAACGCCACCGAGAAGAGAAGAAGGTAGAGCGTGGTGTTTCCGTCCTGCGGCAGCACCTGCTCAAGACCCACGGTGAAGGAGGTCGTGGCGCAGCGGGGAATGGCGAAGAACGGCCCGATGGTCAGATACAGCGCGCAGGTGAAAAACATCGCATAGGGGCGACTGACTTTGCTGCTGAGGTCGAAAAGTCCCGCCGAGCGGCTGATGCCGAGCGCGGCCACGCCGAGCAGCGGCAGGCCCACGCCTGTGATGAGAAGGCCGAGGATAGCGAGCCAGACATTCGAGCCGGCCATCTGGCCGAGGTGCACTGGGAAGATGAGGTTGCCGGCGCCGAAAAAGAGGCCGAAGAGCATGCTGGCAACATAGGTGTATTCTTTTGCAGAGAGTTTACGTTTCATAATATTTTTTCCTTTCGCGGCGGCAGAGGGAAGAAAAAGTGCCTCTGCTCAAATGATTCGGGTAACAAAAAACCGGCTGCTCCCTACCCTCCGACCATCTCGGGGTACTACTCCCCTGCCTGCGGACAATGCCGAAGGCACGTGTGTCGGATCAATGGAACATACCGGATCTGATGCTGCCGATCATTGCAGCCAGCGAATCAAACGAACCTGAAAAAAGAGGTCGATCAAACCGCTGCCAACTGCTTCGACGGCATAGATTCGGACATACGCTCCTCTACGCCTACGATCAGTCGCCAGCTTACACCAAGCATGACTTCCTTGGATGTAACCATAGCCATCAAACGATCGCCTCCTTTTTTTGGGAAATTGGTGTTATTATACCATGGCATTACATTTTGTCAAGGATAAATGATGATTGAACATGCAGAAATTTCGAAAAACCTTGCGTAAACAAGCAGGGCGCGGACTTTCTTCCGCGCCCTGCCGGTGCAATTCCTGATTTTTTCGTTACAGCGAGCCGACCTTCATCGCGTTGGCCCACTCCGCGTCAGTGAACATCGCACGCACATCTTTGCCGCTGTACTGCGAGAGGAGACTGATGAAGAGCGTAAAGTTCTCTTCCGGCGTGAGGTTCGTGGTGTCAGGATAGCTGCGGAAGGTCTGCTTGGCGGCGTCCCAGCCGATCTCCTTCATCACCTCTGAAAGCTTGCCGGAGAGGGAAAAAACGGTCAGCGTGTCCTTGAGCGGCCCGTCGCCGCGGTAGACGTCGATCACGTCCCAGCCGGTATACTCCTTTTTATCGTTGTACCAGTCGGCAGGAACGGCAGCACAGTTGTTTTTTGTCATGACGTAGGCGAGCTTGTAGTCAGCCAACACCTCGGCATGGAAGTCCCACGGCCGACTGTCGGCCTCAAAAAGATGGCTCAGCTCGTGCAGCAGGCCGAAGTTCCAGTCGTTTTTGCGCCGCGCGAAGTTCAGGCTCAGATCCTCATAAATGTCGTCGGCGTCGATTTGAATGATGCCGCCCTTGCCGGCGTAGCCCCAGTTTGTCTCCGGGGCCAGCATGTTGAGATAAACATGACGGTACGGCGTCCAGCCGGTGAGCTCTGCGTAGTCGGCGTAAGCAGTCTCGAGGTCATTGACCCACTTTTGCAGCCGTGCGCGGCTCAGAACATCTAATACACGGCGTTCCAGCCGCATCGTGATCACATCGGAGCGACCCTCAATCTCCATATAGTTGTCCCGCTCGGTCCCGACCAGCGTGAGCTGCCAGTTTGTCCCGGCATTGCCGCGCTTTTGCAGCGCCGCGCCGCCCGATGAGGCTGACAGCGCCAGCTCAGGGTGCAGCGAGCAGACAAGCTGCCACGTATCCTTACCACTTTGATAGAGCTTCCAGTGCTGCGCATCATGGCCGGTGCCGTCGCAGATGCCGACGCGGTTACCCTCTTCAAACCATGCGTTGGAAACATCCAGCATATATGCCCGCTTGTTGTCGGGGCGAAGGGTAAAGCTGTCACCCGCGGCGGGCAAGGCATACCAGGTAAATGGCTTGTCCGACAGCGTCAGCGCATCGCCGGAGGCGGCCAGATATTTGCCGTCCGCGTTTTGCAGGGTATAGCGGCTTCCGGCAATGTTCAAAAAGCCCTCGCTGTCCGCTGCAAGAACCAGCCCGCACTCCGCCGCGGTTTTTGCCTTCACCGCGCCCTGCCGCACGAGCTGCGCGGCCAGCGTTTCGCTGCTGTCCTTGCGCGCCTGCGCGAGCGCGGCGTAAGAGATGCGCGCGGTGTCGCCGCGCGTGAAGCTGCGCGATGCACGGTATTCCCCGTGCGTCAGACCAAGAGAGTCGCTGAAGGCGTTGGCCTTGTCCCACTGGAAGTCTCTCTCCGAGGAGTAGCCCAGCGCGCGCAGGATAAATGTCAGGTACTGGTTGGCTGTTACCTTGTCGTCACTGCCGAAGCGCTCTGCGCTCAGACCGTTGGTGAGGCCGTTTGCATAGGCGTAGCCGACATAGGGCCTTGCCCAGTCGGCAAGGTCGGAAAAAGGAACCGTCCAAGTGCCGGCCTTGGCCTCCGCTTCCTTGCCGAGCAGACGCACGAGCATGGTCACGGCCTGCGCGCGCGTCGGCGCGGCGTCGAGACTGTAGATGGGCTTGCCGTTCGCCGTTTCACCGGTGCCCTGAAAAAGGCCAAGCTCATAGAGCGCGTTGGCCGATTCCTCGGCGCTGTAGTCTGCGGCGAACGCCGCGGTGGAAAGCGAAAGCACGATGAGAAGCGCGAAAAGGGGACACAATAGTTTCTTCATGACTGTTTCCTCCGTTTGATAATTGGTTGGGGGCCGCTTTCGGGAAAATGCTTGAAAGATTATGATACGCAGCAGCTCATGCTGTTTCTGCCGATATGCCGCGCGGCATTACGCCTTTTTCCGTGCCAGCACACAGTACCAGTTCGATCTTTCCAGATCGAACGCACCGAACTGCACGGGAAAGGCGCGCACGCGCACGTCCTCATACCCGAGCTGCGCGAGCTTATCGAGCAGCAGCTTTTGCGCTGCGGGGTAGTAATGCTCTTCGAAGTGCTCCTTTTGGAAGATCTTGCCCGCGCGCTCAAAGGTGTAGAGCAGATGGAAGGTGATGGAGCCGTCGGGTAAGTGATCCCAGACCTGCATGAGATTTACGCGGTCACCGTTTGGCAGGAATGCGGGGTCATAGAAGTAAAAGCGCTGCTTCTGCCGCACGATCCTGTCCCAGTTGCGAAGATCAAAGTAAAGAACGCCGCCCGGTGCAACAAGCGCGTCCATCTGCTCGAGAACGCCCGTGATCTCGCTGTTCGGCACATAGGCAAGCGAGTTGCCGGTGCTCATCACGCAGTCGAATGTTCGGTCGAAATGTGCTGTCAGAGCGCGAAAATCACTCTGCCGCAGATCGACGGAAAGACCGCGCTCCGCCGCCTTCTCCCGGCAGCGTGCAAGCATCGTTTCGCTTAAGTCCGAGCCGTAGAGCGAAACGCCAAGCGCCGCAAGCGGCAGTGTGAGGGAGCCTGTGCCGATGCTCACGTCGAGCGCAGTGCGCACGGGGAGACCGGAAAGAACGGCTTCCCAGTGCGCCTTCGTCATGTCATCTTTTTTGGGAGAGTCGAAGAGATCGTAGATATCGCTGCGATCATATACGCTGGCCATGGGACAACTACCTCCTGACGAACGATTTTTGTACAAGCCTGCTGCGCGGCGGGGCTTGAGCACTTAAAGTATATCAGCTTTTGTCCCGCTGCGCAACTCGTACCCTGGCGGGAGAGAAAGACGGGCACGCGGGGAGATAAAAAAATAAAGCCGGCCAACAGGCCGGCTTTATCAGCGGGAAAATGCCGTTACGGCAGAGGGATATCCTTGCTGTCAAAAAGCGTTTTCAGCTCGATCGAGGTGCGCGAGTCGCCAAACTTCTTGATGAGGGACAGAAGCTGGTCGAGCTGCTGCGTGTCGCGTACGGCAAAGCGCAGCAGGGCGTTGAACTCACCTACTACGTGATAGTGGCTGATGACGGCGCTCTGCGAGGAGCAGAAATCACAGAATTTGTCGTACTTGTCTGGCTCGAGGGCAACGGAGATGAAGCCCGTAATGTTGCAGTCGAGCTTGGTACGGTCGATATCGATGTGATAACCGCGGATCACGCCGCTTTCCTCCATCCGGCGAATGCGCTCCGACACGGCGGGCGGCGTCAGTCCCACAAGGTCGCCCATGCGGCGCAGTGTGCAGCGGCTGTCGTCCTGGAGGAGGTTGAGGATTTGGTAGTCAGTCCGATCCATCATGGTCTCCTTATACCGCCTTCTTACACGATTTCACCGCGCTTGATGACGGTCTTAGCAAGGTTGCTGCCAACGCGGTAGCAGATGTAGTCAAGGTCGGGCGCATCCCAGATGACCAGGTCGCCGAGCTTGCCCTCTTCAACAGAACCGACCTGGTCGGCCATGTCGATGGCGGCAGCGCCGTTGAGCGTGACAGCCGTGAGGACTTCCTCCGGCGTGAGCTTATACTTGAGGCAGCCGAGGTTGATGACGAACTGCATGTTCAGGCACGGGCAGGAACCGGGGTTGAAGTCCGTCGCCATGGCAACGGGGACACCGGCCGCGACCATGTCGCGTGCGGGAGCGAACACCGCGCCGAGGTTGAAGCTCGTCGCGGGCAGCAGGCACGCGATCACGCCGCCCTTTGCCATGCTCTCGATGCCCTCGGGCGGGCAGACGATCAGATGCTCGGCAGAGATCGCGCCGATCTCACCGGCAAGCTGGCTGCCGCCGATGGCTTCGATCTCGTCGGCGTGGATCTTGGGACGCAGGCCATACTTGAGACCGGCCTCGAGCACCTGACGGGACTCTTCGACGGTGAAAGTGTCGGCCTCGCAGAACACGTCGCAGAACTTGGCGATGCCCTGCTCCTTGACGCGGGGCATCATCTCCTCGCAGACAAGGCGGACGTACTCTTCGCGGTTGGACTTATATTCCGCGGGGACAAGGTGCGCGCCCATGAAGGTCGCAACGAGATCCATGCGGTGGTGATCGTTGAGATCCTTGATGACCTCAAGCGCCTTGAGCTCATGCTCGGTGGCAAGACCGTAGCCGCTCTTGGCCTCGACCGTGGTGGTGCCAAAGCCCATCATCTCGTCGAGTGCCTTGGCGGCCTTGCTGCTCAGCTCCTCAACGCTTGCCTTGCGGGTGGCGTTGGTGGTGGACTGAATGCCGCCGCCGGCGTTCTGGATCTCGAGATAGGTCTTGCCGTGGAGCTTCATGCCCAGCTCATTCTGGCGCCAGCCGCCGAAGATGAGGTGGGTGTGGGCGTCGACAAGGCCGGGGGTGACAAGGTGGCCTTCCGCATCGACGATCTCCGCACCCTCGACAGAGGGGACGGCGCCGGTGCCGACGGAGGCGATGACGCCGTCCTCAATGAGGACCCAGGCGTCCTTTGAGAATTTAACTTTGCCCTGCTCCTCGCCGCGATGAGCGCTTTTGCCCTCGGGCGTTGCGAGCAGGCCGATGTTTTTGACCAGTAACTTTTTCATAGTAAATGTTGTCCTTTCTCACGGTTGGAAAGAGCATCGCAGGTTTTGCGCTCCGCAAGTGTGCGAGCAAAGCGAGTGCGCGCAGCGGAGTGAATCCAGCTCAAAAAAGGGGCTTTGTACAAAGCCCCTTTTTTGAAGTGTTCTCTTAGTGCATGTATTCCTTCACGGCCTTCTCGCAGAGCTCTTCGTCCGCGACGTAAGGCATGGTGATGTGATCCTGACCCTCGTACATCTTGTTGTACTCGGCGACAGTGGTCATGGCGTTCTCGTTGCGTGCCCAGCTGCGGCGGGCAACGCCGACCATGGTATCCCAAGGCATGGACATGCGCAGAATGGTGTCGACACGCTCGGAGCCGTCGAGAACCATACCGAAGCCGCCGTTGATGGCGCGGCCGATGCCCGTACCGCCACCGTTGTGCAGAGCGATGTAGCTCATGCCGCGGGCAGCGTTACCAGCGTAGCACTGGGTCGCCATCTCGGCCATGATGTTGGAGCCATCCTTGATGTTGGAGGTCTCACGGAAGGGCGCGTCGGTGCCACCGGTGTCGTGATGGTCACGGCCAAGGATGACGGGGCCGATCTCACCGTTGCGAACCATCTCGTTGAACTTGAGCGCGAGGTTCATACGGCCCATGGCATCCTGATAGAGGATACGGCACTGGGTGCCGACGACCAGCTTGTTCTTCTCGGCGTCGCGGACCCAGACATAGTTGTCATAGTCCTGATAGCGACGGTTGTGGGCCTTGATGTACTCGGCGGCAGCCATGTCGGTCTTGTGCAGATCCTCGGGGTTGCGGCTCAGGCAGCACCAACGGAACGGGCCGTAGCCGAAGTCGAACAGGCAGGGACCAAGGATATCTTCGACGTAGGAGGGGAAGATGAAGCCGTCGAGGTCGTTCTCGCCGTTCTTGCAGATGCTCTTCACGCCGGAGTCGTAAACAGCCTTGAGGAAGCTGTTGCCGTAGTCGAAGAAGTAGGTGCCGCGCTCGTGGAACTTGCAGATCATCTCATAGTGATGCTGCAGGGTCTTGTCGACGAGGACACGGAAGCCGTCGGGATCCTTGTCGAGCATCTCGGTGCGCTGCTCGAAGGTCAGGCCCTGCGGGCAGTAGCCGCCGTCGTAGGGAACGTGGCAGGAGGTCTGGTCGCTCATCAGGTCGACATGGACGTTGTTGTTGTACAGGTACTCGAGCAGGTCGACAATGTTGCCGCAGTAGGCGACAGCGCAGGGCTTGCCGGCCTTCTGGTGGTCGAGAGCGATCTTGGTGGCCTCTTCGAGAGAAGCGGTGCGGTGGCTGACCCAGCCCTGGGTGTAACGGGTCTCGATACGGGAATCGTCAACCTCAGCGATGATGGAAGCAGCACCGGCGATCTCAGCAGCCTTGCCCTGAGCGCCGCTCATGCCGCCTAAGCCCGCGGAGACGAACAGACGGCCGGCGAGGTTCTGGTCGTTGGGGATGCCGAGCTTCAGACGGCCGGCGTTGAGCAGGGTGTTGAAGGTGCCGTGGACGATACCCTGGGGGCCGATGTACATCCAGCCGCCGGCGGTCATCTGGCCGTAGTTGGCAACACCGAGCGCGGCAGCGCGGTTGAAGTTCTCCTGGTCATCGAAGGTACCGACCATCAGGCCGTTGGAGATGATGACACGGGGAGCCATCTTGTGGGAGTGGAAGAGACCGAGGGGATGACCGGACATGACGACGAGGGTCTGCTCGTCGGTCAGCTGCTCGAGGTACTTCTTGATGAGGCGGTACTGCATCCAGTTCTGGCAGACCTGACCGGTCTCACCGTAGGTGACCAGCTCATAGGGATAGAGAGCGATGTCGAAGTCGAGGTTGTTGTCGATCATGACCTGAATGGCCTTGCCCTCGATGCACTTGCCCTTGTACTCGTCGATGGGCTTACCGTAGAGCTTGCCCTCGGGACGGAAGCGGTAACCGTAGATACGGCCGTGCTCTTCGAGCTCCTGCGCAAACTCCTTGGCCATCTGCTCGTGATGGTCGGGGTGAATGTAACGCAGAGCGTTCTTGATGGCGAGCGCCTTATCGGCCTCGGTCAGGTGGGATTCGCGGCGGGGTGCGCGGCGATAGCCGTCTTCGAACTTCGGATACTCGGGAAGCTCGTAGTCCAGCTTGATCGTCATCGCATCATCAGCAAGATTGATCATGGGATTGTTCCTCACTTTCAAAAAAATATTCTGTGAAAACCAATAAAAAGAAAAAAGGATTTGCAACTTTTCTTTACAACTTGCATTATAGCAAAGATGTGCTATAATGAAAAGTACTTAATTTGTCTGCATACCATACCGTAAAAGTATAAGAAGGAGGGCTGCGAGTGAAGTTCAGACAACTGGAATACTTCTGTGCGGTGGCAGAGGAAAAAAGCATCTCCGCGGCGGCGCGCGAGCTGCATGTGGCGCAGCCGCCGATCTCGCGGCAGATCGCACAGCTTGAGGAAGAGCTCGGTGTGCAGCTGTTCCTGCGCGGCAGCAAGGGCATGGTGCTCACTGACGCGGGACAGAACCTCTATCAGCAGGCGCAGCAGATCTTTCAGGATCTCCGGCGCGTGGAGGACAGCGTGCGCAGCGTGGGCACGGGCATGAGCGGGCGTATCAAGCTCGGCGTCATTTACTCGGCGATGCCCTATGCCCTACCTTATATAAATAGATATCATAGCAAATATCCGCAGGTGGAGCTTTTCATTCGTGTGGGCTCGCCGCAGGAGCTCATCGAGGCGCTCAACCGCGGAGAACTGCACGCGCTGTTTTTGCGCACGGCGGCGCGCGAACCGAGCGGCTTGCAGGAGCGCATTCTCGGCGAGGACGCACTCGAGCTCATCATGCGCGAGGACATGGATCCTGCGCCGGAGCTTTCCGAGGTGCCGATCGAGCGGCTCGAGGGTGTGCCGATGTGCCTTCTGCGCTCGGACGACCTCTGGAGCTACAACGACTTTCTGGTGCAGGAGTGCCAGCGCAGCGGCTTTACGCCGAATGTGACCTGCCACTGCTA
>ERZ773130.3520-NODE-3520-length-10102-cov-3.743904_pt1 | contig 10102 bp, 8 predicted proteins | sample MGYA00511919_ERZ773130 | MGnify/ENA primary metagenome ERZ773130 (study PRJEB29015, sample SAMEA2737851) | human gut metagenome | biome: human gut; feature: human-associated habitat; material: faeces | place: China | collected 2012 ...
ATGCCTATCCGCGTTCGTTCTATCTTACGATCTCTTATAAATTTTGACCCGGAAGTGAAAAATAGCCGGAATATTTTGCTGTTCCGGATAAAATCCGTAAATTAAAAGGCAAAAAACCTAAAAAACTTCAAGCCTTATGATTATCGGTATTCCAAAAGAGATCAAGAACAACGAGAATCGCGTTGCTCTTACCCCCGCAGGCGCCCGGGAGCTTGTCAAACGGGGACACAAAGTTTATGTGCAGGCTACGGCCGGTGTGAACAGCGGATTTGCCGATGATGCCTACACGGCCGTCGGGGCGGAGATGCTTCCCTCGATCGAGGAGGTCTACGCCCGGGCGGAAATGATCGTCAAGGTCAAGGAACCGGTGGCTCCCGAGTACAAACTCATCCGCAGGGACCAGCTGGTTTTCACCTTCTTCCACTTCGCCAGCAGCGACCCCCTCACCCGTGCGATGGTCGACAGCGGGGCGGTCTGCTGTGCCTATGAGACCGTCGAGCGCGCCGACCGTTCGCTGCCGCTGCTGATCCCGATGTCGGAGGTCGCGGGGCGCATGGCCGCGCAGGAGGGACGCTATTTCCTCGAAAAACCCCGCGGCGGCAAGGGCGTGCTGCTGGGCGGCGTGCCGGGCGTGAAGCCCGCCAAGGTCTTCGTCATCGGTGCGGGCGTTGTCGGAACGGCTGCGGCGCGCACCGCTGCCGGAACGGGGGCTGACGTGACGATCTGCGACATTTCGCTCCAGCGGCTGACCTATCTGGCTGACGTGATGCCCCGCAACGTCAAGACGCTGATGTCTTCCGAATACAACATCCGCGAGGAGCTGAAGCATGCCGACCTGGTGGTCGGCTCGGTGCTGATTCCGGGAGCCAAGGCCCCGAAGCTCGTCACGCGCGACATGCTCCGGGAGATGGAGCCGGGAACGGTGATGGTCGACGTGGCCATCGACCAGGGCGGCTGTTTCGAGACTTCGCGCCCCACCACGCACGAGGACCCGGTCTATTACGTCGACGGCATCCTGCACTACTGCGTGGCCAACATTCCGGGCGCCGTGCCCCGCACTTCGACCCTCGCGCTTACGAACGCGACGCTTCCCTACACCATCCAGCTTGCCGACAAGGGCTGGCGGCGCGCCGCACAGGAGAATCCCGAGCTGGCGCTGGGGCTGAACATCATCGGCGGCAGGGTGGTCTGCAAACCCGTGGCCGACGCCTGGGGGCTGCCTTACGAACCGTTGGCGCTGTAACCTGCCGGGGCGGTAATCCGCAGGTGTTGTAACCTGCCGGCCTGTTTTGCGGCGGCCTCCCTGTCCATCCGGGACGGGGAGGCCGCCGGTGTGTAATTATCCGACTTTTTGGACGATTTGTTTTTGAAATTATTAAATAATTCATATATTTGCAAGAGAGCAAGGCAGTTACGTCGGTCGTTTCGGTTTCATTCCGGTTGGAATGTGTCGCTAAAAGCGTCGAATCTTCAAGTCCGGCGACTGTTTTTGTTACGGATCGTAAGCAATACAGAAAGTCAGGGTGGCGTTTGCCGCACGGAAAGCGTGGGGCGGCGTCATTAAGTTTTATTCGATAAAGAGGTTAGTATGAGTGAGAGATTGTACATTTTCGACACCACGCTGCGCGACGGCGAGCAGGTTCCCGGCTGCCAGTTGAACACGATCGAAAAGATCGAGGTCGCCAAACTGCTCGAAAATCTCGGCGTGGACGTGATCGAAGCGGGCTTCCCGATCTCCAGCCCCGGGGATTTCAATTCCGTGCTGGAGATTTCCAAGGCCGTTTCCGAGCCGACGATCTGCGCGCTGACCCGCGCCGTGAAGAAGGACATCGACGTTGCGGCCGATGCGCTGCGGCTGGCCAGGCGCAAGCGTATCCATACGGGCATCGGCGTTTCGCCGCAGCATATCTACGACAAACTGCGTTCCACGCCCGAGAAGATCGTCGAATCTGCCGTCGAGGCGGTGAAATATGCCAAACGCTACGTCGAGGATGTGGAGTTCTATGCCGAGGACGCCGGGCGCGCCGACGTCGAGTACCTCGCCCGCGTGGTCGAGGCGGTCATCCGGGCCGGCGCGACGGTGGTCAATATCCCCGACACGACGGGCTACTGTCTTCCGAACGAATACGGCGCGAAGATCAAATACCTCGTGGACAACGTTCCCAACATCGACCGGGCGATCATTTCGACCCACTGCCACAACGATCTGGGCATGGCTACGGCCAATACGCTGAGCGGCATCCTGAACGGCGCCCGGCAGGCCGAGGTCACGATCAACGGCATCGGCGAACGGGCCGGCAACACCTCGCTCGAAGAGGTGGTGATGACGCTCCGCTGCCACAAGGACGTGGCCGTCGACACGAACATCAATTCGCGCCTGATCACCAAGGCCTCGCACCTGGTGTCGAGCCTGATGAACATGCCCGTGCAGCCCAACAAGGCCATCGTGGGCCGCAACGCCTTCGCCCATTCGTCGGGCATCCATCAGGACGGCGTGCTCAAGCAGCGTCAGACCTACGAGATCATCGACCCGCAGGACATCGGGCTGAACGAGTCGGTCATCGCCCTCACGGCCCGCAGCGGGCGCGCGGCCCTCGTGCACCGGCTCGAACTGCTGGGCTACGACCTCACGCAGGAGGAATTGGACGCCACGTACGAGAAATTCCTCGCTCTGGCCGACCGGAAGAAGGAGATTCACGACTACGACCTGTTGTACCTCGTGGGCGACATCGACCGCATGAAGCAGCAGTCCATTTCGTTGAAATTCATGCAGGTGACCACCGGGACGCTGGTTCCGACGGCTACCGTGGTGCTGAAATTCGGCGACCACGAACGCATGTCCACCGCCACGGGCAACGGTCCGGTCGACGCGGCGGTCTCGGCCATCAAGAAACTGATCAACGAGAAGGTGGTGCTTGCGGAGTTCCTGATGCAGGCCATCACGCGCGGTTCGAACGACGTGGGCCGCGTGCATGTGCAGGTCGAGTGCGGCAGCCGCACGGTCCACGGATTCGGCGCGCACACCGACACCACGCGGGCTTCGATCGAGGCGTTCCTCGACGCGCTGCGCGCACTCAACGTAACCGAAAAAATCGAGGAGGAGGATTGATATGGGACGAACGCTTCTGGACAAGATATGGGACGCGCACACGGTGCGTGTCGAGGACGGCGGCCGCTGCGTGCTCTACATCGACCGGCAGTATATCCACGAGGTGACGTCGCCCGTGGCTTTCGCGGGGATCGAACGCCGCGGCTTCGGCGTCGCGCGTCCGGCGCAGATCACGGCCACGGCCGACCATAACATCCCGACCGTCGACCAGCACCTTCCGATCGGGGAGCCGGAGTCGCGGCGGCAGGTCGAGACGCTGGCCGAGAACTGCGCCCGCCACGGCATCGAGCACTTCGGCGTGGGACACCCCAAGCAGGGCATCGTGCACATCATCGGCCCCGAGCTGGGATTCACCCAGCCGGGCATGACGATCGTCTGCGGCGACAGCCACACTTCGACCCACGGAGCTTTGGGCGCCGTGGCGTTCGGCGTGGGGACTTCGGAGGTCGAAATGGTCTTCGCCAGCCAGTGCATCCTCCAGACTAAACCCCGCACGATGCGCATTACGGTCGACGGCGCGCTGCGTCCGGGCGTCGAGGCCAAGGATGTCATCCTCTATATCATCTCGAAACTCACCGCTTCGGGCGGCACGGGCCATTTCATCGAGTTTGCCGGCAGCACGATCCGTTCGCTCTCGATGGAGGGCCGCATGACGGTCTGCAACATGAGCATCGAGTGCGGCGCGCGCGGCGGCATGATCGCCCCCGACGAGAAGACCTTCGAATACCTCCGGGGCCGCGAACGCGCTCCGCAGGGAGCCGCCTACGACGAGGCCGTGGCCCGCTGGCGGGAACTTTACAGCGATGCGGACGCGGTTTTCGACAGGGAGTACCGCTTCGACGCTGCGGACATCGCCCCGATGATCACCTACGGAACCAATCCCGGAATGGGGATGGCCGTCGACGGAACGATTCCCGCCGACGCCGATTCCAAGGCGCTGGAGTACATGGGTTTCAGACCCGGGGAGCGGATGTTGGGCAAAGCGGTCGACTACGTGTTCGTCGGCAGTTGCACCAACGGCCGCATCGAGGACCTGCGCCGTTTCGCCCGTCTGGTCGAAGGCCGCCGCAAGGCGGACAACATCACCGCATGGATCGTTCCCGGCTCGAAGGGCGTCGAAGCCGCCGCGCGGGCCGAGGGACTGGACCGCATCCTCGCCGCAGCGGGTTTCGAACTCCGCCAGCCGGGCTGTTCGGCGTGCCTGGCGATGAACGCCGACAAGATTCCGGCGGGCAAATACAGCGTTTCGACCTCGAACCGCAATTTCGAGGGCCGGCAGGGTCCCGGCGCCCGTACGATGCTGTCGGGTGTGGCCGTTGCCGCCGCCGCCGCGGTGACGGGCGTGATTTCCGATCCGCGCGAAGTGTTCGATATGTAAAAGATTATCATTATGTCCATACCCAAATTCGTAACCTTCACCTCGGGGGCCGTTCCCGTCGAGGTGGAAAACATAGATACCGACCAGATCATCCCGGCGCGCTTTCTGAAAGCCACCGAACGCAAGGGCTTCGGCGACAACCTTTTCCGCGACTGGCGTTACGACGCCGCGGGACAGCGGATCGCTTCGTTCCCTTTGAACGATCCCCGCTACGAGGGGCGAATCCTCGTCGCCGGGCGCAATTTCGGCTGCGGAAGTTCGCGCGAGCATGCCGCCTGGGCCATCGCCGACTACGGTTTCCGCGTCGTGGTGTCGAGCTTCTTCGCCGACATCTTCCGCAACAACGCCCTGAATAACGGCCTGCTGCCGATCCGTGTGAGCGAGGAGTTTCTGAAAGCTGTTTTCGGCGAGATCCGGCGCGACCCGAAGGCGCAGTTCACCGTCGATCTGGGCAACCAGACGCTGACCATCGTGTCGGACGGGCGCAGCGAGGGTTTCGAGATCGACGCCTACAAGAAACGCTGTCTCGAAAACGGCTACGACGACGTGGACTACCTGCGCAGTATCGCCGACCGGATCGAGGCCTTCGAAGCCGCCCGCAAATAGCCTGCGCCGATGTTTCCCCCGGTTGAAATCATGGACACCACGCTGCGCGACGGCGAGCAGACCTCGGGCGTCTCCTTCAACGCCCGTGAAAAACTCTCCATCGCCCGGCTGTTGCTGGAGGAACTGCACGTAAGCCGCATCGAGATCGCCTCGGCGCGGGTCTCGCAGGGCGAACAGCAGGCCGTGCGCGCCATCGCCGAATGGGCTGCCGCCAAGGGCTATGCCGACCGTGTGGAAGCGCTGGGATTCATCGACGGCGGGGTGTCGCTCGACTGGCTCGGGACCGCCGGATGCCGCGTGGTCAACCTGCTGGCCAAAGGTTCGCGGAAACATTGCGAGGGGCAGCTGCGCCGCACGCCCGAACGGCATCTGGAGGATGTACGCGCCGAGATCCTTGCGGCCGTCGACCGCGGGATGAAGGTGAACCTCTACCTTGAGGATTGGTCCAACGGCATGCGCCGTTCGCCCGACTACGTCTACGCGATGCTCGACGGACTGGCCGACGCTCCCGTCAGCCGGTTCATGTGCCCCGATACGCTGGGCGTCCTCGACCCCTACGACACCGAACGTTTCTGCCGCGACCTGGTGGAGCGTTATCCGTCGCTGCATTTCGATTTCCACGCCCACAACGACTACGACCTCGCCGTGGCCAACACCGCCGCCGCCGTGCGTGCGGGTTTCCACGGCGTTCACGTCACCGTGAACGGGCTGGGCGAGCGGGCCGGCAACGCGCCGCTGTCGAGCGCGGTGGCCGTGCTGCACGACCGCCTGGGCCGCACGACGGGGATCGACGAAACGAAGATCAACCGCGTCAGCCGCACGGTCGAGAGCTATACGGGCATCCGCATTCCCGCCAACCGACCGATCGTCGGCGCGAGCGTCTTCACGCAGTGCGCGGGCATCCACGCCGACGGCGACAGCAAGAACAACCTCTACTTCAACGAACTGCTTCCCGAGCGTTTCGGGCGCGTCCGCGAATACGCCCTAGGCAAAACCTCGGGCAAGGCCAATGTCCTGAAAAACCTCGAAGCGCTGGGCATCGACCTCGACGAGGCCGCGATGCGCAAGGTGACCGAACGGGTGGTCGAGTTGAGCGACAAGAAGGAGCAGGTGACGGCCGAGGACCTGCCGTATATCATCGCCGACGTGCTGCGCTACGACCCGGTCGACACCCCGGTCCGGATTCTCAATTACAGCCTCTCGCTGGCGCAGGGGATGCACCCCGTCGCGACGCTCCGGATCGAGATTCACGGCTGCGCGTACGAGCGGACCTCGGCGGGCGACGGCCAGTACGACGCCTTCATGCGCGCCCTGCGGCAAATCTACCGCGAACAGCTCGGGCGCGAGTTTCCGATGCTGCGCGACTATACCGTTTCGATTCCGCCCGGAGGCCGCACCGACGCTTTCGTGCAGACGATCATCACCTGGGAGATGGACGGCCGCGAGTTCAAGACCCGCGGGCTGGACGCCGACCAGACGGAGGCTGCCATCAAGGCGACTGTCAAAATGTTGAATATCATTGAAATAAACTATAACGACAATGGATGTTAAAATCGCTCTTTTAGCCGGCGACGGCATCGGTCCCGAGATCGTCGCCGAAGCCACGAAAGTGTTGGACCGCGTGGCGGAAAAATTCGGACACAAGATCGAATACCGTCCCGCATTGGTGGGCGCCGCGGCCATCGACGCCGTGGGCGACCCCTATCCCGACGAGACGCACGCCGTCTGTCTTGCGGCAGACGCCGTGCTGTTCGGAGCCATCGGGGACCCCAAATACGACAACGACCCCACGGCGAAGGTGCGGCCCGAGCAGGGGCTGCTGCGGATGCGCAAGTCGCTGGGGCTGTTCGCCAACCTGCGTCCGGTGGCGCTGTTCGACGCCCTGGCCGACCGTTCGCCGCTCAAGGCGGAGGTGGTCCGCGGCACGGATTTCATCTGCGTGCGCGAACTCACGGGCGGCATCTACTTCGGCCGTCCGCAGGGCCGCGACGAGGAGGGCGCGCGCGCCTTCGACACCTGCACCTACACGGTCTCGGAGATCGAACGGGTCCTGCACGTGGCGTTCCGGCTGGCCGTGTCGCGCCGCCGCAAACTGACGGTCGTCGACAAGGCCAACGTGCTGGAAACCTCGCGTCTGTGGCGTGAAACGGCCCAGCGGGTAGCCCGGGAGTATCCCGAGGTGGCGGTGGACTATATGTTCGTGGACAACGCCGCCATGCAGATCATCCGCCAACCGGCTTATTTCGATGTCATCGTCACCGAGAACATGTTCGGCGACATCCTCACCGACGAGGCCAGCGTCATCAGCGGTTCGCTGGGCATGCTCTCCTCGGCGAGCGTCGGCGCCGAGGTGGCTCTTTTCGAGCCCATCCACGGCTCCTATCCGCAGGCCGCGGGAAAGAACATCGCCAACCCGATGGCCACGATCCTTTCGGCCGCGATGCTTCTGGAGCACCTGGGTCTCGATGCCGAGGGCAGGGCCGTGCGGCGTGCCGTCGATCGGGCGCTGGCCGAAGGAGTCGTCACCGAGGACCTTGCAGCGCCGGGCGAAAAGGCCCGTTCGACCTCCGAGGTGGGGGATTACGTCGCTTCGCAGATTTAATCCCGTTATTCCGAATTGCCGGCAGACCGTTTTTTCGCGGTCTGCCTTTTTTGGTGTCGTAACGACACTTTTATTTTTGTTGCGGCGTTTTACCGAACTGCATGCGAATCAATTTTGTTCTCGTCCGACTTTTATGTACCTTTGTCGCTTCAAGAACAATGAATGACATGGCAGGTTCCAATTTCGTAGATTACGTAAAGATATTCGCCCGCTCGGGGCACGGCGGCGGCGGCTCGACGCATTTTCGCCGCGAGAAATTCGTGGCTTTCGGCGGCCCCGACGGCGGTGACGGCGGCAAGGGCGGGAGCATCGTCCTGCAAGGCGACAAGCAGTACTGGACGCTCATCCACCTCAAATACCAGCGTCACCAGTTCGCCGAGGACGGCGAGCACGGCTCCGGGGCGCGCTCCTCGGGCAAGGATGCCCGCGACATCGTGATCCCGGTTCCGCTGGGCACGGTCGCCAAGCGCGTTTTCGAGAACGAGGACGGGACTGCGACCACCGAAACGGTGGGCGAGGTGACGGCCGACGGCGAGCGGCTCGTGCTGCTCCGGGGCGGCCGGGGCGGTCTGGGCAACTGGCATTTCAAGAGCGCCACCAACCAGACGCCGCGCTACGCCCAGCCGGGCGAGGAGGGTGAGGAAGGCACGTTCATCCTCGAACTGAAGGTGCTGGCCGACGTGGGGCTGGTGGGCTTCCCCAATGCGGGCAAGTCTACGCTGCTCTCGGTCGTTTCGGCCGCGAAGCCCAAGATCGCCGACTACGCCTTCACGACGCTGGAGCCAAACCTCGGTATCGTCGAGGTCCGCGACCACAAGTCGTTCGTCATGGCCGACATTCCGGGCATCATCGAGGGTGCGCACGAGGGCCGCGGTCTCGGAACCCGTTTCCTGCGCCATATCGAGCGCAATTCGGTGCTGTTGTTCCTGATTCCCGCCGACAGCGACGACATCCGCCGCGACTACGACGTCCTGCTGGGCGAACTGACGCAGTACAATCCCGAACTGCTGGACAAGGAGCGTCTGCTGGCCGTCACCAAGTGCGACATGCTCGACGAGGACCTGATCGCCGAGATGCGCGGCCACCTGCCCGAAGGCGTGCCGTCGGTCTTCATCTCGTCGGTCTCGGGGCTGAACATCCCGCGGCTCAAGGATATGCTGTGGGAGGCGTTGCAGCGGTAACCCCCGCCCGCGTTGTCCGCGTTGTCCGCGCCGGACGCCCGGCGGTTCGGCGTGTTGTTGCGGAATGCGCTGCCGTGCCGGAAAACTCCGCTTCGCGGTTGGTGACGCGCAGGGTGTATTTCCCGGCGAAATAGTCGATGATTCCATACAAGGAGCCTGTGCCCTGGGGCAGAGGCTCCTTTGCGTAGACGCAGGTCGCGGCGGTCCGCACGGTGAAGGTTCGGCCCCGGGTGTCGACGATCTCGCGCTCGGTGGCGACGGCGCGGCCCGTCTCCGGGTCGGTGTCGCACCAGGTTTTCCCGGCGTCGGCAAAACGCACGTCGTCGAAACGGACGCGTGTGTCGATGTGCCGGGCCGAGACGGCGTCGAACGTAAGGAGCTGTGCGGAGGGTGTCTCGCCGCCGGGCGGTTCGGTGCGGATGTACCGCGCCAGCTCTTCGCGCGGAATGCACCCTGCGCCGCCGTCGCCGGGTGTCGTTCCCAGCTGGATTTTCCCGCCGTAGTCGCACAGCGTAAGGCCGTTGCAGCGTACGGTCGCCACGATGCCGAACGGATAGAGGTCTGCCAGCGGGGAGCCTTCCGCGGCGATCGAGATGCCGCCCGAGGCGTCTTCGACGACGATCGTCCTGTGAAATTCGCCGTAGAGGTCATTGGCCGTGACGAATCCGCGGATGGTGATGTCCTGCGCTATCGCGACGCTGCTCTTCCCGTCGCAGAGCGATTTGAGGTAGGCGACCGAATTCTGCGGCTCCGGAGGACGGACCGTGAATTCGGGCTGCGTGGCCCGGTCGCATCCGGCCGGCAGCGTCAGCAGGACCGGCAGCGTCAGCAGGCTAATGCGTGCAGTCGTTCTCATCGCGCAGTTTGAGGATGTAACGCCCGTCGCCCGCGGCGTCGTACTGGAGAATGCCCGTCAGCGAGACCGTGCCGGCAGGCACTTCGGCGTCGGCGAAACGGGCGTATCGGCGGACGTAGGTGTAGACGGCGTTGCCGTCGGCGTCGGTGAAGCGTTTGTAGCCCGCCCAGGTTGCCGCCGAAAGGTCTTCGGGGGTGTAGCGCACGCCGTCGATGCGGACGAGCGTGCCGCAGCGGCTTTCCGTAAGCGCGGGAATGGCAAGCGGGGCAGGGGAGGGCGCAGCCAGGGCTTCGCCGCTGCGGACCAGCACGACGCCGAGCGCCGCCCGGGAGCCGATGTAGTCCGTTGCGTAGCCGCTTCCGGCGGCGGG
>ERZ773130.3527-NODE-3527-length-10087-cov-3.266447_pt1 | contig 10087 bp, 6 predicted proteins | sample MGYA00511919_ERZ773130 | MGnify/ENA primary metagenome ERZ773130 (study PRJEB29015, sample SAMEA2737851) | human gut metagenome | biome: human gut; feature: human-associated habitat; material: faeces | place: China | collected 2012 ...
TTTGTCCCTGAAGTCGCGGCTGCAGCGGTCGAACTTCTCTATTTCGTCCTTCTGCTGGCCGAATGCGCGCACCACGCGAACACCCGTCAGGTTTTCCTGCAATGTTGCCGAAAGCACGCCCTCGGCTTCGTCGCTCAATGTGAACTGCTTTTTAACTCCCTTGAAGTAAACGAAGCTTACGCCGAAAAGCACGGGCAGCAGCGCCATTGAAATAAGGCTCATCTTAACATTGATGGAAAACATTATGCCGGCCGCGATAACCACCATAACTATGGTCCTGAGCATTTCAAGAAGCTGCATGGATATGAAGCGGCGCACGGTTGAAACGTCGGACGTGCAGCGCTGCACCAGATCGCCCGTTGAAACATGCTTATGGTAATCATACGGCACGGCCTGAAGATGCTCATAAAGGGCGTTTCGCGCCCAAAATTAAAAAGGAAGGTAGATTCACCATGAAAAAGTTTCTGGCAATGATCCTTGCTCTGGCCATGGTCCTGTCTATGGTGGCTTGCTCCAAGCAGCCCGCCAAAGACCCCAACCAGGGTAACACCGACAATCCTGGTCAGACCGATACCATCACCGACCCCGACAAGATCAACGACGAGATGACCTCCGAGGACGGTAAGTACGAGATCGCTTTCATCACCGATGTGGGCCAGCTGAAGGATAAGTCCTTCAACCAGGGCACCTTCGACGGCGTGAAGCTGTACGCTGCCAACAACGGCCTGAGCTACAAGTACTATCAGCCCGCCAACGGCGACCAGGCTACCGATGACGACCGTTACGATGCCATGAAGGCTGCTGCCGAGGGCGGCGCCAAGGTCATCGTGGCTGCCGGCTTTATGCAGGCCACTGCCCTGACCAAGGCCGCTGCTGAGTTCACCGATGTCAAGTTCGTGTTCGTGGACCGCGACAGCGCTGTGACCACCGAGGACGGCACCGCCCTGAAGAACGTTCTGGGCATCTGCTTCCAGGAAGAGCAGTGCGGCTATCTGGCCGGTTACGCTGTTGTTAAGGAAGGCTACACCAAGCTGGGCTTCACCGGTGGTGGCGGCGGCGACAACCCCGCTTGCTGTCGTTACGGCTACGGCTTCGTGCAGGGCGCTTCCGCTGCTGCTGCTGAGATGGGCGTGAAGGTCGAGATGAACTACTCCTGGCTGTATGGCGCTTCCTTCGCCGCTTCCACCGAGCTGCAGACCATGGCTTCCGGCTGGTATGAAAACGGCACCGAGGTCATCTTCGCCTGCGGCGGTAATATGTTCCAGTCTGTCGCCGCTGCCGCTGCCGCTAACGACGGCGCCGTGGTGGGCGTGGACGTTGACCAGTCCAGCCAGTCCGATACCGTTATCACCTCCGCTATGAAGGGCCTGTCCGCCTCCGTGCAGTGGGCTTGCGGCAAGGTCTATGACGGTTCCTTCGACGAGATCGGCGGCACCTTTGTGACCCTGGGCGCCAAGGACAACGCTGTGGGCCTGCCCACCGCTACCTGGTCCCTGACCAAGTGGACTGTGGACGACTACAACGCCATGCTGGCCAAGATGGCCGATGGTTCTCTGGTCGTCGACAACGACTACTCCAAGCTGGACAGCACCGACAGCCTGACCCTGAACCTGGTCAAGTAATCGGAACGTACTTAACAAAAAAAGAGACGCCTGCGGGCGTCTCTTTTTTTGCGTCAAGCGCGTGATACCGTGAGTAAAACGCCGCTGTTTTTCTTGCAATCTGTGCATATATGCTATATAATAAATTTATGCTTTTATCGCCATTAGGCAAAATAATAGAGGAAAGTAGGTGGCGGCATGGATAAGACTCCCTCGTATGTGATCGAGATGCTTCACATTACCAAGGAGTTCCCCGGCATCAAGGCCAACGACGATATCACCCTCCAACTGAAAAAGGGAGAGATCCACGCGCTGCTGGGCGAAAACGGCGCCGGCAAATCCACGCTGATGAGCGTGCTGTTCGGCCTGTACCAGCCCGAGGCGGGCGAGATACGCAAGAACGGCCAGACGGTGAAGATCAACGATCCCAACGATGCCACGGCACTGGGTATCGGCATGGTCCACCAGCACTTCAAGCTGGTGGAGGTATTCTCCGTGCTGGACAACATCATTCTGGGCGCCGAAACGACGAAGTGCGGCTTCCTGCAGAAAAAGGAAGCGCGGAGGAAGGTCGAGGAGCTCTCCAAGCGGTACGGCCTGCACGTGGACCTGGACGCCAAGGTGGAGGATATCACCGTGGGTATGCAGCAGCGTACCGAGATCCTGAAGATGCTCTACCGCGACAACGAGATCCTCATCTTCGACGAGCCCACCGCCGTGCTGACGCCCCAGGAGATCGACGAGCTGATGGCCATTATGAAGAACCTGACGGCGGAGGGGAAATCCATCCTCTTCATCTCCCACAAGCTCAACGAGATCATGGCGGTGGCGGACCGGGTGACGGTTCTGCGTAAGGGCCGCTATGTGGGTACCGTGAACACCTGCGACACCAACAAGCAGGAGCTGTCCAACATGATGGTGGGCCGCCCGGTGCAGCTGGAGGTCGTAAAGGAGCCGGCCAAGCCCACGGATGTGGTGCTGAAGGTCCGGGATCTGTGTGTGCCCTCTCATACCCACAAGCGCAACGCCGTGGACCATGTCAGCTTTGATGCACGCGCCGGCGAGATACTCTGTATCGCCGGTATCGACGGCAACGGACAGACGGAGTTCATTCACGCGCTCACCGGCCTGGATAAGAGCAATGGCGGCACGGTGACGCTGTGCGGCAAGGATATCTCCCACGCCAGCATCCGTCGCCGTGGAGAGTGTATGAGCCACATCCCCGAGGATCGGCACAAGCACGGTCTGGTGCTGGATTTTACGCTGGAGCAGAACCTGGTGCTGCAGCGGTATAAGGAGCCGGAATTCGAAAAGGGCGGCTTTATCAAAAAGGACGCGGTGCGTGCCTACGCCGAGAGGCTGATCGAGGAATACGATATCCGCAGCGGACAGGGCCCCGTGACCACCGCCCGCAGTATGTCCGGCGGCAACCAGCAGAAGGCGATCATCGCCCGCGAGGTGGACCGCAACAAGCCGCTGATCGTAGCGGTCCAGCCTACCCGCGGCCTGGACGTGGGCGCGATCGAAAACGTACACAAGGAACTGGTGAAACAGCGTGACGCCGGCAAGGCAGTGCTGCTGGTATCCCTGGAGCTGGACGAGGTCATGAGCCTTTCCGACCGCATCCTGGTCATGTACGAGGGTGAGATCGTGGGTGAGTTCGACCCGAAGCAGATCACCGTGCAGGAGTTGGGCCTCTATATGGCCGGCGCCAAGCGGGCGGACAAGAAAGAGGGTGAGACGGCGTGAAACAAAAACTGACAGATCTGTATGCCAAGAATGGCACCAAGAAAGTCCTGGCCTCTCTGCTGTCCATTCTGGCCGGCCTGCTGCTGGGCAGCATCGTGGTCATTATTGTGGGCCTGGCGGAGCAGAAGATCACCACTGCCGGTATGTGGGAGGGCGTCCGGCTGATTTTTGCCGGCATCCTCAGCACAGGCCGCGACGCTGCGGGCGCGCTGACCTGGGGCTTTAACGCCCAGAATGTGGGCAATATGCTCTTCCGCGCCATGCCGCTGATCATGACCGGCCTTTCCGTGGCGGTGGCCTTCAAGACGGGCCTGTTCAATATCGGCGCACCCGGCCAGTATCTGATGGGTACGCTTGTCTCGCTGTCCGTCGCGCTGGGCATCCCCTCCGAGTCCGTGCCCGTGGGCATCATCTGGCTGCTGGCCTTTCTGGGCGGTATGCTGGCTGGCGCCCTGTGGGGCGCGATTCCCGGCCTGGTGAAGGCCCTGCTGAACATCAACGAGGTGCTGGCCTGCATCATGACCAACTGGATCGCAGCCAATCTTGTCACCTGGATGTTTGATATCAGCAGCTTCAAGAACGTAACAGAAGGCACGAAGTCCGGTTACATCTACAAGACCACCTTCAACGGTGTAGCCACACCCAAGCTGGGACTGGATCAGCTGTTTCCCGGCTCCCAGGTCAATGCCGGTATTCTGGTGGCCATCATTCTGGCCATCGTGGTGTACATTATCATGGAGAAGACGGTGTTCGGCTATGAGCTGAAGGCCTGCGGCGCCAACCGCCATGCGGCCCGCTACGCCGGTATCCCCGATAAGCGCAATATCGTGCTGTCCATGGCCATTGCCGGCGCACTGGCCGGCGCCGGCGCCGCGCTGTACTGGCTCAGCGGCAACACCGAGTTCTACTGGAACACCTATCAGGCCCTGCCCGGCGTGGGCTTTAACGGAATCCCCGTGGCACTGCTGGCGGTGAACAACCCCATCGCGGTCATTTTCACCGGCATCTTCATGGCCATGCTGGATATCGTCGGTCTGCAGCTGACCAACCTGACTGCCTACAACGAGTACATCACCGACGTGATCATCTCCGTCATCGTGTATCTGTCCGCCTTCTCTCTGCTCATCCAGATGATGCTGACTGGACGGAAAAAGAAGCTCGTCGTGGAGGCCAACAAGACCACCACGGCGGATATACCGGCAGAGGCGGAGACACAGCCACTGGATGTGCCGCCGGAGGACATACCGGACATACCGATAGAGGAAGCACCGCAGGTGCCTGAGCAGCCGAAGGAAGGAGGGGAGCAGGCATGACATTTCTGATCCAACAGACCATGATCTACGCCGTTCCCCTGATGATCGTGGCGCTGGCCGGCGTGTTCGCTGAGCGCAGCGGTATCATCAACCTGGCGCTGGAAGGTATTATGATCCTGGGTGCGTTTATCGGCGTGCTGTTCGTGAACATCATGCAGACCAACCACGTCTACGACGCGGCCAAGGCTGCCGGCGACTGGATGGCTTTGCAGGGCTTTGAACTGCTGGCTATGCTGGTGGCGGCCATATTCGGCGCCATTTTCTCCCTGCTGCTGAGCTTTGCCTCCGTAAATCTGCGGGCGGACCAGACCATCGGCGGTACGGCGCTGAACCTGATGGCTCCGGCCCTGGTGCTGTTCCTCATCCGTATCATCGCCAACCAGAACACTCTGCAAATGGCCACCGGCGATGCGGCCAGTTGGTTCATGATCAAGAAGACCACTCTGGGCTACGCGAAGACGGACGACCTGGGCTTCCTGGGCAATACCTTCCTGCACAAGGTGTATCTGGCGACCTATGTCTGCATCATCATTTTCGTGGTGCTGTCGATCCTGCTGTACAAGACCCGGTTTGGCCTGCGGCTGCGCTCCTGCGGTGAAAATCCCCAGGCGGCGGACTCCGTGGGTATCAACGTGTACAAGATGCGCTATGCCGGTACGACCATCTCCGGCGCGCTGGCCGGCATGGGCGGCTTTGTCTACGCCCTGACCACGGCCAACTGCACGGCCAACGGCGATGTGGCGGGCTTCGGCTTCCTGGCGCTGGCCGTTATGATCTTCGGTAACTGGAAGCCGCTGAACATCGCCGGGGCGTCGCTGCTGTTCGGCCTGTTCAAGTGTATCGCCGCGGCGTACTCCAGCCTGGATATCAACGGCGACGGCGTGTATTGGCTGGCGGAGATCGGCATCAGCTCCCACGTGTACCGTATGCTGCCGTACCTGATCACGCTGGTGGTGCTGGCCTTCACATCCAAGAAATCCCGCGCACCCAAGGCGGAGGGTATCCCCTACGACAAGGGCCAGCGGTAAAAGAAGCATAAAAAAGAAGCACCCGCGCGGGTGCTTCTTTTTTGCGCTGTTTTACATGGATTTTACAAAAGATGGCCTGCGAACTTGACATTTATACCGTACAATGTAGATGGACAATAAGGTGACATCTGAGAAAATGTAAAGTCGAGGGAAAGAAAATGGATATTTTTCATGCGCTGACCATGCTGGGCGGGCTGTGCCTGTTTCTGTTCGGCATGAATTTCATGGGCCAGGCGCTGGAGCGCCGGGCCGGCGGCAAGCTGCGGACCCTGCTGGATAAGATGACCAGCCGGGTGTTTGTGGGCTTTCTGACGGGCCTGGGCATCACCGCCATCATTCAGAGCTCATCGGCCACCACCGTCATGGTGGTGGGCTTCGTGAACTCCGGGCTGATGACCCTGCGGCAGGCTATCAATGTTATCATGGGTGCCAACGTGGGCACCACGGTGACGGCCTGGCTGCTGAGCCTGGCGGGGATCGACGGCGGCAGCGTGTGGCTGCAGCTGCTGAAGCCCACCGCCTTTACGCCGGTGCTGGCGCTGATCGGCATCATTTTCTATATGTTCTGCAAGGACAGCCGGAAAAAGGAGACTGGCTCCATTCTGCTTGGCTTTGCCACGCTGATGTTCGGCATGGACACCATGAGCGCCGCGGTGGCGGGGCTGAAGGACGTGCCGGGGTTTGCAGAGCTGTTTTTGGCCTTTACAAACCCGCTGCTGGGCGTGCTGGTGGGCGCGGTGCTGACGGCGATCATCCAGTCGTCCTCCGCCTCGGTGGGTATTTTGCAGGCGCTTGCCTCTACCGGCCAGGTCAGCTACGCCGCCGCGGTGCCCATTATCATGGGCCAGAACATCGGTACCTGTGTCACGGCGCTGATCTCCTGCGTCGGCACCAACAAAAACGCCAAGCGGGCGGCCGTGGTGCATCTGATGTTCAATGTGATCGGCGTGGCGGTGCTGCTGACGGTGTTCTGCATCGTCAAGGCCATCTTTGCCCCGGTACTGCTGAACAAGGCGGCGTCTATGGCGGGTATCGCTGTGGCCCACTCGGTGTTCAATATCCTGTGTACGGCCATACTGCTGCCCTGCGGCGACCTACTGGAGAAGTTGGCTATCCGTCTGGTGCCGGATAAGGCCCACGCGGCCGATAAAACGGTGGAGCTGGACCAGCGCCTGCTGACCACACCGGCCGTGGCGCTGGAGCGCTGCCGGGTCGTCACCTGCGAGATGGCGGAGGTTGCCGTGCGGGCGCTGCAAAACGCCCTGCGGAGCTTTGACCACTACACCGAAGCGCTGGCCTCCTCCATCCGGGAGGATGAGAGCCGCTGCGACCACTACGAGGACGTACTGGGCACCTATCTGGTAAAGCTCAGCGCCCAGAAGCTGGGCGAGCAGGAGAGCGAGGAGTCCGCGGAGCTGCTGAAGGCCATCGGCGATTTTGAGCGTATCTCCGACCATGCGGTGAACGTGCTGGAGTCGGCGGAGGAGCTGCGGGAGAAGGGGCTGGCCTTCAGCGACGAGGCGAAGCGGGAGCTGAGCGTGCTGTCCGCCGCGGTCAACGATATCCTCATGCGGGCGCTGGACGCCTTCCGGCAGCAGGATATGACCGCCGCCCGGCAGGTGGAGCCGCTGGAGCAGGTCATCGACGATCTGAAGGAGCAGCTGCGTACCCGGCATATCCTGCGGATGCAGCAAGGCCAGTGCAGCATCGAGGCAGGTTTTGTCTGGTCCGACCTGCTGACGGATCTGGAGCGTACCTCGGACCACTGCTCCAATATCGCCGGGTGCGTGATCGACGCCGCCCACCACGACCTGAATATGCACGCCACGCTGGATGCGGCGCGGCATCAGGACCCGGACTTCCGGGAGCAGTACCAACGCTGCGCGGCGAAATATCAGGTGTAAACAAAAGAAGTCCCTCCCGCCGGGAGGGACTTCTTCTTATGCGCTCACAGCCCGCGGGAGGCGCGCTCCCGCGCCTCGGCCTCCGCCCGCTGGCGGCAGACCTCCACCCAGTCGGGCAGCTTGTCCAGCTCGGCGGCAAAGGCTGCCAGTTCGTCGGGAATGACGATCTTCTGGGGACAGACAGCGGCGCAGGCGCCGCAGCCCAGGCAGGCGTGGGGCCACTTGTCCTTGGGCTGCGCGTCCAGCTGCATTTTGATGGTGCTGCCGCTGCCGGTGCGGAGCTGGTTGTACTTGTGCAGCAGATCCGGGATATCCAACTGCTGGGGACAGCCGTCACAGCAGTAGCGGCAGGCAGTGCAGGGGATGGAATTCTTCATCTTATCCGCCGCAGCAAAGAGGATCTCCTCCTCAGCGGGGGAGAGGGGGTCGAGGCGCTCGAAGGTGGCCACGTTGTCCGCCATCTGCGCCATGTCGGACATACCGGAGAGGACCATGTGGACGTTATCCAGTCCCTGGAGCCAGCGGAAGCCGAAGGAGGCGATGCTGGCGTTGGGGCGAAGGGCGTGGAGCTGCTGTTCACTGTCGGCATCCAGGGCGGCCAGCTTGCCGCCGCGGACCGGCTCCATGACCCAGACGGGGATATGGTGCTTTTCCAGCAGCTCGTATTTCTCCCTGGCCCGCTGGATGGTCCAGTCCAGATAGTTCAGCTGGATCTGACAGAACTCCATCTCCTTGCCATAGCGCTCCAGAAAAGCGGTGAGGCAGGGAAGGTCCGCATGGGTGGAGAAGCCCAGGTGCTTGATACGGCCCAGACGCTTCTGCTCCACAAAATAGTCGATGATGCCCCACCGGGGATCGGTGTAGATATCCACGTCGTTTTCATAGACGTTGTGCAGCAGGTAGAAATCGAAGTAGTCCACCTGACACTTCTCCAGCTGCTGGGCAAAGATGTCCGCCGGGTCCGGGTCGCAGGTGAGCGTATGGCCGGGGTATTTGGTGGCCAGATAGAAGCTGCCGCGGTCGTAGTCCTTCAGCACACGGCCCATGACCCGCTCGGACATGCCGCCGTGATAGGGATAGGCAGTGTCGAAATAGTTGACGCCATGCTCCATGGCATAGCGGACCATGTCCGCCGTGGTCTTTTCGTCGATGTCCGCCGGGGTGCCGCCGGGAACCAGCGGCAGACGCATGGTGCCGAAGCCCAGCAGGGACAGCTTTTCGCCGTGAAAGTCGGTATAGATCATGTAAGGTTCCTCCCTATCGGATATATATGCGATATTATAGCATGGGGCGGTCTGGCTGCGCAAGAGGTCACTTCCTGGCGGACTTCATCCGCTGGCCGATGGTGCTGCCGCCGGACTGGTGCATCCGGGCGATAAACGCCTGGATCTGGTCCGACGCCTCCGCCACTTGGCGGCCAAACTCCGCCGAGGACATGCGCATGACCCCCGTCCGCACCGCCGACAGCTGGATCAGCCCGTCGGAGGTCACCACCCGGACGTGGTCGTTTTTCCCCACCTGCTGCAAAAACCGCTCGATGTACATGTCGCCGGTCTCCCGCTCCTTGGTGTACACCACATGGATGCCGCGATAGTCGAGCTTCTCCCCCAGACTGCCGGGGACCTTGTAGCCGTCGAACACCAGAACCACCTGGGTGCGGGTAAAGGCGGCCCAGCCGCAGAGGGTGTCCATCAGCCGCTCCCGGGCGGCGGACAGGTCCCGGTCCGCCAGGGCGTGGAGCTCGTCCCAGTCGAAGATGACGTTGTACCCATCCACCACATAGTACCGCTGGCTGATCTCCCGCAGGCCGGTGTCCGGCAGCGTTTCCCGCTTTTCCGGAGCCCGGTACAGGGGGCGGCGGACGGGGCCGAACTCCCGGGCCATGATGGCCTCCAGCTCCGCGTCGTCCAGGCGGATGCACCGGCGGCGCACCGGCGCGTCCTCCCGGGGCTTTTCCAGACAGCTGGGCAGGTGCATATACTCCGGCACCTTGTCCCACTTCACGGTGAAGCCGCCGCCGTGGGCGCAGAACACGGAGTCCGGCGTGTTGTCCGGGTCGGCCTCCGGGTCATAGTCCGCCGCCGCGATCACGGCCTCCGGATTGTGACAGGGTCCGTAGCCCGCCGGTTCCAGGGACAGGCGGCCCCGGCCCCCGGTATAGGACGCCACCTCCTGGGCATAGTCGTCAAACTCCGTCACCGGCACCCGGCCCCGCAGCAAGGTCAGGTCCCCGGCCTCCTCCGGGGTGCCGAAGCTGCCGCTGCGCAGGCGCACATCGTTGATGGCCCGGCCCAGCTGCTCCGGCGGTACCTCCAGCCGGAAGGCGTAATACGGCTCCAGCAGGCGGCTTTTAGCCTGCATCAGCCCCTGGCGCACCGCCCGATAGGTGGCCTGGCGGAAGTCGCCGCCTTCGGTATGCTTGATGTGGGCCCGGCCGGACATCAGCGTGATCTTCATATCCGTAACAGGGGAGCCGGTCAGGACTCCCAGGT
>ERZ773130.3548-NODE-3548-length-10029-cov-8.358933_pt1 | contig 10029 bp, 10 predicted proteins | sample MGYA00511919_ERZ773130 | MGnify/ENA primary metagenome ERZ773130 (study PRJEB29015, sample SAMEA2737851) | human gut metagenome | biome: human gut; feature: human-associated habitat; material: faeces | place: China | collected 2012 ...
CATAATCTTTTTTGTAAATTTCTTTCTCATTTTACTCCCCCAAAATCATTTAATTTTACAAAGCTTTTTAAGCATATTATATGTTTATTTAAAAATATTGTCAACAAATGTTTTGTTCGTTTGAATATTGACCTAATGTATTTTTAAGTTATACTATCATTATCAATTAATTGAGGTACGTATATATGGCAAGCAAAAACTATTTTCTTAATGGGGTTGCAGAGTTATTAATTTTATCAATATTGAAAAACCAAGATACTTACATCTATGATATAAAAAAAACCATTAGTGAAATAACCAATGATATTCTTCCTATGTCCCAAAATACTATATATGCTGCTGCATATAAATTGGAAAAAGAAGAAAAAATCTCAGAATATTCCAAGCTGATTGGTAGAAAACGAACAAGAATTTACTATCATATAGAAGAACCGGGATTGGCTTATTTAGAGAAACTTACATCAGATTATCAAATGGTAACTACTAATGTTTGTAAGATTTTAGATTATTTGTCATCTAATAGGGAGGAGAATGCCGATGAATAAATTGTGTAGAACATACATTAGAAAAGTTAAACTACTTTTTCCCGTTATGGGCAAATATGAACGTAAATATATTAAAGCAATAACAATCAATGTTAACGATTATTTAGCTGATGTACCGGAAAGTACTATTGACGATTTGTACAAAGAATTTGGTACTCCTAAAGATATAATTGATTCGTATTATTCTACTGTTAATACTGATGATGTTATAAAGAAGATTAGGATTTCAAAATATATTAAACTACTGTTAATTTTATTAACTATATGCCTATTATCCTTGACAATTATGAAAATTTATATCCAGTATGAAGGTCATAAAGTCTTTATGGAAGAACAAATACATTCTGAAGAAACCATTATAGAATAACAATTTAGGAGGAAACGAGACTTTATTTCACAGTCTCATAAAAAACGGAGCAGTGTGAATGCTCCGTTTTAATTTTTCAACAATTCAATACTACTTTCTTTTATTTTTTTTAATATTTCTAATTCTTTCTTTTCAAGGTCAATTAACTTATTTATATTTGATATTAATAAGTTTTCCGGCTCTTCTCTAGTATTAAATGTATGAATTATATTATCATCAATAGAACTAAAATAAAATAAAAACCCTTCATATTTTTTATTATCTGGTTGCTCAATTAACTCTGGTTTTTCTTTAAATATTGAATAGCATCTTTCTTTTGTTTTTAATAATTCACACCTAATTTCAGTCAAAAATGCTTTATATATCTTGTAAACAGAACATACATATGCTGTTACAGTATACTGAATATCTAAAGTGGGAATTCCATTATATTTGATTTCAATTTCCTCCATAAAATCCGATACTTCTTTTTGAAGTGTCTTGTTAAAACTATAGTGTGGTGTTTCATATATTTGATGTAAATCTAAGCATACATTTTCTCTGCAACTAACAGGAATATGATTATGTTGAGAAAAATTTCTCAATCTTGTTAACAATCTATAAGAAAAATTTTTATCATATTCCCCTTTTATATATTGTTTATCAAAATAATCTGCCTTTTCGTCATTACAAAAATATTTGACGCAACCAGATATTGATTCTATTAAATTTTTACCCCCACTCACTAAATTGATAAAATTTGCATTAATTCCTATTTTTCCCTTAATATTAATGCTGTTTTTTAATCCTTCTAGATTATAATTAAAGATATCAAACCACTGATATATTTCATACAAAGCTCTTGTAAATTCAATATAATTTTCAACATTACTAATATCATTTTCCCTTCCATCAAGATATGCTACATCACAAATTTCTTTTTTTAATTTTTCATCATAAACAAGATATTTTTCGCTATCCATCAGTTTGTTTATCCTTTCGATATTTCACTTTTTATTAGAAATAGAATCAAAATAGAATCACAGTTATTAAAAAAATCCCACAATGCCCATAAATAAAGGCTTTGTGGGATTTTTGTGTCTATTCAAACTCTTGGGCGGAGAGATTTATCTGGCTGTTTCTTGGTACACATTTGTGCGTTTCATTCTTCATATTCATCTTATTTTGCATTTTTGGTACCTCATCTAAAATTTTTAGAGCCAAAATGGAGCCAAATATACTCTGAAAATATACGTTATAAAAATGAACTCACATATCAAAAATGCTTAGCTGTGTTTCTTTTAATGACTCAACTTTTCTAATCGTTATTTTGTCATCTTCTTGAACTTGCCCACATAGAAGAGGTGACGAAGGATCATATTTGGCAGCGTTTGTTTCTACACTTTTTGAACTATAATTTGCATAGCAATATGCACATCCATTTTTGCATGTATTATAAGTACCTATTTCAACGCTTTCAACGCATCCACATTCTTTACGCTGATTTTTGTCTTTGCCAACATTAAGTTTACATCCGATAATTTTTTCAATTAATTCTCTATCTATGCAACAATTATGAATTATACCACATTCATCCAAATCTATTTTTTCTGCACAACTTCCAATCTTAATATTATTATCCGCAGCTATCTTACTTAATTTCTCAGCAAATTCCCGCAGCTCATCATCATTTAATTCATAACTTGACAATCCATCCATATTTTTTTTATTTTTAGGATATATATCAACAAAACTAATCACGCATTTTTCCGTGTATCCACTTAAAGCCTCAGCAATGCTTTTAAATGCCTTCAAATGATATTCTTTCGTATATCTATCAGAAAAGAATATAGGATCATATCTCCAAATCACTTTTTGCTTGCCAATTTTTTCGGACAGCTCTTGAAATACCGGAATCATTTCTGCTTTTTTATTTGGTAAATTAACCTCAACATCATTTCCATATCCAGTCAATGTGAATTGAAAATAGTAATTATAATCTTTTATCTCGTTTAACCTTTTCATCATTGGCAACGGATTCTTTGTCCAAAACACTATGCAATCTACAACATCTGGAGTAATTTTTATTTCACTTATCTGATGAGCATTCATCGGATTACGAACATATAAAAATCCTTCTTTTATTCTATTATAGAACCATTCCGAATAATAATTAGGAATATCAGTTCTTCTACTTACGCTTAATATCATCTAATTCACCCTTTCAAACATGATTACCTGATATCTAATATGTCCTACTTTTAAAATAGGCCATCTACTTAAATATTTCTTAGAATTAGATTGACAATTTTCTTCTTGAATTTTATAATTCGCACATTCCACATTTAGAACAATAAGTGAGTGTGGGTACCGACAATCTATCCCCAAACCTCCCGCAGCGCCGCAATCTCCTGTTCCGCCAGGGTGGGGTAGAGGGTGTTGGCAAAAAGAAAAGCATAGCGGTAAAGGGCAGCGCCGCTGGCACCGAGGGAGCGCAGCGTGGTGGCTTGGGTGGCGAGGGCATGGCCGGTGCACCACTCGGTGCCGGGACCGGAGGTATCGCCCTCGTCGCCGTCACCGATACGGTAAGCACCAAGGCCGAATGCCAGTTGAACGGATTCTGTGCGCGGCAGCGAGAGCCACTCGGCGGCAAGGTGGCCAAGTGACAGGGCATCGGAACCATTTTTGCGGTAGTTCAGGCCCCAGTACAGCTGCGGGATCAGATAATCACAATAGCCTGGCTTGGCCAGCCAGAGCGCGGCATCGCTGTATTGGCCGTCGCGGCAGCCGCTCAGTGTGCCCTGTGGCGAAACCCCAAACCGCACATTGAACGCATGGGCGGCGGCGTAACAGGCCTGCATTAGATCGTTTACATTTTGCCGCCGCCAATCGGCCAGCGAGATGGTGCTGCCGCTTGCGGCATAACTGTCGGCATCAAAATCCGGGGCAGTAGTGGGGTAAAAGTAATCATCAAAATGAATGCCGTCAATGGCATAATTGGTACATAGCTCACGGATGGAATCGGCCAGATACTGCTGGACTTTGATGCTGGCGGGGTCCAGATACAGGCCGGTTGCAGTGTGCTTGACCCAGTTGGGATGCAGCAGAGCAGGGCTTTGCGCGCAGAGCTCAGCCGGGGTTCCGTTGGCCTGCAGGCGGTAGGGGTTGATCCAGGCTTCCAGCGTAAGGCCCTGGGCATGGGCGGTTTCTACCAGCACGGCAAGCGGGTCAAAACCGGGGTCCTGCCCTTGGGTGCCGGTGCAAAGGTGGCTGAACGGAAAATACCGGCTGGGGTACAGGGCATCTCCAAAGGGTCGCACATGGGCAAAAACGGTGTTTGCCCCAAGGGAGGCAATGTTCTGCATGATGGCGGCGGCATCGGCACGGAAAGCGGATTCACTGCTGAAATCGGTATGCTGCCATTCCAGAAAGCTGACCCAGACGGCGCGAATCTCCTGCGCGGCAGCAGGGGACGGAGCGGGTGCAGCGGAAAGCACCGGGCTTGCGGATGGCTGCGGCGTGGTAGACGGCCCCAATACGGCGGGCATTATGAAAAGAAATGACATAAGGAAAAACACCCCCAAGGTTGATAAGAATATGCGCATGATACCACCCCTTTGCCGGTTTGCCATACACCCCAGCATATGCGCCGAAAACGAAAATAAGTGTTGGCAAGCGGGTAAAATTGTGATATACTAAACAGGTATCTGACATCATGAGGGCCATTAGCTCAGTTGGTCAGAGCTGGCGGCTCATAACCGCTTGGTCCCGGGTTCAAGTCCTGGATGGCCCACCACAAAGCACGAAGGTTTCGGCCTTCGTGCTTCTTTTTTTGCTCATTCGTACAGTTCCTTGCTCATCTGGTTGCGAATCTCATCACGCCGCCTATCGTAGACCTGCGTGTAGATCGCAAGGGTCGTGCTGGGCTGCGCGTGTCCGGCTTCTGCCAGCTTGCATCTATCAGCTTTTTTCTGGATTTCCACTGTCCGTGATAGGATGCTTGCGACTGTGATGACATTGCCTTAGCGTAACCGCAGTATCAATCATTTTTTGCCATTTTTCGCATTGCAATCAAAGCTGCCAACATAATTAAAGGAAATGTGCATCCCGTCAACAAACCTACCTGAAGATTATCTCCTGCCTGCTGTGAAAAATATCCTACCATGCTCGGACCAAAAGCACCACCCATATCTCCAGCTACAGCCAACAGTGCAAACAAGGCTGTACCTCCTTTTGGAATCCTCGGAACAGTAATGCTGATACTTCCGGGCCACATAATACCAACTGAGAAGCCACATAGGATACATCCAAGCAACCCCAAAATCGGCATTGCAGATAGACCAGCCAAAAGATAGCTCAATACACAAAGAACTCCCGATACCAGCATAAACTTTGTCAAATTTATCTTTTCACCAAATTTGCCGTACAGCACGCGGGCGATGCCCATTGTGATTGCAAACAAGCACGGACCCGCCAAATCGCCAACGGATTTGGTTAATCCTAATGCGGATTCTGCAAAAGCTGATGCCCACTGCGCCATTGCCATTTCAGAAGCTCCAGCGCAAATCATTAGGATAATTGCAACTCCAAAAATAGGCATCTTCAGCAATTGACGCAACGACATTCTCTGACCGTCCTCTACCAAATGCTCAATAGGGCAGGTGGCAAAATTGTAAATATTGTACAAAGGAATCATTGCCCACAAATAGGCTAAAATCCTCCATTTGTCAATACCAAAAACGGAAAAGAAAATTGTAGAAAGTAAAATCACGCCCACACTGCCCCAGCAGTAAAAGGAATGAAGTAGGCTCATCACTTTTTCCTTATGGTCAAAGGGACAGGCTTCCACAATAGGGCTGCACAACACCTCAACAAGACCACTTCCGAGTGCATAAAAAAACACTCCGATCAGTATTCCGACATATGGAGATATTATATTGGGCAAAACCGCAAGTCCGATCAACCCCAGACCTGCAAACAGCTGAGAAGCCACGATGGATTTTCGGTATCCAATAGAATCCACATATTTTGCACAAATTAAATCTACGCTTAATTGTGTTACATAGAATACTGCGGGAATTAAGGCAATCTGTCCCAGTGAGATGTTGAAATCCGAATGAAACGCCCAAAAAAGCAATGGTGCAAAATTAGCTGCGATTGCCTGTGTGATAAGTCCGAGATAACAGGCTCTTAATGTTTTTTTATAGTTCTTCATAGCACAAAGCCCTCCTTTCAAACTACATCGAATGATATCATGCTTTTGTTTGGACAGCAATGGACTTTACCACGTTTTTATTGTATAATATCACAATACAAAGGAGGGTGGCATCATTGGCAGACACCAGCGAATTAAAAATCATTACAGATGAAACTCTCATGGAAAAAAGAACCCACGGACAATCGGTATTTCCGTTTCAATACTATCTAGAAGATATCTGGGACTTCGACTTCCATACAATCGGTTGGCATTGGCATCAGGAAATTGAATTTATATATGTGCAAAGCGGTGAAGTGCAATGTTATATCGGAAAAGATAATTTCTCGTTACCAGCAGGCAGTGGTTTATTTATCAACACGAAAATCATTCATCAATTAACAGCAAAACAAACCACATTGATTCCAAATATTGTTTTTTCCCCTTTGCTGTTGGCTTCAGAGGAGAGTTTGATATACCAGCAATATATTAAGCCAGTGCTTACTTCAGATATTGACTTTTTGGTTTTTGAGCCGTATACCCTGTGGCATAAAGAGATACTTTCTTTACTAAATCAGATATTTGAGACGCAGAAACAAGCAAATTTTAGGGAGTTGACAACCATGCGATTGTTGGCAACCATTTGGGAGTTGCTGTACGGAAATATGGAATCCATGTTTCTACAAAGACAAACCGTTAAAAGAAACAGCGATACGTCTCGCCTTCAAATGATGATGAGTTTTATTCATAGTCATTATGCCGACCAGATCCAACTTGATGACATCGCAGATTTTGCCCATGTAAGTAAGAACACTTGTATGCAAATATTCAAGAATGGTATCCGTCAATCTCCTATTTCTTATTTGATACAATACAGGCTGAAAAAAGCCGCAAAACTACTGGCAGCCACGGAAATGAAGGTTATAACCATATCAGAACAATGCGGCTTTCACGATGCGCCTTATTTTTGCCGTAAATTTAAAGAGGTTTACGGGATTTCTCCTATTGAATACAGAAAAAACGACCTCTAAATTTACATATCAACAGCAAGTTTTATCGCTCCCCCAATTATGCTTGTCATACTCATTCTGCGATACTGTTATGAATAAACCATCACATGCAAATCAATTTCTTCTGCCCGGTTATGGATGTTATTATATCGTTGTACCCATTCCATTTGACAGGTACACTTTAATTCCGCTGTCGCGCCCTCGGTAGCTTTCATCTGTTCCATGATAGGAGAACAGCTCGCCCGACTGCCCGTAGAAGTAGTCCAGCGTCATTTGGTGTGACCTCGGATTTTCAACTGTGAGTGCTTGTTCATGTGGAAAACCTCCTCCCTGATTTCTGCAAAAGAAAAAGCCCACCTTCAATTTTGAAAGTGAGCTATGTAAATCGAAAATGGTAACAGTAAGTGTCGAGTTTCGTACCCAAAAATTCTTGGGTACGGTTCTGGGTATAAAGAGCCATTTTAGACACGAAAAGACACCAAAAGTTACGTCAAAGTACACAAAGATGTTTTTTCGGAATTATGAGATAGTCACAAGATTCCACAAGAAAAATGAAATTTCAAAATTAGCGACGTTCTCATAACCGCTTGGTCCTGGGTTCAAGTCCTGGATGGCCCACCATACAGTTCGTACTCGAACCCGATTCTCTATGAGAAAGGGTTCGGGTACGTTTTTTGTTTACAGAAAGTTCTGCGGAGGGAGTACGTAGAACGGTAAACAGGAGCAAGTAAAGGCAGGGTATCACCATGGAGGTGGTGCCCTGCCTTTGTTCGTTTCAAAATCAAACCGATTATCGTTGTAAACAATTCGTAGAGTGAATTTGAGCAATGAACCACCGCTTACCACTTGATAACCGATTTCAGCCGTGCTATGTTGTACAGGCAAGGAGGTTCTATATGGATGCACAGAAATTTGGCGCATTTGTTGCTCAATGCCGCAAGGAAAAGAAAATGACGCAAGTCGATCTGGCCGCAAAGCTGAATGTTACAGATAAAGCTATCAGCCGTTGGGAAAGAGGTGTGGGATTTCCAGATATCAATACCATTGAACCATTGGCCGCAGCGTTAGATGTAAGCGTTGCGGAACTTATGAAATCCGAAAGGATAGATGAATCAAATGTATCTATAACGATGAACGACGAAATTGTGAACAATACATTAAATTTTGCAGAGAATCAAATCCGACAAGAGCGAAAAACCGTACTCGCCATCATTGGATGCCTTACGGCTAGCATACTTCTTATTTTATATCTGGATAATACCGGATGGCACCTCGATGATTTTCTCTTTACGGTAGTGGGTGTGATTTTCCCATTAGTCGCAGTTTTCTCGTTCCTTGCGCTACTTGGGTACGCTTTATACCGAAAGCACAAGGGACACTCCTACCGCCAAGTTTTATTGGTTGCTCTTGTTAGCTTTGCTGTAGTCACTTTGATTTTTGGTGCCTTTATGTTGGCCGGGGCTTTTGGATTGGGTCCTGTACCACAGTAACTAGAAGCAGGGTTTGGGGTAGGCACGCCCCAACAAAACAAGAAGCTGTCCCAAAGGGGAACAACATTTTCAAGAATTGAAAATTTGTGGCCACGGGACGGTTCTTGCCCTCTGCAGTTTCCATCGGTGTTATAATCGCCGTCCTTGAAAATTCGCCGTATTTCCGTTATACTATAAGAAAAAGAGGTGATAGGATGTTTCTGCAATACTATGTGACTGACTCAACCACCAGAAACCGGGTCAACATTGAAATCAATGCAGCCACCAAAGCTGATTTGGATGCAACGCGGAACGGCTGGCAGACAGTCTGGAACACAGATTTCATCCTTGACCCTCAAAAGGAAAAGTATGCAGCCAAAACCGAAGATGGTGAGATCATCGCGCTGGGAGCCTATCGTGTCCGGAAAGGAAGCGTTGCCGTTTACATTGCCTATATTGAGAGCCAGCCAGAAAGCAACCCAACTTTAGTGGAACACAAAAAATATTCCGGCATCGGCAAAGCTATGATTGCGTTCGGCATACAGCTTTCTATTGATGCAAACTGCAATGGCGTCGTAGTGTTTGAAGCAAAGACCGATGATCTGGAACAGCACTATATCCGTGATTTTGGTGCAAGGCCAGTCGCATCTCTGTATCCGGATGGCCCGAAAACCTTTATGATTGCAGATGAAGCCGCGAAAAACATCTTTTCTTCTTACCTTTTCTGAAATCGAAGGAGGAAACCGTATGAAAGAGTATAACAAAGATTTGGATATCGTCTTTTCTCCAATGTCCGATGAAACGATGTCGTGGCTGGACGAATTGTTCTCAACCTGCAAACGCTTCGGTGTGGATTATTACAACGCTTCCGAAAAAGACCGTGTCTTTGTGGAAGCTGTTGCTCGAAAGAACTATGGTTTGAAACAGGCATCTGCCAACGGAAAAGCCGCTTCTACCGTGGAGCCGTTCTTTGGGATTCACCGAGCGGTATAAGGTTTTCGGGTTCGAGTGCTGTGGAGAATGCTCCACCATGATCCCCAGACCATTCGGTCTGGGGATTTTTTGTGGTGGCGGTACAGGACTTGCACACGGTCCGGCCTGCCGTTCCGGTCGTCGTGCCTCCCAGTTCAGCAGGAAAAAGAGCAACAAAAAAGCAGTTCTGCCGAAGCAGAACTGCCAGGTTTGCGATACGGGGTAAATCAGCGCTTGCTGAACTGGGGTGCACGACGTGCAGCCTTCAGACCGTACTTCTTACGTTCCTTCATACGAGGATCGCGGGTCAGGAAGCCAGCCTTCTTCAGGACAGCGCGGTTCTCATCGCTCTGCTGCAGCAGGGCACGGCTCAGGCCGTGGCGGATAGCGCCAGCCTGACCGGAAACACCGCCGCCGGAAACGCGGACGACGACGTCATACTTGCCCTCCAGGCCCAGCAGGACCAGCGGAGAACGGACGATCAGCTTCAGGG